>ERZ808252.154-NODE-154-length-74163-cov-5.244764_pt1 | contig 74163 bp, 50 predicted proteins | sample MGYA00521242_ERZ808252 | MGnify/ENA primary metagenome ERZ808252 (study PRJEB31516, sample SAMN03275581) | gut metagenome | biome: mammalia-associated habitat; material: feces | host: Papio cynocephalus | place: Kenya | collected 2012-08-07 ... | reverse complement strand
GGCAATCTCCCACGCGAGCGCGATATAAAATACGGTTCTATGCTCGTAGGAAAAAACGCCCTCGAAGTTCAAAGCAAACGCCCATTCGTGTATGTCGTTCGTGAATATCAAAAGAAGCAATATTACGGCGGGCAAATATAAGAGATACCACGTTTTTGCAAGCGGTTTACCTTTTTTGTTTTCAAGACTGAACGCCGCAAGCAAAATCGTCGGCGGAATGAACATTTGCGGAACGTAGTATGCGTACCAAAGATAACGCGAAAGCGTGTCTGCGTCCTTTGTTAGTCCGTATTTTATCATTCGCACCACAAGGAAAAACAAAATCAGCACCGCAACCGTAAGAAAATACGCGCGAAGATCCTTTCGTACCATTCTATGTATCAGAGAAACACCCCACGCCACCACGAGAGAAATCAGTATCGTGTGCGCCGACAAAGCAAACAAGGCGTGCCAAAATTCGGGCAACTCGGAATCCACCGCCTGAAATACGCCCGCCAGACAAAAGAAAAACGCGCATACGGCATATAGAACTATTCTTTTTTTGTTCGTCGCTGTCCGCATTTCCGCGTTTCTCCTTTCCGTTAGGTGCTTATATTATAGCATATTTTGTTCCCTTTTTCAACCCATTCTGTAACGTCCACGAAAGCAACATTTTTTTGCAACGAAAAGCGAATCCTGTGCAAAACATTTCAATGACCGCATTTTTCACCGAGGTGTCGTACCATTAGGTTTTGATGAAAGCAATTTCATGGAGGTTCAAATCCTCTTCCGCGCAAAAAAATCCTCAGAAACAGATAGTTCTGAGGATTTTTTCTTTGCTCTTCGCCACTCTTTTGCAATCATGCCAAACAGAGCTGTTTCTTTGTTATATCTGCGTCCCCTGCTGCTTCAGAATCAACCGTTCCAGTTCCTTTGCCGCGATGCTGAGGGTCTGCTCATGCCGCTTGACGATGCGGATTTCACGCTCGGGGAGCGGCTTTTCGGTTTCGATGACGAAAACGCCCTCCACGCCCGAGAGGAATTCTCTTGGGATGAACCCGATGCCGAGGTCGGCTTTGACCATGGGCAGAATCTGGTCCGCTGTTGCCGCTTCGGTCTCGGGGCGGTAGTGCAAGCCCTCCTCGGCGAAGAATTCCGAATACAGCTCAAACGATTTGGTCTGCGTTCCGAGCGAAATCAGGGGGTAGCTGAGCAGCTCCGCAAAGCCGATTCTGCTCTCCAGCAGTTCTGAAAACGCGGCACTGCACACTGCGACCTCGTGGAATTTCCGCACGGTCACCTCCTCAATCATGGCGGACGGCAGGGTCGGTGTGGTCACCACGGCGATATCCGCAATGCCGTTTTTGATGGCATCCACTGCCTGCGGGGTGGAATGGTTGCTGATTTTGAGTCGGATGCCCGGGTAAAGCGTGCGGTACTGCTTCAGGACGGGGAGCAGGACGCAATGCAGGGCGACCTCGCTTGCCGCGACAAAGACCGTTCCCTTTTCCAGATTGCGGCTTTCGATGATTTCCGCCTCCCCCGCCTCGATGTTCTCGAACGCGATGCGGATATGCTCAAACAGCCGCTCTCCCTCGGGGGTCAGCTTCATGCCGCGGTTGTTTCGGATGAACAGCGGGCACCCCAGCTCGCTTTCCAGCGTTTTGACCGCACGGGTCAGATTGGGCTGGTTGTTGAGCAGAATTTTTGCCGCCTGCGTGATGTTCCCGTATTTCGCTACATAATAAGAGATTCTGTAATAATCATAGCTGATATACATCCCGTTTTCTCCTTCTGCAATTCATTTTTGACATGACAACCATATAAATAAAAGATTTTACATATATCGACATTTGGATTATACTATACGCGTACAGAAAAGTCAAGTACGATTCTGTAACTTTTCAGACAGGAGAAGGTACAAACAAATGAAAAGCACTATCATCTGCATCGGGCGACAGTACGGAAGCGGCGGACGCGAAATCGGCGAAAAGCTGGCAAAGCGTCTCGGCGTGGTCTGCTACGACAAGCTGTTGATTTCCCAAGCGGCGCGGGAAACGGGAATGTCACCGGAGACCGTGGCTGCCGACGAGGAGAAGCCGATCGGACTTTCGCTGGCAGTATCGGGCAACCCGTTTGCCGACAGCGCAACGATGGGCGAAACGTTCTACTCCGAAAAGCAACGCGTGTTTGAGGCAGAGAGCAGGACCATCCTTGAGCTTGCGGAAAAGGGACCCTGCGTCATCATCGGGCGTTGCGCGTCCTCGATTCTGCGGGGCGCGGGCTATGACGTGCTGTCGGTGTTCGTTTACGCAGACCCCGATGACCGTGCGGAGCGGATTGCCGAGCGGTGCGGCATTTCCAACAAGGCGGCAATGCGCAAGGCGGAAAAGGTGGATCGGATGCGCAAGAAATACTTTGATTTCTATTCCGACACGCCGTGGGGCGATGTTGCAAGCTATGATTTGATGGTCTCTTCGAGCCGCTACGGAATCGACGGCACGGCGGATGTGATTGCAAAGGCAGTCACCGATAAAATGTGAGGTGTTTGAAATGAAATTGGCTTTGGAGCTGATTACGGATATTTGTTTGAATATTGCGATGGCGACTCTGCTGGTCGGTCTGATTCGCAGGCGCGGGGAACGCATTCCCTGCGCGCGGCTGCTCTCCGCAACGGTCGGGCTCGGGTTTGTGTTCGGGACCGTTGCCGCGGGAATGCGCGGAATCAACGCGTTTGTTATCCCCGATGCGCTCGGGTTCATCCTGTCCTACTCGGCATTTCTCTTTACCTTCCCGGGAAAGAAAGCGGAGGGTAAGAACAAATGAACAAGGATCTGACGGTCGGAAAACCGGAAAGCGTCCTGTGCAGGTTTTGCCTTCCCTTGTTCGGCAGTATCATCTTTCAACAGCTTTATAACATTGCCGACAGCTTTGTCGCCGGCAAATTCATCGGTGACAATGCATTGGCTACGGTTGGAAACAGCTATGAGATTACGCTGATTTTCATTGCGTTCGCGTTCGGCTGTAACATTGGCTGTTCGGTGCTGGCAGCACAGCTGTTCGGCGCAAAGCGGTACCGCGACCTCAAAACCGCAGTCTACACATCGCTGATTTCCGATGCGGTTATCTGCGCGGTTCTGATGGTGGTCGGCATGATCTTCTGCAACGGGCTGCTGCACCTGATTAAGACCCCCGAGGAGGTCTTTGCGGATTCCAAGCTTTATCTGGACATTTACATCCTCGGTCTGCCCTTCGTTTTCCTTTATAACGTCGCAACCGGCATCTTCTCGGCGCTGGGCGACTCCAAAACACCTTTTCTCTTCCTTGCCTGCTCGTCGCTTTCCAACATCGGCGTGGACATCCTCTTTGTCACCGCGTTTGATATGGGCGTGGCGGGCGTTGCATGGGCGACCTTCCTTTGTCAAGGCATCAGCTGTGTGCTGGCGCTGGTGGTGGTTTTCCGCCGATTCCGCAGGATACGGACGGAAGGAAGGGTGCAGGTCTTTTCGTGGCAGCTGTTCGACAGCTTCGCGGTGGTCGCGGTGCCGAGCATCCTGCAACAGAGCTTCATCTCGGTGGGCAACATCGTGATTCAAAGCGTCATCAACGGGTTCGGTCCCGCAGTCATGGCGGGATATTCCGCATCGGTCAAGCTGAACAACATGGTCATCACCTCGCTGACCACACTCGGAAACGGCATTTCCAACTTCACGGCGCAGAACCTCGGCGCGGCAAAATACGACCGCATCAAGGCGGGCTTCCGCGCAGGTCTGAAGCTGGTCTGGGCGCTTTGCATTCCGTTGGTTCTGCTTTATGAATTTGCGGGCAAATGGCTTGTGTACATCTTTCTGGAAAGCCCGACGGGTGCGGCAATGGACACGGGCGTGCTCTTTTTGCGCATCGTTTCGCCGTTCTACTTTGTGGTGGCGGCAAAGCTGGTGTCGGACGGCATCCTGCGCGGCGCGGGCATGATGAAAAAATTCATGATTGCAACCTTTACCGATCTGGTCCTGCGTGTGGCGTTGGCGGAAATCCTTTCGCGCACTGCTCTCGGCACCACGGGCATCTGGCTCTCGTGGCCGATCGGATGGACGATTGCGGCGGTCCTTTCCATCCTATTCTATGTGACCGTCAAATGGGAACAAAAGCAGCAGAGAACAGGAGAATTGGCATATGAACAGCAGTGAATTTTTGAGCCGCATCCGCTACGGCGGCTACCTCGGGCGCGTGATGAGCGCAGAGGATGCGGCATCCTTCATCCGCCCGGGCATGGTGCTGGGGGTCAGCGGGTTCACCATTGCGGGCTACCCGAAGGCGGTGGCGGGCGTGCTTGCGGAGCGTGCACGGAAGGGCGAGAGGCTCGACCTGACCGTATATTCCGGTGCGTCGCTTGGCGAGGAGTTTGACGGCGAGCTGGCGCGGGTGGGTGCCTTTCGTGCGCGGATGCCTTACCAGACCAACAAGGACCTGCGGAACGCCATCAACGCGGGCGAGGTTTCCTACCATGACGTACCGCTGGGGCAGATGCCCGTTTGGGTCAAGAACAAGTTCCTCCGCCCCGTGGATGTGGCAATCATTGAAGCGACCGCCATTGACGAGAACGGCAACATCATTCCCACGACCTCGGTCGGCACCTCCAACATCTACGCAGAATGCGCAAAGCAGGTTATCATTGAGGTCAACACCTACGTTCCCGCCTGCATGGAGGGCGTGCATGACGTCTACTCCCCTGCCCGCCCGCCGCATACCAAGCCGATTCTGATTGAGCGGGTCGGCGACCGCATCGGAACGCCCTATATCAAGGTAGACCCCGCAAAGGTGGTTGCCGTGGTGGAGAGTAACATTCCCGACAACGGGCGCATCGTCTCCCCCGTGGATGACGAATTCCGTCAGATGGCGGCAAATCTGATTGACTTTCTGCACAGCGAGGTCAAGGCAGACCGCCTCTGCAACCCGCTCCCGCCGCTTCAGGCAGGCGTGGGAAGCGTTTCCAACGCGGTGCTGGAGGGCTTGGCACAGTCGGATTTCGAGCACATGACGGTCTATTCCGAGGTGTTGCAGAACTCCATGTTCGACCTGATTGACGCGGGCAAGGTCGACTTTGCTTCGGGCACGTCACTCACCATCTCGGCGGACCGCCGCGACAGCTTCTTCCGCGATTTCGAGCGCTACCGCGACAAAATCATCCTGCGCCCGCAGGAAATCAGCAACCACCCCGAAATCATCCGCCGTCTCGGTGTCATTGCGGTCAACACAGTGATTGAAGCCGACCTCTACGGCAACACCAATTCCTCCTACATCGACGGCTCCCGCCTGATGAACGGCGTGGGCGGTTCGGGGGACTACTGCCAGAACGCGGGGCTTTCGATTTTCATCACGAAGTCGACCGCGAAGAACGGCACGCTCTCCTGCATTGTTCCGCACGTCAGCCACGTGGACCACACCATTCACGAAATCCACGCACTGATTACCGAGCAGGGCGTTGCGGACCTGCGCGGGTTGGACCCCATAGACCGCGCAGAATGTATCATCGAAAACTGCGCGCATCCCAAATTCCGTCCCGCCCTGCGGGAATACCTCAAAAACGCGACCGAATCCTGTGCGCACCGCGGAAATCCGATCAATTTGCGCGCGGCGTTGGATTTCAATAAGTACCTCCAATAATTATCAAATATAAAATTCTGAAAGGAAGCAGGAAAAATGGACGAACAGGTTGTAGCAATGATGAACGAAATGGTAGCAAAGGCAAGAGCCGCGCAGAAGGAGTTTGAAGCCTTCTCGCAGGAAAAGACCGACGAGGTGGTCCGCGCCATCGGCAAGGTGGTCTATGACCGCGCCGAGGAGCTGGCAAGAATGGCTTGCGAGGAGAGCGGCATGGGCGTTTACGCCGATAAGGTTGCCAAGTGCCACGGCAAGTCCAAGTGCATCTGGAACAGTCTCAAGGGCAAGAAGTCGGTCGGCATCATCGGCGAGGACAAGGGGACGGGCATCATCCGCGTAGCGAAGGCAAAGGGCGTGGTCGGCTCGGTGACCCCCGTAACCAATCCCGTTGTGACCCCGATGTGCAACGCGATGTTCGCGCTCAAGGGGCAGAACGCCATTATCGTAGCGCCCCACCCGAGAACGCAGAACGTCAACAAGTATGTGGTTGACCTGTTCCGCGCAGAGCTTGCAAAGCTGGGCGCACCGGTTGACCTGATTCAGACCGTTGAGAAGTCCTCTATTGATGCCACCAACGCCCTGATGCAGAGCGTGGACGTTGTGGTCGCAACCGGCGGCGCGGGAATGGTCAAGTCGGCATATTCGAGCGGCAAGCCCGCACTCGGTGTCGGACCCGGCAACGTGCAGGTGATTGTGGACCGCGGCGTGGAGTTGGAGGAAGCCATTCCGAAAATCATCAGTGGCAGAATCTTCGACAACGGCATCATCTGCTCGGGCGAGCAGTGCGTCCTCTTGCCCCGGGAATCCTTCGACCGTGCAATCGAAATCTTCAAGCAGAACCACGTCTTCTATGTTGACGATGCCGCAACCGCCAAGAAGTTTGCCGATACCATCTTCCCGGACAACGGTCCGATTAACCGCCGCGTTGTCGGTCAGAGCGTGCAGACCATCGCAGCCCTGGCAGGCGTCGAAGTCCCTGCCGATACCAAGATGATTCTCATCAAGGCAAGAAGCATCGGGCGCGGGGAGCCGCTCTGCCGCGAGAAGATGTGCCCCGTGATGATTACGGCGGCATACGATACCTTTGAGGATGCCGTGAAGCTGGCGCAGACCGACCTCGACTACGAGGGCAAGGGGCACACCGCATCGCTCCACAGCCACGATATGGAGCATATCAAGTATGCTGGCGAAAAGCTGACCGTCAGCCGCCTGATTGTCAACCAGCCGTCCTCTACGGGTGCGGGCGGAAGCCTTTACAACGGCTTTGCACCCACCACCACGCTCGGTTGCGGCTCTTGGGGGAACAACAGCATTTCCGAAAACCTGAACTACACGCATCTGATCAACGTTTCTCAGATCGGTCTTTACAACAAGGACGCAAAGATCCCGACCGATGCGGAAATCTGGAACTGAGGAGGCATTCGCCATGGAACAGATCATTTTCCGCCCGAAGCTGTACAAATTCGATGACACCAAATCCTTTGCGGAGGCGTTTCACCTCGGCAAGCGCGATCTGGTTCTGACCAACCGCTATATCTTCGACCCGTATTTCGATGGCAACCCCTACGGCGCACAGCTGATTTATCAGGAAGAATTCGGCGGCGGAGAGCCGACCGACACCATGGTCGACGCCATCATCCAAGCGGCGGCGGGCAAGGAATTCGACCGCGTGATTGCGGTCGGCGGCGGCACGGTGATCGACATTGCAAAGGTGCTGTCGGTCTCGGGCGGCAAGCCCGTGGATGAACTCTATGAGCACAAAGACGAACTGAAAAAAGAGCATCCGCTCGTCATCATCCCGACCACCTGCGGCACGGGCAGCGAGGTAACCGACATCGCCATCATCAACCGTACCCGCCTCGGCGTCAAGATGGGACTGACGGGCGAGCCGCTCTATGCGGATTATGCCGTGCTGATTCCCGAGCTGTTGAAGAAGCTGCCGCTGAAGGTCTTTGCAACCAGCTCCATCGATGCACTGGTCCATGCGGTGGAATCCTCCCTCTCCCCCAAAGCGACCGCTTATACCAAGCTGATGGGCTATAAGGCGATTGAAATGATTATCGGAGGCTACCGGAAACTGGCGCAGGACGGCATGGAACAGCTTCCCGCGCTGATGGAGGACTTTCTGGTTGCCTCCAACATGGCGGGCTTTGCCTTCGGGACCGCAGGCTGCGCCGCAGTCCACGCGCTCAGCTATCCGCTCGGCGGCACCTACCACGTCCCGCACGGCGAAAGCAACTACGCGCTCTTTACGGGTGTGCTGAACAAGTACATGGAAAAGAAGTCGGACGGCGAAATCGCGCACCTGAACGCCTATCTCGCAAACCTGTTGGAATGCGACACTCCGGATGTCTATACCGAGCTGGAGAACCTGCTCAACCGCATTCTGCCGAAGAAGCCGCTCCACGAATACGGCGTGACCGATGCGGATATCGTCACCTTCACCGACAGCGTGCTCACCACGCAGGGACGTCTGATGGCAAACAACTTTGTCCCGCTCACCCGCGACGATGTATTGGATATTTATAAAAAGCTGATGTAAAGAACAGAGAAAGCCCCCCAAGCAGGCGGTAATGCCTGCTTGGGGGGGCTTATTCTGTATTCCGAACCGTTCCGAGGCACGGGATTCCCGATTTTATTCCGTCAAGCCCTCTCGCTTCATCCGTTCCTTCACGTCCGTATAGCAGTAGTCCAAAAATCTGTAGAATTCCTTCTCATCAACGAAAGGATTGATATTCGGATTCACTTCCATCGCGGCGGCTTTCTCATCGGTATTGTTGTTCCAGCAATGATTGCCGAGGAACAAATCCACCTTCTCCTCCTTCAGCCGCGCAAGGGAATTGAAATAATCGTTTCGGCTCCCCTTGTAGTAATCCACGTTGTCTTCAAAAAGCGCACCGCGACCGGCACCGCCGAACATACCGACATGATAGGTTCTTCCGTCCTCCGTATAATCAAAGAAAACCGATACCGTTCCGACCGTATGCCCGGGGGTCTCCAAAAAGCGGAACGTGACGTTTCCGCAGGTAAGCGTATCCCCGTCCTTCACAACGATGTCGGGCTTGATTCCGTACCGCTCAAATACCCTTTTGTCATCCCTGACACCGATAATGGTTTTGGCTTTCGGCGCAAGGGTCAGCATGGGCTTGACTCCCTCCACGTGGTCGCCGTGCCAGTGCGTCATGAGAATGTATTTCACATCGGACGGGCGGTATCCGAGCGAATAAATTCCGTTGACCACCCAATAGAACGTATTCAGATACCCCGTGTCAATCATGACCAGACCGTCTCCGGTATCAATCAGATGAATGGACGCCTGATAGGTCCCGACAAAGGAAATCCCCCTCAGAATATGAAACGGCTTGATAAGCCCGTTCCACGGCTTCCCTGCAACCTGCTGTTTCTTTGGATACATAATCAGTAACCCTCCTTATTACGGTTTCCCTTATCATTATACCAGAAATTCCGCGATTTTGCAAGTGTTTGATTTGCCGATTGTTCGGAGAAGCGCAAGTTTTACATATTTACCCTATCCCGTTGGTCTGAACCTTGCAAAGCGTATATGCACAAATCAAAAGGCTCTCTTGTGTAAAGTGAGGCGCGGGAATCGTTACGCTTGCGCTATTTGCTATCAGAATATTTGAACGTATGCTTGATCAGCAGTCTGAAAAGAAGCAGGGGTTCATCCGAGCCCCTGCTTCTTTGCTTTTCTGTTATTCTACGTCGCTTCCCGTCACGTTTTCCGCGATGTCATCGCGGCGATACAGCACCGGAGCGGCGCCCGAAAGGAATCGGTTGCCGTCAATCCGAACGCCGTTTCCGCCGCAGAGCAGGATATGTGCCTGTCGGTCCCCGTTCTCCATGCCCGATCTTCCGGTAAAGGTATTCCCTTCTATGGTCAGGTTTCTCACGCCGTTGATGCGCATATCGTAGTAGGTATAGCGGGAGGCAAACCGATTTCCCGTGATGCTGATATTGCGGAACATACAGCTCTCTCCGTCGGCGGTATTTCCTCCCGTTGCCCAGATGCAAATCGGCAGGAAGGACGAGCCGTTTTCCACCGAATCCCAATCGTACCACTGCGCCGCCATCAGTCCGAGCTCCTCAAACACGTTTGCCGTCACCTTCACGTCGCAGGCATACCCACACTCTGGCCATGCGCCGTACTGCGGAATCATGCTCACGCCGCCTTTGGCAAGTCGGATAAAGGAGCAATTGCGGATTTCCCCGCCGATTGCCTGAATACGCACGCCGTAGGAATTGTTGTTCCGCACCAGCACGTTATCCCAGAGGAAGCCGTTTCCGCTCGCGGAGGCATTCTGCACGATTACCGAATCGGTATCGGTGGGCAATGTGACCGCTTCCGAGAGCTTTACCGTATACCGACAGTCCTTCTCCGCCGCCGCGCTGACGGTCTGCTTGGTTGCCTCCGTGACGGTTGCGGAGCCGATATTCACGCCCTGATTGGTATAGAGCAGGACGGTATCGCCCACGCGGAAGGGAGACGGGAGCTTATAGTAGCCGCCCGTGGAGCAGCATTTGTAGGTCAGGGTCCGCGTTGCCGCATCGAAGCCGACCGCGGTTCCGTAGAGGGCATTGATATTTCCGCCGTCGTCCATCATGTTTTCCAGCAGGCAGGAGACCGCCTGCATCCCGACCCTTGCATTGGTGCTGTGCGTGGCATCGCAGGTTGTGTTCAGGCTGAACGCTGAGCGCAGTCTGCCGTAGCTGTCGGTCCATGTGACATGGCGGTTTGCATCGTTGACGGTTGCCAGCTCCTTTGTGTTGACAATCCGATCAATCACGGGAGCGGGACCGCTCGTCACGCTGTAGCGGTGCAGGCGGACGGCAACCTCGGCATCGTATTCCGACAGCGCAAAGCCCGAGCAGTTGAACACCGTGACGTCCTCAATCCGAAAGCCGCTGCAATTGCGCATGGCAATGCCGCTCGCGCTCTTGTAATTGCGGAACGCAACGCGGTCACCGACCTTGATTTCCCCTGCGGCATAGGTGCTTGACAAGCCCGTGCCGCCCGGGATTCTGCCGTATTTGATGCCGTCCCAAATCAGCGTCAGGCTGTTGACCTGCGTGGTCGGGTCGTAGGTCTTGGAGTCCGCCTCATACCAGATTTCACTATAGGGCGAGAGGGAGTCCCCGCGATAGATTCCGCCGCCTCCGCCGTTGGTTGCGGGGTAATCCGCCTTTGACGAATAGTTGGCAAGATAGCCCGGATCGGGGACGAATGAGACAGTCTCCTTCCCTGCGGGTCCCGTTACCCCCGTCACGGTCCCCTGAAAGTTCGGGTTCACGCTGTTGCCGAGGAAGAAGCCGTAAAAGCCGATTTCCGTGCAGGCGGTGAAGGTAAACGCCGTTGCGGTGGATTTTACGGTATCGTAGTAGGTCCCGTAGCCGTAGAACCGCAGGTCCGACAAGCCGTTAAAGGTCACGGCGCTGTCCAGAAAGGCTCCGCACGGTGCAACGATATCGGTCTCCCCTGCCGAGACCGCCGCCGTCAGGTATGCGGACAGGCTCAGGGTCCCGTACCGCGACCGAAACGCCGCGCGCCCCGTCATGCCCGCAAACTGCTCGCGGTTGATGTGCGGCAGGAGCGCCTCGTTTACGCCGACCTCTTCCCGCGCCGACAAATCGGTCAGATCGCCGCCGTTGACGTTCTCGTTTTTCGTATCGGTCAGCGCCGCGCGGTCATTGGAATCGGCAAGGAGATAGTTGTTCCGCTCCAGCGTCAGCGTTCCTCCAACCGTGTTCCGCACGACATACGCATTTACGCAGTCGCGCACGGTCAGGCTGTCGGCACGGTTGAAGAGCACCGTGCTGTTGGAGACACCCGCGAGCAGGATGGCATTCTCCGCATTCTCCACCCGATTCTTTGCCACCAGCAGGTTATAAACCTTGCCCATGCAGGCAGACAGCTCGCCGCCGTCATCCTCCGCCGCAATGCCGAGCGCTCCGCCCTTGACCGTGTTCCGCAGAAGCATCGCGTTTGCGGTGCGGACCCGAATTCCGACCTCGCAGTCGGTCAGCAGGTTATTGTCAACAGCCGCGCCCGTCTTGCTTTCGTCCAGAATGCCGACTCCGACTCCTTCAAACGAGCAGTTCGCCACCATGCAGTCACTGCCGCTTACCCGCACAGCGGTATCCACCGTTCCGCCAGAGGCGGGCTTGACGGTGCAGCCGTCCAGTGTGGAGCCGTTCCCGCCCAGCAGGAAGCCCGTTTTGCAGCTGCCGCCGATGTGCAGCCCCGTCAGCGTTGCGTTGGCGTTCTCCGAGCCGACCGAGACCCCGACATCGCCGTAGACCGCAATCCGCGCGTTCTTCAGCGTCAGCGTCTTGCTCCAAAGGTCGATTCCCGCCGCGCCGTCCCGCACGCCGATGCGAATCAGCGCACCGCGCAGGTCGTATTCCTTGCCGTTGTGCGAGCGGCTGAAGGTCAGTCCCGCGCCGTCCGTTACGGCATAGTCGCCGTTCTCCTCAATCGTGCCGTTTTCAATCAGCGCCATCAGCTCCGCCGAGGTGACCGAAACGGTCCTGTCTCCCGTGGGAACCTCGGGGACCTCCCCCGTCACGCCCGTGTCCGATTCGGTGGGAATTTCGGGAATTGTTGTTGTGTCCGCGCCGACCGTTCCCGTTTTTGCCGTGCCCGTTACCGCGCCGACCCCATTTCCCGCGCGGCAGGAGACCGCCGCCATACATAGTCCTGCTATCAGAATGCTCATCCACAGCCAACCCTTTCGGTTTCTTCTTGTTTTCATTTGTCGATTCCCTGCTGTCAGTCCTCCGACGGCTCCGCATCGGAATACGCGTCCCGAAACGCCTTCAGATTTCCCTCAAAGGAATCCACCAGCTTTTTCATCTCCGAGACGTAGTTTCGGTTGTACTCGATAATCAGGTCAAACGGTCTCGATGCGGGATCGCCGAAGTTGGTGGAGTTGATAAAGGCAAAGTCGATTTGGAACCGCGCCATGATGAAATCCAGCATCCTTGCGGTGTCGGGGTCACCCGAATAATGGAGCTTGAGCGAATCCTCGTAGTAAACGGGTCTGACATCCTCGTAGGAGAGAATCGACAGCGCCTCGAGAATCGTTGCCGACATATGGAGGTTCTTTGCGGTCTTCATGATTCCGAAAACCGTACAGCCGCTTGAGGAAACGACATAATCGGTTTGGGTCTTGTCGTATTTCGGCATCGGAAGCAGAGAGAAGCTGTCAAGATTCTTTGAAATCAGGGTCGCGTTTCCGAGCTTATTGGTGTCAAACAGCGCACGGTTGGCAAAAAACAGTGCCTCGGCACCCACGGGAGACTCCACCGACCCCGCACCGCCGCCGTAATAGGAATACGGGTTGCTGTTGAAAAATTGGTACAGCTTCTGGAAGATATCCACATTTCGGCTTGCCGTGTAGGTCTGGCTGATGGTCCCGTCCTCGGAGATTTCCGAAAGCGCAAGACCTGCCGACCAAAGCATTGCGCGCCCGCCCCAGAGATTGTAGGACAGTCCGTAGCGGTCCTCAAAGGTCCATTCACCGTCGCCGTTGTCCAGCGATGCCAGCCGCATATAGGTCAGCATATCGTCCAGCGTCCAGCTGCCGTTATAGACCGACTGCTTGAGCGCCGCCACATCGATGAGCAAATCCTCGGCAAAGTAGTTGTTCATAAACAGCACCTGCGCCGAGGAGATTGCATCCAGCGTCAGGTAGCTCAGCGCGGTGAAAATCTTTCCGTTCACGGTCGAGCTGCGGTTCCAGCCGTCCACCCAGTAGGGGTTCTCCAGCCTGATTTCGTCAAAGGTTGCGAGGTCGGCAAAATAGCCCGCCGTCTCGCATTGGTAGTAGTAATCGGGGGAGGTAATGTCAAACGCCGCCTGCTCTGCGTAAAGGTCGTTTCTGCACTGCTCGTGGAACCCGCTCCAGCCCTTGTTGGTGGGCGTGTAGTTCAGATAGACATGGTAGCGCTCCTCCACCTGATGGTTGCGGGAGATCAGCTCCCTTGCGCAGGCATCCGCGGCGGTGTCCTCCGCAATGTATTGCCAGCTTCTGCCCGACATCACCAGAATGTTGACATCGGCTTCCTCGTAATCCGCAACGGGCAACAGCTCCCGATAGGAAATCGGTTGCGTGTCCCCGCCCGTTGTGACCTCCTCCGAGGCTTCGGTTGTCCCCGCGGCGGGTGTCTGACCCTTTCCGCAGGCAAACAGACCCGAAGCCGCAAGCAGCAGACCCATCAGCAGGGCGAGCCGCTTTCCATAGGCTTTTTTCATGTTCTTCTCCTTTGGTATCTTGCCGCCGTCAGGCTTTCTCGGTGGGAACCCAAAGCGGCGGCAGTTCGTTCCCCTCTCTGCTTCCCTTTTCGGGCGGCTCGGTTTCGGGTCCCGACGGGGCAGGCGGTGCTTCGGTTTCGGAATCCGGTGTTTTGGGCGGGTCGACGGGGTTGTTATCGACCCCCGGGCGCTTGACGGGCGGAGTGGGTGCGGCGGCTTCGGTCCCCGCCGCAGTCTCGGTCCCCGTCTCCTCCGTGACCTCGGAGGATGCCGCCGTTTCGTTCGGCAGTCCGCTCCCGCGCCCACAGCCTGCCATGAACAGGCAGACTGCAAGCAGCAGGAGCATTCCAATCATCGGACCTGTGCGTCTCATGCTCACGGCTCCCAGATAATCGGCAGGCTGACGCCCTCCCGTGCGTTCTCCTCACTCCCTGTCAGGATGTCCGCGCAGGACAGCCGCTCGATTCGTGCATCGGGCTTTGTATACAGCAGTTTCATGGCTGAATTCCCCTTCCCCGATCATTGGCAGTCCGCCATGACCAATGCAAGCAGGTCGGCGTCAAGCTGCGGCAGATTTGCGGTGTTGTAGCCGAAATACTGCTGTGCCGTTCTGCCGTACACCAGAATTCCCGTGCAGATTTTTGCCACGTCCAGTTGGTCCCGCGTTACCGCGTCTCCCGCAGCCTTCCAGATTTTTACCTGCGCGTAGCAATATTCCGCAACGCTGTAGGTGTTTCCGCTTGTCAGGAGCTCCTGACCGTCGCTCCCGAGGATGGAGATTGTTACCGTTTCGGTCATGCGCTTGGCGGGAACCGGCACGGAATAGATGCGCACGTGGTCCGCCTCGGTCAGGGTCTCTCCGTTCGGACCGACCACGCCCGCCGCAGAAATTCCGCTGACGGTAACAGCCTCATCCAAGCCGACCTTGATTTTCGCATCGGAGCCGACCGCCGTTTCGGACAGCTTTACATAGAAGTTGATAACAGGCGTATCCATCGCCGACAGGCTGTGCCCGATCACCTCTGCGGAATCGGAAATCACGGGCATTTCGATGTATTCGGCGGAGTTGATATACAGCACCGTCATCAGGAGCGCGCTTGCATTGTTCTTGGAGGTAAAGTACACCTTTTCCCCTGCCGTTACATCGACCTCAACCGTCTTTTTGACCCCATAAGCGGCATCGGTGTGCGCCGTTGCTTTTTCCTGCGTCTCCTTCACAAGATAGGTGGATGCATCCGAGGGGTTCAATTCGGATTTCGAGATGTAAAGGATTCCATCGGTCGACTGGTTCGTCCCGTCCGCATTCGCGTAGATCAGGCATTCATAGGTAAAGCGGAGCTTTCCTGTGTAGGGTGCCGTAAAGGACACTGCCGCCGCAATGTGATAGGAGCTTGCCAGCACCCCGATCTGCGCATCGGTCAAGCCGAAGGGTCCGGTTGTTCCCGTGGTGGTTGCGCGGAATCTACCCGTTGACTCATGCCAGAGCATCGGATAAAAGCCCATCGTTTTTGTAGCATCGGACGGAACCTTGTCATCGGAAATTGCAGTTGCCGTCGGCGCCACATAGTATTCATACGCAAAGGGAGAATCGCTTCCGTACCAGCTTCCGTTCCGCCAGCCGACGGTTTCGTCATTCGACCACTTGGGGTAACCGGTTTCGGGGTCGGTCGTCAGGGTCGTCTTTCCGGTCGGTGCCGCCGCAAATGCGGTCAGTGCCGTTGCCAAAGTCATACCGAGCAGCATACAAAGGATGAGTGCGAGGGAAAGTGCTTTCTGAGTTCGTTTCATTTCGATAGCCTCCGCTTCATGTTATTTGCGCCCTGCCTTGCGGCTCGGGTCGCCCGTACCAATATCATAGCACATTTTGTACACTCTGTAAAGCCGCAATATTGACCTGTTCTGTACGGATATTGACCTTTTCCGCTCCGTTTTCCCCGTTCCACCCGCTTTTTTGTCCCGAATGTGACGGTATTTCCGCAAATGGGGTCTGCTGCTTGGAATTTCCTGTTTTTGTCTGATTTTCACAAAAGAAAAAAGAGCAAAAAAATGCGCCCGCAGGCTTTTTGCTCTTGACAAACCGAAAAAAATGTGCTATCATGGTCTCATAAACCCGCTCACTTCAGGAGAAATGCCATGCTGTACAGACAGGACGCGCCCTTTCTGCGCTACGAACAGATTCCGATATCCTCCACCTGCTACAATTACAGTCCCCGCCATGCCACTCAGCCGACTGAGCTGAAAAAGCATGGCATTCTCTGGTTCAGTGTTCCCCACAACCATCTTGCGGTGGAAATTCTGCGGATTGTGCAGGGCGAGGTCTGGGTCTCGGTTGACGGCACCCCGCACGCGCTGTATGCGGGCGACCTCGTTTTTCTGAATCCGTTCGACGTTCACGCGACCTATGTCACAGCTCCCGAGACCATGAACGAATTCCACGTCATCAATTTTGACCTGTCCCTTCTGAAAAACGGCGCGGTTCCCGATTTTGATGCCTATCTGGAATCCATCGAGGAGAATGCCCGCAGAATGCAGCATCTGATTCTGCACGATGACCCCCACGCGGCGGAGCTGAACGAAAGGCTGCGGGCGATTCACGCCTGCTACGCGGAGCGGTCCACCCCTGCGGGCTTCATGCGGATTCTCGCTGGGCTTCTGGACCTGATGGCGGCGCTGGAGCGGGACGGCTTCGTTTCCCCCGAGCGTGACGGGAAGATGTCCCGACAGGCAGCCTTTACCAAAGAGATTGTGCAGTACGTCAGCCGACATTACGCGGAGCCGCTCACAACCGCCGCCGTTGCGGATCGGTTTCATTACAGCAAATCCTATTTTTGCAGGAGCTTCAAGGCGGTTTTCAACCAATCCTTTGTCGATTACCTGCATTCCTACCGCATTTCCATCGCGCGCTCCCTGAGCCTCGACCGCTATCGGACCATCGGAAGCATCGCACAGGCGGTCGGCTTCGCTTCCTACAACCACTTTGCCACCTGTTTTCTCAAATACACCGGAGAGACCCCGAAGCGCTTTTACGAGAAAAACGCGCGGGGGTAAAGAACGAAAGAGCAAGCCCGCACGCAACGGTTCTGTTGCGTGCGGGCTTGCTTTTTTCCTCTCCGAGGGCGGGCGAAGGCTTCCCCCCCTTCAAAGGTCCGCTTTGGTTTTCCTGCGGTATTCGGAGGGGGTGATTCCCTGCTCGTGTCGGAAGGCGGAGGTGAGGTAGCTTGCGCCCGAAAAGCCGTTCAGCTCGGCAATTTCGGATAGCGGCAGGTCGGTGTCAACCAGCATCCGACAAACCGATTCCATCCGCAATTGCTTCAGGTACCGCGCGGGCGGAACCCCGACCAGCTCCCGAAAGACCATCTGAAAGAAATTGACGCTGAGATGGATGCGGTCGGCAAGAAACGCCGAGGAGAGCGGCTCGGGATAGTGGTCCCGCATATAGTCCAGCGTTTCGTCGATTTGCTTTTGGTAGACGCGGTAGCGTCTCGGCGTTGCATCGGAATCCGATGCCGATTCCGCAAATTCCGCGAGGATTTCCAGCAAAATGCTGTTCACGCGCAGGTCCGCCATTCGGTTCTTGCCCAGAAACAGCTCCCCGAGCTTTCCGTACAGCTTCTCCATGCGGTAATTCCCGTACAGCGAGGTCGCGTGCGGGAGCGGGTCAATCCACCGCTTGATAAATTCCGCATCGTGGCACTTGAAATGCACATACAGGCAGGAGAAGTTCCCAACCGTGTAGCGCTTCTCCCCGGGCTTGGCAAGCAGGACAGTTCCCTTTCGGATTGGGTACGCGGTATCCGAGATGTAGGCGGTGTCCCCGTCCGAAAGATAGACCTCCAGCTCGTAATTTCGGGCAATGCGGAGCGGTCCCGCGCGGTTGTCGCGGTCAAGCACGGAAAAAGTAAAGGCGCTTGTCAGGGTAAAGAGCGGAAACATGAGCATCACCTCATTTGAATAGAATATCGATAATTTTGAGTAGAGATTTCTATTGCGCGGAGTGCAAAAATCTGGTATGATATAGTTGACCGATGCGAACGGTCCGTTCGTTATGATTATACAACAACCGTTCCGTTTTGTCAACTGTTTTTTACATATTTCTCGGAGGTGAGGGACTCCCCCTCTCGGGCTTTACCGTGGGCGAAGCGGACGGCGTTGGCGACCTGACCAAGTGGAAAGGATAACACAAGGAGAACCCAAATGGAACAGTTACAGCGGATCGGCTCGATCCGAATCAAGGCATCAAACGAAATTAAGGCTTCACCGATCGGAATCGGCTTTGAAAAGCTCGACCGCGGGGTCTTTACCCCCGAAAAGGCTTACGACAAGATTGCCGCCATCGGCGTAAAATGGGCGCGCATTCAGTCGGGCTGGGCGCGGACCGAGAAGGAGCGCGGCGTTTACGACTTCGCATGGCTCGACGAGATTGTGGAAAACCTGCTGCGGCGCGGCATCCAGCCGTGGATTTGCCTTTGCTACGGCAACAGTCTTTACACCCCGCACGCCGCCACCTACTTCGGGAGCGTCGGCTGTCCGCCGATTGGGACCGAGGAGGAGCGGCAGGCTTGGGCGCGCTACGTTGACGCGACCGTGCGGCATTATCGTGGCAAAATCACGCTCTACGAAATCTGGAACGAGCCCGACCTGAAGTACAGCTGGCGGCACGGCACGGATGCGGAAACGGGTCCGAGTGGCAAGGAATACGGTGCTTTTTGTCTTGCAACCGCGCAGGCGATTCACAACGCGGACCCGCAGGCAAAGGTATCGGGCTTTGCGCTGGGGCACCCCTACGGGCTGGAGTTCGTTGCCGATTCGCTGACCGTCCGCGGGCTTGCCGATGCGCTGGATGCGGTTTCCTTCCATGTCTACACGGCAGACGATGCCCGCCGTCCCGCCTACATCCGCGGTCTCCGCACCCTGCTTTCTGGAACGGGAAAGAAGATTGACCTGATTCAGGGCGAGGCGGGTGCGCAGTCCCGCAGTGACGGAAGCGGTGCCATGCGCGGCTTTGCATGGACCCCCGAGCGCCAGCGCACCTATCTGCTGCGCGGCATTCTGCACGACCTTGCCGCCGAACTGCCCCTGACCTCGTATTTCTCCACGCTGGACATGATTGAGGCACTCAACGGGGTAGTATCGGACCGCAAGAGCTATCTTGACTACGGCTATTTCGGTGTTCTCAGCGCCGATTTTGACGAAAACGGGCTTTCCACCGGCTCCTATTCCCCCAAGCCCTCCTACACGGCGCTGGGGACCCTGCTGTCGATTTTCTCCGATGGCTTTTCCGTTGCGGAGCTGCCGATTGAACAGCTCGTGCTCCCCTCCAAGCGCTTGGGCGGGACCGACTGCCCCCTGCATGAGCCCGTGACCTACGGCTTCCGCAAGGGGGACGCATGGGGGCTTGCTTTCTGGGAGCCGACCCCGCTCCTGACCACGACCTACGAGGGAACGGTCTCCTTCCGACTGTCCTGCGCCGCGCCCGAGCAGCTGAGGCTTGTCGACCTTGCGGACGGTGCGATTTACGCGCTCCCGAGCGACCTCACCGAGCAGAACGCGGACGGAGCGGTGACGCTGAAGAATCTTCCCCTTTCGCACTCCCCCTACCTGCTTTGCACGGCGGACTTTTTGGGGTAGATCGACAACAAAAAAGCAGAGGTTTTCATGCCTCTGCTTTTTTGCTTGCAAAAATTCCGCCCCGTTCAGATGTTGTGCTTCTCATTTCCCCGCAATCTCAAGCATCACATATTCCGAGCGGCATCCGGTTTTGAATCGGAACGCCCAATCGGAGATACCGGAGGTCACGAAAAAGTCTGTGCTTTGCCGCCGCTCATACCCGTAAACACGGTCGGCAAGCCGGAACCACTGCATCACCTGCCCGATTGGAATCATCTGCCCGCCGTGGGTATGTCCCGACAGGACCAAGTCAACCTCGGCTCCCGCTTCCCTGTCATAGTCCCTCGGCTGGTGGTCCAAAACAATCATATATTTATCATGGTCCAAGCCTTCCGTCAGCTCGGCAATGTCGGCTCGCCTGCCGCCGAAATCGGTCTCCTCGGAGGCATCCTGCCGCCCGATCAGATAAAAGCGGTTGTCAATCAGCACCGCCTCGTCCTGCAAGACCGTAACGCCGTTTTTCTCCAGCTCCGCAATCAGGTCCTCGCCGCTGTAGCCTCTGCGACCGTTTGCATACCGTCCCTTATCATGATTCCCGAACACGAAGTAAACGCCGTATTTGACCTCCAGCCTGCGCAGGGCTTGGCAGGCGGCAATCATGTCCTCTTTTTTGGTGTCCTCATCCACAAAATCCCCCGCGATTACCACCACGTCTGGCTGCTGCGCCTGAATTCGGTCAATGTGCGCGTTCAGCCCCTCGCCGTCAAAGGTCGTTCCCACATGGGCATCCGCCAGCAGAGCGACCCGCAGGGTCCCGAGCTGTTTTTCGGTGGTCAGGGTGCGGTCCGTCTGCCACACGCGGTTTGCCTGCACAAAGCCAAAGCCGAAATAAAGGACGGTCAGCAAAACGGCGGCAATGCCCGCGTAATTGCGGCGAAGGGGTCGCCTTCTGCACCCTTGAACCATCCGTTGCACGAGCGCGGCAACGCCCCAAAACACCATCAGGTGCAACAGGACGATTCCCGCATTCACATAGCCCCACAAAGCCCAGAGCAGACCCAACGGCAACAGAATTACGGCGGCGGCAATCAACCATCCCGCCGCCCGATTGCCATGCGACAGCAGGGTTACAAAGCGGAATTTCCGCACGCCGCAAACCAAAAGGAGCACGCCCCCAAGACAGAGCAGAAGCATTCCCCCAAACAGAATCGCCCAAAGCATAACGTGCGCCTCCTTCCATCGGGTACGCCGCCCCTGCGGGTCCCGTCCCGAAGCTACAAAATACAAAGCCGATCTGCCACCCCCTCGGGGAAACAGCCATCGGCTTTTTCAGTATACCATATTTCCGTCGGTTTTGCAAGCCCTCTGCCGACATTTTCTGCTTTTGCCAATTCTCTCCGCAGTCAGGGCGCGCCGCTCTCCATCCAGACACAGCCGACGTCGTTGCCGAGGTCGCAGGTGTAAACCCACTCCACGGTCTGCCCATCGTGCAGGACGTATTTGGAACAGCCGTAATTCGGGAACTCACCATCCACGCGGTACATCCAGCCCGAAAGCGGTCCGCAGGAGAATTCGTAGAGGTAGTGAATGCCCTGAATGTAGGCGCTCCCGAAGCTGTTTTCGCTCGCCCCCTGATACTCCATCTGAATTTTGTTATACCGCGCCGCGCGGTCGAGAATATCGAACACGGTGTCCCCCGGGCGGAGGACATACTCGGTCGGCGGCAGAATCACGCCATCGGGCGGGACGAATTCATCGCTTCGCAGGGCGGGGTCCAGCTCGTCATAGTTTTGCAGAATCGTATCGCAACGGATGGAGAGAATCACCGTTTCGCTCTCGGGCGTGATATCGTCAATATGCGTCAGGTAGTATTCGTCCACCGACTGGATTTCGGTCCCGCTGATGACCACGGCAACCAGCAGAACGATGACAAAGATTGCAAGAATATCCTTTTTCACGGCTTTCCCCTCCTTTCTTTACGGTTCGTCCCGATACTGCGCGGCAAGCTCCTCCAGCTCGCGCTCCTTGCGGTGCCGCCGTCTGCGGATGCGCCGCACAAGGAAAGCTGCCACAACCGCCGCGATCACCGACAGCACAACGCCGATGACAATGCCGCGCAACATATTATCCAGCTTGGTTTTGGTCTTGATGACATCCTCCCAGCGCTCAATCTGCGTGCGGTCGTATTCGCTCAACGCGTTGTAGCGCGCCACGATGCCGTCCACGGTTTTCCTGTCCTTCAGCGTGATGCGGTCGAACGGATAGAGCTTTTCCCGAACCTCGGCATTGATGCTGTCGATTTCCGCCCGGATTGCCGCAATCTCCCGCTTTGCCGCAGTTAATTTGGCAAGATAGCGGTCCATGCCGTCGAATTCCTCGCACTGCCGCAGCTTATCCAGCAGGGTTGTGACGGTTACGTACTGCTCGGTCGTAAGCCGCTCGGGAAGTGCGTCCACAGCCGCGCGGTCGGAGCGCGTGAAGGACAGGAGCGGGCTGTCCTCGGGGGTGTCGCTCGGGCTTTCGACCACCTGCGTGGTGCCCGCGATTCCGTCCACATCCACGCCCGCCGCGCGCGCCGCGTCCGAAAGCGTCCAATAGCCGGTTACATAGCACCGCTCGGTCTCGGGCAGGGCGTAAAAGGCGGTCAGGAGTCGGGTCAAGGTCTCTACGGACGTATCGCTCCCGATTGCCCCGATGCCCGCCTCCAGCTCCGCAATCCGCGCCTTCATAGCTTCGCTCTGCTCGGGGCGGAAATCGTAAAGCATCCGCATTCCGTTCCTCTGCCGCCACAGCGCCGCCATGGTGTAGAGCGTCTGCTCCCCTGCCATGGTATTGGAGCGGTCGGGGAGCGAGGTGGGATTGTCGGGGTCGTAGGTATAGGAATGCACAAAGCCGCCGTCCGCCATGCGATAGCGCAGAATGCCGTCCAGAAGCGTGTTCCCGTTCTTGATGAAGCGCGGGTCGGTCAGCGGGTCGATGCCGAGCGAGCAGAGCGCCACGGTGACCTGATCGGTGCTCTCCACGTTCTCGGTCCCCCAGCTTGCAAAGTCCCCCGTGTCAAGCTGGAGCGCCGAGAGGCAGTTGATTGCCTCGTCTGCGACCTGCCGCACGGTTTTCGTGACCGTTTCGCCGCGCACCTTCTGCACATAAGTGTAGGTCTTTTCGCTGTTGTAGTACGGTGCGAGTGCCTGCAACGCCATTGCCGTGATGTCGGGGTCGGCGGTCTTACCGCTCAGGGCAAAGCCGCCGTCCGCCAGCTGTTGGCGGAGAATTTCGGTCAGGATGCTGTCGCGGGTGTAGTACGCATCGCGCGGGACCTCGTAGCGCAGGCTGTCCAGCGCAATCAGCCCCCAGATCCAGCCGTTGATTCCCTGCCTGCCGAGCGAGACGGTCTTGCCGCGATCGTAGGTCCCGTCCGCAATCAGGTTGATGGGGCTTCCGTCCGCATCGGTCCCAAGCGCCGTCGGGTCGCCACCCATGGCAAGCACGGCAAGCGTGATTCTGTGCCATTCGGTCGCCTTTGCGGAGCTGAGCTTTCCCTGCTGGCGGTAGCGCGTCTCCACCTTATCGCGGATAACCGCAAGGTAGGCGGCGTTGTTGTCGGAAATCCCGAGCCTGCCCAGCCCGATGGGATACCAATCCCCCGCAGTGGTTCCCGCAAGCGCGAGGTAGGTGTCGTTCAGAAGATACCCATCGGGTGCGGCGCCGTTGTCCGCCTTCTTCCACGCGATGATGCCCGCCGCAACGGTCAGGACTGTATCCTCTGCCGAGTCCGCCGCAAGCGGCAGGCGAATTGCCGAGAGCAGGAACAGCAAGCCGAGAAGTGCGCAAGCAAACCGCCTTTTCACATCCGTTTCCTCCTGTACGCAAGCACCAAGCCCGCCGCGGGCACGAGCCACACAGCCGCCCACGGTGTAGCCGAGGCAAAGCAACCGCCGATGCGCTCGGGTGCTTCTGTCGTTTTGGGCTGTTCGGGTACCTCGGGTGTTTCGGGCACCTCGGGCGCTTCGGTTGTTTCGCTGGGTTCGGTTGGTTCGGGCGCTTCGGGATGCTTCAGGGCATCCGCCAAAGCGCTCGCGGCGGCATCTGCCGCTTCCTGCGTTGCGTCAAGCGTTGCCATAACCGCAAGTGCCGCACGGTAGGCATCGGATACGTTGGCATATGCAAGCAAATCCGCTTTTTGGGCATTGCAGATTTCCCGCGTCAGCGCGTCCTTGTTCGCAACCGCGTAGTAGCCGCTCCCGTCCGCCTCGGTCCCGAGCGCCGCCGCACCGCCGATGTCCGCGCCGTAGCCCAGTGTGAACTGCACGCGCACCACGTCACCGTCGGAGAGATAGCAATCCGCAAAGCCGACATTCGGAAAGACGTTGTTGACCGCGTACATCCACCCCGAGCCGTTGGTAAACGCGAATTCCCCGAGGTAGCCCGCGCTGTTCTTTGCGTAGTCATCGGGGTCATAATAGGTCATGTTCTCCTCCAGATACGGGACCAACAGGTCGGGAATTTCGGGGTTCAGCCCCAGCCCGCGCGGGTTTGCGGGCGGGTCACTGCGGCGGTAATTGTTGTAGGTCTCCCCAGCCGCCGTGCCGTCCGCAATGTAGGCAAGGTAGAAGGCTGACTTCACGCTCCCGCCGTAGTAGCCGACCAAGCCGTTCTCCGAGAGCAGGCGCAAAAGCTGCTCCGCCGAGGTCTCACCCTCATAAATCGGCACCTCGGTCGGCGCAATCAGATAGCCGCCCCCAACAGTGAACAGCTCCACGCTCCAGATTGCCCTGCCAATCTCCTCGCCCGCCTCTGCGGGACGGTAGGTGATATGATAGGTCAGCTCCGCGCGTTTCCCTCCGTCCGAGGAGGCGGAGACCGTTACAAGGTTCTCCCCCTCCTCGGTAAAGTGCAGGGTGTAGCTTGCCTTTTCGTCGTCATTCCACGTTGGTTCCAGCGTCTCGCCGTTGTGACGGACGGTTGCGCGAATCTTTTCGCCGCCCGCATTTCTTGCCCATACGTCAAAGGTCCTTTTGCTTCCGCGCTGGATGCTGTTGTCGGTCAGCGTGGTGCGCAGGGTCGGTCCCGCAAGCGCCGCCGCAGGGACCGCAACAAGCAGACCGAGCAGGACCGCCAGACAGCACCCGAGCGCCGCTAAACGAAATAGTTTTTTCATCATTCAATCCCAGAAACGGTCCCGATGCTTCCGCACGGACCCGAGGAGCATCACAACGCCGGCCGCAAGCAGAATCAGAATCACGGTCTCCCCCACCAGAATTGCCAACAGCATGGTCGATACCGTTTTGTCGCTTGCCTTGCCGTTCCCATCGTCCGGCTTCTCCGGCTCGGGCTTCTCGGGCTCGGGGTTTTCCGGCTCGGGCTTCTCCGGCTCGGGAATTTCGGCATCCTTCAGCTCGGTCAGGCGCACCTCCGCCGCTGTCAGCAGGGCAAGATTGGAAACGCAAGCCTTTTGCGCCTCATTCAGCGCCTCGTATGCTTCCCGCGCCGCACGGATGGCGGTTTCGCTCTCAAGCGTGACCTCTCCGAGCGCCGCGATCTGCGCCGTTACCGCATCGGCTTCGTCTGCCGCCTCGGTCGTTTGCCATGCAAGCAACGGATATCCGCCGTTTTCCAAGGCATAGCGATCCTGTTTGAAGTCCGCCCCGAGACGGGCAAGGAATGCGGCGGATTTCAGCTCCTCCGCCGTTCGGTCATCCGCCGTATCGGTTCCGTTCGACACACCGTGCGCGGTCCGTGCGGAATCGTAGTAGCAGTTCTCCACGGTGCTTCCCGAGGTCAGCAGACTGACGATGCCGCCCGCGCCATCGAGAACATTTTCTCCGTTGACCGTCACCGTGCCGACATTGTAGCAGTCTCGGATGATATGACCGTTCTGCACTCTGCCCGCAATGCCGCCTGCATTATCGCCTGCCGTCACCTTGCCTGCATTGTAGCATTCGGAGACCGTGACCGCAGTCTCGGTTCCGTTTCCGCCTGCCGCAAGGTGCCCCACGATACCGCCAACCGAGCCATCGCGCGCGGTTACGGAGCCGATGTTGAAGCACCCCTTGATGATGCTCGTTCCGCCGTCCCGCACCGTGCCGACAATGCCGCCACTCCATCCGCTGCAAAGGATGTCCGCGCCGTTCCAACAGTTGATAAAGTCCGCGCCGTTGCTCCATCTTGCAATCGCGCCCATGAAGGAAAGGTTCTCCGCGCCAATCCGACCGCTTGCAACGCCGACGTTTTTGATAACCGCGTTTGTGCAGACATAGCCGAACAGACCGCCGGTTTGGGAATACAGGTTGTCGATTGCATAGCCCCGACCGTCAAAAATGCCGTCAAACTGTGCGGTGCTCTTTCCGATCGGCACCCAGTCCGAATAGTCGCTCAGGTCAATATTCGCCGTCAGCGCAATCGTCTTGTCGGTGAAGGCTTCGCCCGCATTCACGCGGTCGCCGAAGGCGCGCAGGTCCTCCGCCGTTCCGATCTCCAAGCCCGCGCGCACGGGCGGCTCCTCGCCGATCGGCGCTTCGCCCGCAAGCACGGGGTACCCGTCCGTTGTCACAAAAGCGTCTCCCAGAGCGCGGAGAAGCACTGCCGCCTTCAGCGCGCGCTCGTTCATTCCGACCGCAGTCCCCGTTACGGTTCCCGCCGTGTCACTGCCGTCGTCCGTAAAGGCTCCGTAGACATTCGCGTTCGTGTCCTTCAGATAATAAACGTTTTTCAGCGTAACGTCGGCTTCCGCCGCGCTTCCGAACACGGCTCCCGAGGTTGGAAGGTCGCGCACGATTCCCGCATTGTAGCAATCGCGGAGGACCTGTCCCCCGCCGCCGAGACGGTAGCTTCCGACAATGCCGCCCAAGCCCCATGCGCCGCTGCCGCCGACAAGCCCCACGTTGTAGCAGCTTCTGACAATCGCCCTCGCGCCGTTATCCTTCCAGCGGTTGGGTCCGACCTGACCGACGATTCCGCCGCCCGTGTAGTCGGCAAGCACCATGCCGTGGTTGGAGCAGCTCTCAACGGTCAGCGTTGCGCCGTCCTCCACCTGTCCCACAATGCCGCCGATGCCCCAAGAGCCCGTCAGCGTTGCGTAGTTGTGGCAGTTCCGCACGGTTGCAGAGGCATTTGAGGTCACCGAGCCCGCAATTCCGCCGATTGAAAACAGATACGTCCCGCCGAGGTTGCCGCTTGCAATGGTCAGGTTTTCAATGACCGCGCCGTCACCCAGTCTGCCGAACAGACCGCCCACGTTGTAGGTGTGCCCGTTGAGGTTCCAGACGGCGTGCCCGTCTCCGTCAAACCGACCGCGGAAGCCACCCGTAGCACTGTCCGCAATCGCGCGCCAATCGGGAATGCCCGCCATGTTGATGTCCTGCGTCATGCGGAAGTACAGCCCTGCGGTATTCAGACGATTTGTGTCAATCCTGTCGCGCAGGTCCACCAGATCGTCCGCCGTTCCGATGAGATAGGGGTCCTCCTCGGTGCCGTCTCCGCTCCACGGCATCCGCTCGCGCACCTCAAGCGGGAGCGCAATGCGGAAAATGCCGTAAAGAATATAAATCGTATCGTCCGCAACGGTCAGCTCGCCATAGACGGAGAGCCGATACTGCTCCACCGTTTCGGTGTGTCCGTCACTGTAGGTTGCCGTGACCGTCATGCCCGCAGGGTCAAAGGTGTCCCCCTCGGTATAACGGGTCTTATTGGGTGCTTTCGTTATCGAAACCGACACGATAAACGGCTTGTCGGTATCCAATTCCGCCTCACCGCCGACCATTGCAATCGCCTCGGCAAGCCCGACATAGCCGCGCACATACCGCCGCTCCGCTTCGGGGACCGCACGGCAGGCTGCAAGCGCCGCCTTCAATCCTGCCTTGTAGTTCTCCGCCGTGGGGTCGCTTGCCGCGGCAGTGGCGGTCTCCGCCGCCGCAACCGCCTCGCGGTCCGCCTTGGTCATTTCCCCGCGCATATCGTAAAGCGCGCGCAGGCGGTTTTCAAACCGCCAATAGGAGACCAGCGCATAGGTTCCCTGGTCGTTTGCCATCGAGTTCCAGCCGCCGTCCGCCGTGTGGCTGAAGCCGCCCTCGGAGGTCCAGAAGGCAAGCAGCCCGTCGAGCAGGGTCTTCCCGTCCGCCGTTACAAAGCGTGCGTCCTTCGCGGGGTCGATGCCGAGTGAGCAGAGCGCCACAAGAACCTGCGCAACGCTCTCCGCGTTGTTCGTTCCCCACGAGGTATAGCCGCCGCTCTTGTTCTGCATTCCGCCCAGCACGTCCAGCGCCTCGTTCACGCATTCGCGGACGGTTTTGGAAACCTCGGTCTTGCTGTTCTCGTTGGTGTAGGTGTAAACCGTATCGTCGTTGTAGTAGGGCGCCAGCGCCTGAATTGCCATTGCAGTCATGTCCACATCGGACCTCGTGCCGTACCCGCCGAGGACCCAGCCGCCGTAGGTGTTGCCGTTCACGCCATCGGTCAGCTGCATCCGCAGAATTTCGGTGATGAAGCGCTCGCGCGGATATTTCGCATCGGCGGGAATCGTGTAATCGCCCGTATCCATTGCAATCAGACCCCAGATCCAGCCGTTCAGCCCCTGCGTCCCGGGTCCCTCGCGGAGCGCGCAATTGTAGCTTCCGTCCGCAATCAGGTTGATGGGCTGACCGTTATAGGTGCCGAAATTCGTCGGGTCCCCGCCCAGCGCCGCAATTGCCACGACCGCGCGGTGCCATTCGGTTGCCTTCACGCTATGCAGAACCCCGTTGTTTGCCGCGTAGGTCTGCTCAATGTAGGTGCGCATTGCGGCAAGGTAGTCGACATAGCCTGTCCCGTCAGCAATCATGTTGACATAGGCATCGTCCGCATAGCCGAACCGACCCATTGCCAGCGCCATCCAGTCGGTTGCGGTGGAGCTTGCGCCCGAGAGGTATTTTTCATCGCCGAGCAGACTGCCGCCGATGCCGCCTTTGGTCTTTGCGCTCTTCACTGCCGCCTTGATGTATGCGGCAAGCTGTGCCGACAGCTCGCTCCCCTCCACGAACGCGGGGCGAACGGGCGAATCGGTGCAGACCGAGGCTTCCCATGTCAGCACGGGCAGGCTCTCGCCGTCCGCAAACGCATCGCCAAGCATCTCGGCGGTCAGGGTATTCACTTCTGTTACACCCGCCTTGCTGTCGGTTCCGCTGTCCTTGATGTAGTAGCAGTTACTCGGGTCCGTTTTTCCTGCACCGAGAACCGCGCCGATATTGTTCGCATACCCTGCGGAATCCACCACCTTCCCCGCGTTGTAGCAGTTCGTCAAGGAAGGGGTTCCTCTCTTGTGACCGCCCGTCACACCACCAACCGTTGCGGGTCCCGTCACGGTTCCAACGTTGTAGCAATTCTCCACAACGTCTGCGTAGAAGTGTTGCCCTGTCACACCGCCGATGTAACCGGTTGTTCCGCTCACCGCGCCTTTGTTGTAGCATCCGCTGATTGTACAGTCCCCACCGACGTATCCGACCACGCCGCCGACATTTGCTCCGCCCGAGACCTCCGCCTCGTTGCCGCAGTTCAACACCTGACCTTTTGTCAGACTGCCAACCACGCCTGCGACATAGGAGCTTCCCTTCACCTCGCCACGCACGACCAGATTTTTCACCGTTCCGCCGTTGACGTTGCCAAAGAAGCCGACCGACGAATACAGCCCGCTGACCACATGGTAGCCGCCGTCAAAGGTTCCCTTGAACGGCGCCGCAGACGTACCGATTGCCGTCCACGGGTTGCTCTCGCCGCCGAGATACAGGTTGACCGTCAGCCTCACGGTCCGCCCCTCAAAGGTGTCCCCATCCCGCACGGCATCCGCAAATGCCGTCAGGTCCTCATAGCTTGCAAGCACCGTGTCGGATGCCTCCGCATCCGCCGTTGCCGCAAGGGGGACGAAGGACAGCATCAGCGCCAGAGCCAGAAGCCCCGCAAGCAGTTGTTTGATTGTTCGTTTCATGTTTTTTGTTTTTCTCCCTTCCTAAGCTGTGAAAATCGGTTTGTTGCGCGGGTCCTCCCCGCGCGGGCTTCCGCACCGACGGCAAATCCCCCGCCCGGGCTATGCTCCCATCGGACCGTCAAAATTTCATGCCTCCTTCCCGCAAAAAAGCGCCTCCACCCACCGGATGGAGACGCATCTGACCGAAGCCCTGCGGGAAGCACGCATACCGCCGAATCCCGTTCGGATTTTCGGTCGCACGCTTCACACCCAAGACATGGCAAACCGGAAAGGTACGGCGGTATCCTGACTTATGCTGTGGGCAGTCCCACAAAAGCATACCGCAGGGTACAGTCCCCCCCTCGGTACGCCTGTCAAATACAGTAATGGCGGTTGTTCCGGATTTGAACCGGATTTCCTTTTCATCTACTCAGTTCACAACTTTTCAAACCGTATCTTCCCTACGCTATTCTGTTTTCAGCTTAGTATACCATATTTTTCTTTTGATTGCAAGAGAAAACGCAAAAATTCTGTCGGAAAGCTGCCGCGCGTGTGCCTGCTACGGCATTTCAGTCATACCCCTACGCCAATCAGAAAAAAACGCTTCCGACAGTCCCCCCTCATCCGTCGCCTTCGGCGCCACCTTCCCCCTCGAAGGGGAAGGCTTCAGAGTTTTGCTTATTTCAAAAAAAGTGCTTCAGTCTTTTTGATTTCAGGCTTTTAGAGCCTCAGACTTTCAGACATCAACATTTCAAAGAAAAACGAAAGAGCTCTGCCCAGTAGCCTTCCCCTTCGAAGGGGAAGGTGGCGCCGAAGGCGACGGATGAGGGCGGATAGACGCCGGCTCAAAAGGTCGCAAGCTGCCGCATTTGCTTACGCCATCGGCAGGGTGACGGTAAAGGTCAGCTTATGGTCGGTGTAGTCGCTGGTGAGCGTGCCGTTCATGGCTTCGATGTGGCTTTTGCAGATATACAGCCCCAGCCCGATGTTTTCCTCGCTCTCCTCCCCCGACCAGTAGGGGCGGAACACGTCCTGATCGCCCAGCCCCTTGCCGTTGTCCGTGACGGTAATCACGCATTGGTCGAGCCTCCGATGAACGCCCAGCCAAATGCGGTCGCACTCGGCGTGCTCGATGGCGTTGAGGACCAGATTCCGCAGGACCGACTTCAGTGCATCGGGCTTTGCAAACGCCGCGGTGGGCTTGGCGGAAAGCTCCATGACAATGCCGTTCGCCTCCGCATCGGGGGCAAGCTCGGCGTAAATTGCCTTCAGAATATCGGACACCGAGACATTCACGGGATTTTCGGCAACGTATTTCCGCTTGGCGTAATCGGCAACGGCGGAGAGATTTTCATGCAGGTATGCAACCCGTTTTTCCACCACGTCAATGGTTTTGAGCTGCTCCTCTCCCGTCTCCTTCTGCCGCAGGGCGGTGAGGTAGGCGCGGACGGAGGACAGCGGCTTTTTCATGTCGTGCGAGATGAATTGCAGAATCCGCTCGCGCTCGTCAATCATCTGCTGCATATTTTTGGTTTGCAGGCGGACCTCCTCCTCGAGGTTGGCGGTCAGTCGGCGGTTTCGGTACTCGGAGCGCGTGAATTCGCGGAAGCCGATGACGAGAATCACGCCAAGCATGGCAACCGACAGCCACATCAGCGGGCTCAGGCGCATATCCGCGCTTTCGCGGAAGAGGAAGAGCGCGTAAACGGCAAGCGGGACCGACAGCGCGTTGTTGATGCACAAATCCAAGCGCTTTCCGCGCAGAAGCCCGACCGCAGAGCAGGCAAGAATAACCGCTCCCGCCGCCGCGCCGATAATTCTTGCGGCAAGCATCAGCCGCCCCTCGCTCGCAACCCCTGCAAGCGGCATGGCAAAGAGAAGCGCCGCACAGCCGAGGGAGAGCAGAGTGGCAACGGCTCGGACGGGGATTTTTGCAAGCGTCCTCGGCAGGGTCAGCGCCGCGCCGAGCAGGAAAAGCCCCACCGAGGCAGCGCGTATCGCCATCCAGATATAGGGCATATCGGTCTCTCCCGCCAGCGACATGGAAGCATACACGCCAACCAGAACGGCAAGCGCAAAGACCAATTGCGGAACGAAATCGGTGGCGCGCTTCAGCACGCAGACGAACACGAAAATAAAGAAGGTGATAATCGCCAAGAGGACGGTGACAAGGCGGAACCGGTTCCCGCGCTCCACAATTGCCCGCACCGCATCGTCGGGACCGATAATCGGCGTTCCGACAAAGCCGACCGCCTTGCCCTCCTCTGCCTCGTAGTGGATGGTGACCACACAGCCGTTCTGAATCGGGTTTTCGTTCCAGACGCGCGCGGAGACAAGGAGCGGGACATCCAGAAAGATGCCCTCGGTGCCGTCGGCGTGCAGGACCGTTTCGTCATAGGCAAGCGTTTGGTCGGTGGTGGCGTAGGAGACCGACGAGAAGCCCGTCAGCGTTCCGAGCGATGCCTCGTGCTGGACCCGCACGAACACATTGCAGGCGGAGAGCATGGGCGGCAGATACAGGGTCAGGTGCAGGCGCTCCTCATCGTCGATATACTTGGCGTAGGGCGCGAGGTCCTCCTCCCAGTGCCCGTCTGCGGGGCTGATGCCCTCGATGTTGGTGATGACGTAGCGAATCGTGCCCCGCGAGGCGAGCGGCTCGCCGTTGTGCTCGTCGCTGATGGCTTGGGAGAAAATTTCTGTGTATGCGTTGGGCGTATAGTTGTACGCGGTCAGCCGCCTGACCTCCAGCAAATCGGTCACGCGCGCGGTGGTGGCGGTGTAGGCGGCGGTGATGGGGACCTGCTTTTCGATGTCGTAATCGACCTGAATCTCGTAATCGGTGCTGTAGGACGGCGCAACGGGGATGCGGCGACGCTCCAGCGCGGGGAGCACGAAGGAAAGCGACAGCCCGAGCAGAGCGGTCGCGGTAAACAGAAGGAGCGATAAAATTCGTTTTTTCATAATCGGTTATTCTCCCGCAAAGCAGTAGCCTTTTCCGAATTCGGTGTGAATCATCTTCACATCCCCGCAGGCGTCAGCCAGCTTGAGGCGGAGGGTGGAGATATGCCGTTTAACCGTTGTGGTGTGCAGGCTTTTCATCTTCCAGACGTTTTCATAGATTTCGTTTGGAAGGAAGTATTGCCCCGCGTGGGTCATGAGGAAAAGGAGGATGTTGAATTCGGACGAGGTGAGCGGAATCGACTTCCCGCGAAAGACGCAGGTACGCTGTCGGGAATTGACGGTCAGCCCGTTGACCGTGACGGTTGCGTGCCGGGCGGGCAAAAGGCGCAGGGAGAGGCGCATTTCCAACAGCTCGGGCGAGCAGGGCTTGACCACGTAATCCAGCGCGCCCTGCGAAAAGCCCTCCATCATGGAGCGCTCCGAGCTGATGTCGGAGAGAATGACAACGGGCGGCAAATCGTCCACCGCGTCAAAAAGCGCCATGCCGTCCCCGTCGGGCAGAATCAGGTCGAGGATAATGCCGTCGAGCGGGGTGGTTTGGGCAAGCGCGATGCCGTCCGAGATGGTGGACGCGGTGAAAACCTCATTTCGGGCGCTGAAATAGGCATTCAGCCGCTCGCGCAGGGCGGAATCGTCCTCAATGATGAGGAGCCTTCTGGATTCAATCGTCATGCCGCTCTCCTTTCCCGCAAAAAAGATTATTCCTATTTTATCATAACACATTTCCGACAAAAAATCAACCGCTTCGGCAAATTCTTTGGGTTACGATAGGTTACGTTTTCACATTTAGGGGTGCATTTTGTTAAAAAATATGATATAATTCATGTGATTGGAAAAGTGACTGTCCGATTTTCGCCCGTATTCGAGCGGAGCGGACAAACTGCGCGGTTAAAGGGGGTTATATGATGCGCGAAAAGCGAATTTCAAAATTCAAACACTTGCCGAAATTTGTAATCGTATCGGTTTTGATGCTGTTGTTGACAATCGGAATTTTGCCGTTGGGGTTCCGAGCGGAGGCGGCAACCCATAGCCACGAGATATGCAAAGGCTCGGACTGCAAAGAGACCTCCCACGGCAAGGTTACATGGACGGCATACAGCAACAACTTCAAATACACAAACAATGTTGCCTATATTTACCTGACTACAGGCGTATCGGCAACGCTGACGGTTGATAGCGGCAACACCCTCTATCTCTGTCTGAATGGAAAGATATTGACAGGAAATATCGTAGTAAACGGTACACTCCACCTCTGCGACTGTCAAGGTACAGGTATCGTAAACAGTGGAACCAACGGCGGCAAAAGCGCGGTTTTCGGTGCAAAGGACAGCACGATATATTATTACGGCGGTACATTGCAAGGCGGCAAGAGCACAAGCGACGATTCTGTTCCGCTTTACACAAGTAGCATCATATACCTTTACGCCATGCCGAAATTTGAAACCCAATGTGCCTACGATATTCGCGGCTTAAGTGCAGGATTCCTACGCATTCGCGCCACGTTAACGAAGCCGACGGAGCCGGTCCGCGTCAACTTTGGAAGAAATGAAGATACGGTTGACATGACCAAACAAACAGCGGTTGCCATTACCTCGGATTGGTATTCTAAGATGGGAAACGCGAATGCGGAGGAGTATTTCAAGCCTCGTAATAGTCGGGCTGCCAAGATTGAACTTAGTGGTAGCAATCTGGTTCTGCGACGATACCGTGTTACCTTTGTTGACGGCAATTCCGAATCTACCGATTACGCAAAATACAATGGCGGAACCCTCGCCTCCTTGCCCACGCCTTCACGCACAGGATATACGTTTAAGGGTTGGTTCACAGCCCAAAACGGCGGGACAATGATCACGACCTCTTATCCGTTTTCGAAAGATACCACCGTGTATGCACAGTGGACTCAAAGTCATCAGAACCACCCGATATGTGCCGGCTCCTCCTGCTCCGATGGCTCCCACGGCAACGTGGAATGGGCAACGTGGAATGGCGAGGACGATATCACCTATACAAACAATGTTGCTTATGTCTATCTGACAACCGATGCAACGAACGGAAGGCCAATCACAGTTAATAATGGTTACACACTTTACCTCTGCCTGAACGGGAAAACCCTCACCGGCTCCGCAGGATACACCATCGAAAACAACGGAACGCTGGTTATCTGCGACTGCTCCTCGAGGAAAACGGGTAAACTCGTGAACACCGCCAACGGCACCGCCGCCCCCGTTCGTAACAGCTCAACCTTTACGCTTTACAGCGGTACGTTGGAAAGTACGGGCGGCGAGGATAATCGCTCCAGAGTCCCAAGCGGTCTGTACAATTACAGTGTGGCAACCATCTGCGGGGGTGCGATAACCTCCACAAACGGATACGGCATCACGGCTGATTTTTCAAATGTCACCACCATGACAGGCGGCACCGTGACAGGAAAACAGATAGCATTCTATATGGGAGAGGCTGGGACCTTTACCATGACGGGCGGCACGCTGACAAGCACGAGTTCCCACGGCATCTATACAATAAGTAAATCCGCTGTTATAAGAATCGGCGGCGGTACGATAACGGCACCGGAATATGGAATATACACCTACAACTCGCACCCACAAATCTATCTTGGCGGTAGCCCAACCATCAAGGGCGGCAGTGCGGAAATCTTCACCGACCACAGTACTTCCAATATCTACGCCAACGGCTGGGAGGGGTATGACACTCCGTACAGTGGCGGTGTGCTAAGATTAGCATACTACACCAACTACGGTGACGAAGATATCGCGTGTGTATATAATGTTTCCGATGACAACGCAGATAAATTCACACACGCAAGCTCTCATTATAGGTTTGTGAGAAAGATATTGGACGGCAAGGATTGTCTGATTGCACGATATGTAAACAAACATGAAGTAACCTTTAACCCCTGCGGCGGCGAGGTTGACCCCGAGAAGCAATTCGTATTCAAAGACTCTGCCTACGGCACACTCCCGACCCCGACACGGGATGGTTACCGCTTTGACGGTTGGTACACCGCAAAAACGAGTGGGACCAAAATAGACAGCACCACAAAAGTAACCGCCACAAGCGACCACACGCTTTACGCGCATTGGGTCGCAGAGATCATCAGCGTGGAGATTACATGGGGCGCGATGGAGTTCACCTACTGTGACGGCGAGTGGAACCCCAACACGCACACCTACGAAAACGGCTACTGGGCGGCAACGGCGGACGGTGACCTTGTAACCGTAAAAAATACAGGCAACGTTGATGTGTCCGTCACATTCAGCTATAAACAGACCAACACCGCCGTGAGCGCGGCATTCGTGAACGATGGAGATAAGTCAAATATCACCAACCCCGTTGCGCTGCCCGTCAACGAAACAAAGAAGGTCCGACTGACCCTTACCGGAAAGCCGAGCAACCCGATGACAAAAGAGGTTCTCGGCACGGTTAAAATAACACTTGGGTAAATTTTGGAGGTGAAACACAACATGACTTACGGTACTACAGTGCAGAAAAAGCAAGTGCTTTTCGTGGTTTTGCTGTTGCTTCTGGTGCTGGCGACCATCATTGCGGCGGTGGTTGGCATCTGGAACCTTTGGTTCCGCAGGAGTGACACCCTGCTTCCCCCCGACTACGCGCCGAGGGACCCCGAAAAGAACGCCATCCCCATCGGGGACGACGGCGACAAGAAGCTCGACCAGCCCGAGGGCGGCGGAGCCGTCAGCCTGACCTACGCAAAGGAGGTCAGCATCAGCCTCTCCGAAAAGACCGCACAGCTACTCTTTGCCAACCCCACCAAGTCCAATCAGGACATGGTGCTCCGCCTCGTGATTGACGATGTGGTGATTTTCCAGACGGGCAGACTCATCCCCGGCAACAAAATCCATGAGGTGGACCTGCTCAAGGGCATGGAAAAGCGCCTCTCCGCGGGCGGCTACAACGGCAAGTTCGTCGTGCTCTACTACGACCGCACCAGCGGCGAATTGGCAATGGTCAACACCGAAATTCCCGTTACCGTAACGGTGACGGACTAACCCAACGCGTAGAACGCCTGCGGGCGCGATACATAAATATTTTTAAGGAGGCTTTTCTATGAAAGCTACGGTAAGATTTCTTGTAACAGCTCTGGTTCTCATGCTCGTTGCGCTCCCCCTGACCGCTTCTGCGGCAACCTTAAACGGGACAGGACAAAGCACAATCACCGACGTTCAGGCGAAGTACGCCGAGGGAATGACCACTCCCGACGTTTACAGCCTTGAGGTCTCATGGGGCGCGATGGAGTTCACCTGCACGCGCACGGGCATGAAGGAATGGTACCCCGCCGAGCATAAGTACGTCGAAAACACCACCTACAACTGGACGGCAAACGGCAACACCGTTACCGTGAAGAACCACTCCAACCGTGACGTAACGGTCACCTTCTCCTACGAAAAGGCGGCGGGCTATGACAGCATCAACGGCACATTTGATGTCACCACCAAAACGCTGGAGGCGGGCGAGGTCGGAAACGTGGACGGCGCTGCCGGCGTAACCACCACGCTGACGCTCTCGGGCTCGCTTGCAAGCAACGTCACGACATCCACAAAGGTCGGCACAGTCAAAATTTCGGTTGAGTAATCCAAAAAAACAAAAAATAAACAAATTCTGAAAGGAAAAACCATCATGAAAAAATTTGCAGTCCTTCTTCTCACCCTCGCGCTGTTCTGCGCACTCGCTATCCCCTCCTTCGCGGCAACCGAAAAAATCGATACCGCAAACGGAAGCAAAACAGCTGATGTAAAAGGCACCTATGTCGCGGGCAGTACCGCCGCAATTGTCTACAGCGTTGATATCAAGTGGGGTAGCATGGAATTCACCTACACCACGGCTTCGCAAGGAACATGGAATCCTAAGACGCACCAGTATGACGGTGCAACCACTGCGGGATGGTCCTATGCGGACGGTGCGAACGAAGTTGAGGTCACCAACCACTCCAACGCCGATGTGACCGCTATCCTTACCTATACGCCCAATACGGAATACGGCATCGATGGCGAGTTTGATAAATCCCAACTGGATCTTGAGGCAGCTACCGTCAACAGCGCATTCAGTGACGCGCCCAAGGGCATCGCAAAGCTCTCTTTGGGCGGCGCGCTCGCCTCCGGCGTTCAGAATGCCGTTATCGGAACCGTGACCGTTAAACTCGGCAACAACTGATTTGAGCCCTTGCAGACCGCACACACCGTGCGGTCTGCGCAATGTTCGGAACCAACCAACAGGAGAGGAAAAGATGAAAAAGGTCGTTTGGATATGCGCTGTCGTTTGCGCCGTGACGGTCATCGGAATGATCGTATCCATCATTGTGGCGGGCAAAAAGAACCGCCAGCCCGAATTCGTACCGCCCGCGTTTGAAGCATCCGCGCAGGTCGGCACGCCCGAAACGGAGGACCCCAGCTGGACGCAGGTCCATCGGGACGGCATGGGCTTTTCCGCGCACATCTGCGGCAAAGTGACCGTAAAGAACGGCGCGGCGGATGTCTGGTTTACAAACGACAGCGGCAATGAGGTCTGGCTGAAGCTGCGGATTCTGGACGAAAACGACCAAATTCTTGCGGAAACAGGGCTTTTGAAGCCGAATGAGTACCTGAAAACGGTCACCTTCACCACCGCCCCGCAAAGCGGCGCGAAAATCAAGCTGAAAATCATGGCATACGAGCCCGAAACCTACTACAGTGCAGGCGCAGTCACGCTGAACACCGTGGCGGAGTGAGGCGGTTTTGTATGTGCTGAATGGGGATAGTTCGATAGACGGATTAAATTTATCCCCCCTCATCAGTCGCTAACGCGACAGCTTCCCCCCGAGGGGAAGCCTTTTTTCTAAAATCCCTTTCGTGTTTCACAGCAGGGTAAATTCAGCTATAGCGAGAATCGTATTTTTTGATAGTAGCACTCTGTAATGCAGGCTTCCCCTCGGGGGAGCCTTTTTGCAAGATTCCTTTCATACTATATAACGGGAGCATCTGTACCCGCCCTCATCCGTCGCCTTCGGCGACACCTTCCCCCTCGAAGGGGAAGGCTATGGTGCGTAACTCCCTTATTTGAATTTGCTATTTTTGCTTTTGGAAGAATATCTTTTGAAAAATATAAAGTTTGAAGCACTCTTTATATAGCTTGCAGAATCAACGGAAGCCTTCCCCTTCGAGGGGGAAGGTGTCGCCGAAGGCGACGGATGAGGGCGGATTATATGTTCCCACCCATCGCCTTGTTGTGTAGTGCGATAGAAGTCTTGTAAAAAGGCTTCCCCTCGGGGGAAGAAAACTGCAAGCAGTTTGTCGCGTTAGCGACTGATGAGGGGGATAAATCTGTACCACAAAATGCCAAAGCCCCTTCCGATTACAACCGCAAAAGCAGGCGGCAACCGTTCGGTTGCCGCCTGCTTTTTGCTTCTTTCAACTTTCAACTTTCAACCTTCAATTCCACAGCTTCTTCATTGCGGGGTACAGCGTTCGGAAAATGATTCTTACACGCTGTATTCCTCCGCGTATTTCCGATACGCTTCGTTGAACGCGCCGTCATCGTTTCTTGCGCGGCGCAGGGTTTCGTGCAGCTTCAGGTTATGCTCGGTGCGGTCGATTACACAGCCCGCGATGTTGGAGCAGTGGTCGCTGACGCGCTCCAGATTGGTCAGCAGGTCCGACCAGACGAATCCGACCTCCGCCGAGCACTTCCCCTCCTGCATCCGCAGAATATGGTTGGTGCGGAGCCTGTCCTTCAGCGCATCAATCACCTGCTCCAGCGGCTCCACCTTCGTTGCGGCTTCGGGGTCCGCGTGCACGAAGGCAGTCTCGGAAAGCGTGAGGACCTCATCCACCGCCTTTGCCATCACGCCGTATTCCCGCAGGGCATCCGCCGTCAGCGAGAGCTTCTTGTCCCGCAGCTCCTCCGCCGATTCCAGCACGTTGACCGCGTGGTCCGAAATGCGCTCGTAGTCACCGATGACCTTCAAAAGGGCGGTTGCCTCCTCGCTTTCCTCCTGCCCGAGCTTGGCGGAGCTGACCTGAATCAGGTAGGTTCCCAATTCGTCCTCGTATTTGTCACAGCGGCGCTCGGCATCCCGAATCTCCTCTGCGGCAGCCGGAGAATAGGAGGTCACGGTGCTCAACGACTGCTTCAGTGCCGTCACCGCGCAATCCGCCATCTTCTCCGCAACCCGTCTGCTCTGCGCGAGTGCGAGCGAGGGCGTTGTCAGCAGACGCTCGTCCAATTCGGTCTGCTGTTCCTTCCCCTTTGCATCCGGAATGAGATGGCAGACCAGCTTTTCCAGAAGTCCGCCCATCGGCAGCATCAGGACCGTGCACAGCAGGTTGAACACGGTATGAATCACCGCGATGCCCATCAGCGTAGCCGATTCGCCGAGAATCATCGGTGCGAAGATTGCCTTTACGATGCAGAACACCGCCAGCCAGACCGCCGTTCCGATGATATTGAAGGAAAAGTGGACCATTGCCGCCCGCTTTGCGTTCTTATTCGCTCCGACCGAGGAGATAAGCGCCGTGACGCAGGTGCCGATATTCTGTCCCATGATAATCGGGACTGCCGCGCCGTAGGAGACCGCGCCCGTGGAGGCAAGCGCCTGCAAGATACCGACGGATGCGGAGCTGGACTGGATGATTGCGGTCAGGACCGCGCCGACCGCCACGCCCAGAATCGGGTTGGAGAACAGCAGGAAGAGCTCGCGGAAGGCGGGAACGTCCTTCAGCCCCGACACCGCACCCGACATGGCTTCCATGCCGAACATCAGCGTTGCAAAGCCGAGCAGAATCATGCCCGTATCCTTCTTTTTGTCCTTCTTGCAGAACATATACAGCACGATGCCCGCCAGCGCGAGAATCGGGGTGAAGGAGGAGGGCTTCAACAGCTGTACCCAGACACTGCCGCTGTCGATTCCCGCAAGGCTCAGAATCCACGCCGTGACGGTGGTGCCGATGTTTGCGCCCATGATGACGTAGATGGACTGCCGCAGGCTCATCAGCCCCGAGTTGACGAAGCCGACCACCATGACCGTGGTTGCCGAGGAGCTCTGGATAATTGCCGTTACCCCGAGCCCCGTCAGAAGTCCCCGCATTTTATTGCCCGTCAGCTTGCCGAGCACGCTTTTCAGCCCGCTCCCCGCGCGGCGCTCCAACGCCTGCCCCATCAGGCTCATGCCGAACAGGAACAGGCAAAGCCCGCCGAGCATGGTTAAAAAGTGAAAAATGTCCATCCGTTTTTCTCCTCTCCGATTGAAGGTGATTCTTTCCGAGCCGCCGTCCGCAGACGGTTGCTTTACAAGTTATTATACCGTTTTTTACGTAAGGCTTACTATCATGATTGCGTAAAGTTCATGTAAAATGGCGTTTTTTCGACGGAAAACAGAGATTCCGCCCCCGAATCGAACGATTCGGGGGCGGAGAAAAGGCACATTGTCTATAAAGAGCACAAAATTCTTTAACGCTTTTTCTTTGACCATGTAGGCGCAAAGAAAAAGCTTTGCAAAAAGAAAGCGCCGTATGGGAAATTTCGCCGCCTGCGGGCGGCGACCAGCGCTCCACGGCGCTGGACCCGTGCCGCCTTTTGGAAAAGGCGGGCGAAAACTTTCCCTCCACGATAAACAACAATCGTTTTCTACACCAATCTGCCGCCCCCGAGCCAAACGGTTCGGGGGCGGTGTGTTTATTCGGGCTTTGTCTCCAAGGTCAGCGGATAGTCTCCGAGGTGCTTCATACGGAAGCCGTTTTGCCGATAGGCTGCATAGTCGAATGCCTCCAGCTCGTCGATTGCGAGCTTATGGAATTCATAAAAGTTATGCCACCATTCATAGCCGCTCCCGAGCGATGCGCCGAGATAGGCATCCGCGATGTCACAGCCCATTTGCGGGGCAACGTAGAATGCGCCCATTGCCAGCACGTTGACCCCGTTTCCCGTAATGGCACGGAGTGCGGCGGGGACGCTTTCCACAACGCCCGCGTGGACGTGCGGGCATTTGGAGGCGGCGATGTGGATGCCCATTCCGGTCCCGCAAAAGAGCAGTGCCCGCTCAAACTCCCGCTCGGAAATCATTGCGCCCGCGCGAAGTCCGATTCGATGGAACATCAGCTCGGTGTCTCCCGAATCGCGGTTTTCCTCGGTCACGCCGATGTCGGTCACGCTCCAGCCCTTTGCCCGCAGGTGCGCGACAACCGCCTCCTTCAGGGGGAAGCCCGCAAAATCCGCACCCACAAGAATCTGTTTGTCGGCAACGGTCCTCATTTGCCATCCTCCCTTCCGCGGCGGAGCGAGGCGGGAATGCCATCGATAATCCGCTTGTTGTACTCATGCAGTGCCACAACATCCGCGCCGATATTGATGAATTGGTAGCCCATTGCCGCAAGGTCCGCGAAATCGCCGACCGAGCCGACCGTTCCCGCAAATTTGCCGTGGCGACGTGCCGTTTCCGCAATGCGCCGCCGCGTCTCGGTCAATTCGGGCGCATGGAAGCAAAACGGCTTCCCGATTCCCTGACTGAAATCTGCGGGACCGAAAAAGATCATGTCAATCCCCGGCAGGGCGCAGATGTCCTCCAATTCCGCAAGCGGCTCGGGGTCCTCGATCTGCACAATGACAAACCGTTCCCGATTGGCGGTTCGGATGTAGTCCTCCATGTCCGCGCAGACAAAGCCCGCATCGGCATTCCCGCCGTCCACGGGTCTGCGACCCACGGGGTGGAACTTGGTATAGTACACCACCCGCCGTGCGTCCTCCAGACTCATCAGGTGCGGCACCATAATACCCGTGCTGTCCGCCTCCAGCGGGCGAATCATATCGCTGTAGGACCCTCTCGACACGCGCGTCAGGATGTCGCAATCGTAAATTTTCGCCGCGCGCACGAACTCGCTGACCGTTCCAATGGAAGCGGGAACGTGCTCCAGATCAATCCACACGCAGTCAAAGCCGCAGGCAGCCGCAATCTCCGCCTCCCGAGGGTCCGCCAGATTGCATTTTGTGCTCAGGGCAACGCCGCCCGCGCGCATGATTTTCAAAACTCTGCTGTTTCTCATATTCTCTCCATGTTATTTATCAGTCCGTTAGCAAATTCCGATCTGCGCGAGCAGGTTGTCAAGCACCACCGCGTCCGAGGTCGTGCTGATGACAATTGCCCCGCTCCCGCTTTTTCTTGCGTAAAGTCCGAGCAGCTCGCAAAGGTCCGCCACCGTAAGGCGGATGCTTCCGTTCCGCTCGACCGCGGCAAAGGTCATTTCCCGCGTCTCGCCCCGCACCGTTGCGGTGCGACTGCCGACACGGAACCGATATTCGGCGTTTCCGACCCGAATCACGGCATCGGTCCCGTCCCGCTCAAGCGTGCCGCCAAGGAAGGACGCCACTGCCTCCAGCGTGACCTCCGTGCGGGTACCGCCAAGATTATCCCCCTCGTAGACCGTCCCCGAGGCATACACGCGGTTGCCCGAGGAGGAGATTGCCAGAATGCCCCTTGCGGCAAGCGCGTTGCCGAGCGGGGCTTCGGTCGGGTCGGAGAACGGACCGTGCAGGGCGTTGAACCTTGCCATAGGCTGAAGCGCGGACTTGCTGATGCGCACGGTGTAGTTATACCACTTTCCGTCCGCCAGCAGCCAGCTGTGCGGCGGCTGCATTTTTCCAACGGTTACATACACGTGCTTCTCCGTGACCCACACGCCGATGTTCCAGTGCGTGAATTCCAGCGCCATGACCTGATTCAGCTCGTCGATGTCGCCCAGATACTGCCACGATGCGGCGTTGTCATAGCTGACCGCCAGCCCCACGCGGGTGCGCGGGTATTGGATTGCCTCGCTGTCGCAGATGTTGTTGTACTCCCACGCAAGGTAAATCGCGCCGCTTGCGCGGTCCTTCGTCACATTGAAGGCGCTGACCACCGAGGCAAAGCCCGAGGTCTTCATATCCGTATCCCACGTTTTCCCCTGATCGGAGGAATCGGAATACAGCAGGAAGCCGCTGTCCGTGCGGGCATAGAGGCGGAGCTTGCCGTCCTCCAGCTCCACAATGGAGCCCTCCTGAATGTTCATCCCCGTTGTGGCGTAATTGAACTTCGTGCGGGACTTCTTCCACAGCACGCCGTCGTTGTCGGAATAATAGACCCACAGCTCGCCGTTGTTCTCGTCCTCGGTCTCGCCCGAAACGAAGAGGATGCGCCCCGTGGACATCTGCATGACCTTTCCGTTCATCGCGGTGCGGTAGGCGTTGGTGTCCTCATTGATTCCGTAGGGACCGCGGAAGGTCTTACAGCCGTCGGAGGAGACATACGCCACAAAGGTCCGCGCGGAATCCGAGCCTGCGCGCAGGATGGACAGCACCTTGCCCGATTGCAGGACCAGCATATTGATGTTGCGCTTGGGGATGTCCTCGATTTCGCCGAAGGTATAGCCGCCGTCGGTGGAACGGAAGGTTCCGGTTTCCGCGCACATATAGATGCCGTCGGGAAGCTCGAACATACAAACGGTATGCTTATCGGGAATCATAATCGTGGTGGTGTCCTTCAGCGGATTGCCGTCCCCGCTGTAGGAATAGGAGCCGAGCGTAACACCGCTCGCACGGGCGGAATGGTACCAGCCCGCATAGCCCCAGCCGTTGATGTCCCGCGACCCCGACAGATTGGCATTCGCGCGCAGGACCGTATCGTGGGTCAGGACCCGTGTCCCGTTGCAGAACAGCTCCACCGTCTGCCCGTGAACCGAGAGGCGCAGGGTCACCTTGCCCGTCGGGAGCGTTCCCTCTACCCGCTCCATCCGATTCAGCGCACCGCCGATGCGGTAACAGCCCGAGGAGAAGTCGTAGCCGACGAAAATACCCTCGTTCGTGTACTCCTTCCCGTACCGCGCCACCAGATAGAACGCGCCCGAGGCACCCGACTGCGGGACCGTGAGGCTTGCGGTCAGCTCGGTATCACGCGAATAGCATTTCAGGCAGTTTCCGTAGCTGTCGAACGGGTTGGAGAAGTACAGCCCCCAATCCGCGTCCTGCGGGGTGCCGCTGTAGAAGAAGCGGTCGTTGGTTTCGCGCACCTGCACCCGACCGAAGCCCTCACCCGAGAGGAACAGGCTTCTCGGCGCAACGGTCTCGGGCATCCGCACCGAGCCGCACCACTCGTTGTCGGCATAAATCAGCGCAATTCCTGCGGAAACATAAACCCGATAGACGGCGCGTCCCTGCTTCAGGGTTGCCACGGTTGCGCGCTCGGCGTTCTTGTTCAGCGCATTGACCGCCGTGACCGTTCCGTCCTCCGAAAGCTGTAGGGAGAGCAGGAAGGCACCGTCCGAGCTGACCAGCTCCGCCGCGTGTCCCGCGGTAAATTCAAGCTCGATGCAGTAGTTGAAGCCGATGTCGCCGATATCGCGGTTCAGGCTTGCCGCGCCGTTAAAGTCCTCGCGCCAAAGGGTTGCGTTGTGCGCCGAAACGGTGACATTGGAAATGCTGCCCGTGGTCTGCACCGTTGTGCCGCAGCTTTCATACGGCATACGGAAGGACGCAAGCAGCTTGCCGTTCCGATACACCCACGCCACGCCGCCGTCCGCGACCGCCGTGTAGCTTCCCGTTCCCGCCGAGACGGTCTGCTCGCCCGATGCGGTTGCATAGCGCAGGAGCGATGCCCCAAGCGTCAGCTTCAACGCGTGGATGCCGTCCCCCGCCGTGAGCGTGCCGTTTCCGTTCGCTTCAAAGTTCAGAATATAGCTGCTTTGCAGATCATCCGCCGTGCTGTATATGCGGTTCGCCCGCTCCGCCTCGGAGTCGGTTCCCACCACAAAGACGCGTTCGGTTACGGCGGCATCCCCGCAGGAAGCCTCCACACGGTATACGCCCGACTTCAGGTCACGGAAGGTAACGGTCGGCGCGGAAACGGGACTGCTTCCCGCATCGGCACCGTTGAGCCGCCAGCGGATATCCCCCGTCAGCGCGCTCCCGACCCCTGCCTGCACCGTCACATCGGTTTTCCCGTACCCAACCGTCTCCCCGCGCGCGGGGGACAGAATGGTCAGCTCCCTGTCTGTCAGGGTCTGATAGGAGACATACTCCAGCTCCATAATCGTGGAAATGGTTGCATAGTAGTTCGGGCAGGCAAACACCGTGAAGCCGTTCTCCCCTGTGGTCGGCTCGCATTCAAACGAGGTTACATAGGTGCCGTCCAGCCAGAGCATGGCAACCGCATCGCGCACCGTTATGCGGTAGGTGTGCCAGCTGTCGCCGATGTCGGCATAGACCGTTTCGGGGCGCGGATAGCCCTCCAGAACGCGCTCCATTCCCGTGCGCAGCTTGGTTTCAAACAGGTAAATCACCACCCGCTTGCCGCCAAACGTCAGACTGAACCCGTTGTCACAGCCGAAATGCTCCACCCGAAGGCGGACCTCCAGCGTAAAATCCGATGCGCCGTTGGTCGAACGGCGGAAATATGCCTCGTTTCCGAAGGTCTTGCATTCCAGACGCAATTTGCCGTCACGGGTTTCGGTCAGCGCGGTTTCGTTCGCGCTCCAGAACACGTTCCGCGCCGACGAAAAGCTTTCAAACCAAGTGCCGTCCTCCCGTGTGCCGCCCGTATCGAGCGACCGATCATTTACAAGCGCCTCAAACGGCGCATCCGTATACCACTGATCCACCCAAGTATCCTCCGTTACAGGTTCCGTTGCTTCCGACCCCGATGGGGTCCCGCTTCCGCTGCTCTCTGTCGGCTTTTTTCCGCAGCCCGACAGCGCGCCGAGCAGGAACACCGCCGCAAGTGCCGAAGCGATTCCTTTTTTCCAATTCATGTTGCGGGCATCCTTTCCGATTACAAAATCCCATAGGAAAGTCCGCCGTCCGCCGCACGGCGGCGGACGGCATTCTCAAAGAGTCCTTCCGTTTTTCTGTCAATCCTCTTTTCTGCGGCGCAGAATCGGCAGTGCGCCGAGCATCAGCAGTGCCACCGCACCGTAAGTATAGGACAGTGTGCTTGCACAGCCGCCGGACGTTTTCTCACTCTCCGCGGACGAATCGTTCCCGCTTTCCGCAGGCTTCGGCTCTGTGTCGCCCGTGGGTGCCTTGGAATCGGAGCCCGACGGATTCTTGCCCGTGTCTGCGGGATCGTCGCCCTTGTTGTCATCATCGTCACTCGGCTCCTCATCGCGCAGCAGCTTGTCATGCGCGGCATCCAGTGCGGCGTAATCGGGGAATTCGGGGGTCACGGTGGGAACCGTGGAAAGCCCTGCATCGGTCTTTCCCGTTGCGTCGCAGTTGGAGGTCAGCTTCTCGTAGTCGGTCAGCAGGTAGAGACCGTAAATCGGTCCGACGTTCTTCGCGCCCTCGGGAGCCTCTGCCGTGCCGTAGTTCGTGCAACGGTCAATCACCGTTGCCTCGTTGGAGACGATGGCGGTGATTCCGCCGAGGGTCCCGGGACCCTTGAGCGTGCCATTGTTCACGCAGTTCCGAATGATGATGGTCTGGTTGGCGTTCGGACGGGCAAAGATGCCCGCGATTCCGCGGTTATCCGCCGCCACGTCCTGATCCAGCGTGATGGTTCCCGTGTTGCGGCAGTTGAGCACCTGCACGGGGCGGTTGAAGATGTACGCCACGATGCCCGCGCCGTATTCCTTTGTGGTCACATTGCCCGCGTTCGTGCAGTTGCGCACCACTGCGGGGTCGTTGTTGGTGTTGCTCTGGATACCGCCGAGGATGCCCGCCGCAGAGCGCGCACCGTTGACCGTTGCCAGCGTCAGGCAGTTGTCAATCAGGGTTCCGTAGCCCGTGTCGGACTTCTTGAGGCGGTAGACCATTGCCACCAGCCCTGCCGCGTAGCCCGCGCCCTCTCCGTTATAGGTAAAGGAGCAGCCCGCGCCGAGCACAACGTTCTTGACGGTTGCCGACTTGACCAGCCCGAACAGACCGACCATCGCCGTTGCGTTCTCAACCGATACCGCGCTTGTCATAACAAGGTTATCGATGACGTGTCCCTGTCCGTCAAAGGTTCCGCCGAAGTAGTTGGAGCCGTCCAGCCCGTTGTTTGCCACCGCACCGCTCAGAGGCGAGCCGATGGGTGCCATGGTCTTGCCCGTCATGTCGATGTCCGCATCGAGGTAAACGGTGAGCCCTTCAAAGTTTGCGCCCGAGTTGACCATCTCGGCAAAGTACAGCAGGTCGGCAGGGGTGGAAATCTTGAACTCCACCGCGTCCATCGGGGCGCGCAGGTAGGTGCACATGGGGAGCACATCGCTCAGGTCCTTCCGCTCAATCCGTGTTGCGTCGTAGCCGACGGTGCCCTCATAGGTGACCTCTGCCGTGCCGTAGCCGTAGTACGGCTCAAGGTCGGTTTTCCGCACGGCTGCGAATTCGGGTCTGCAAGCGGCATCCTGCGTGATATTCTCTCCGCTCAGAACGGCAGACGGCTGATTTGCCGCAACCGTTGCGAGCATACGGCAGGCGCTTGCGGTCACGGTTGCACCCGTGGAAACGGCAATGCCCGCACCCTTGATTTTTGCGGTCACATTACCGAGGCAAAGTACATCGGTGAGCGTCAGTGCGCCGCTCTGCGCGTCCGCAACGGCACCTGCCGCGGCGGTCTTTCCCGTCACCGCGCCCGAAACGGTGCTGTGGAGGATGGTCCCCGCGCCGTTTCCGACCGTGATGGCAATCAGTCCTGCGGCAACGCCCTCGGAGGCATTGACAGCCGCACCGACCGATACGTTCTCAACCGTGAAGTCCCCGTAAGCAACGCCGACCAGTGCGGCGGCTCTCGCATCCGCAGAGGTCCCGCTGTAGGTGAAGGAGCAGGAAGCGTCCAGCGCCAGATTGCGGACGGTAAAGCCACTGCCCGCGCCGATCAGCGCCGCCGTAGCATAGCCCGAGGCGGAGGAAGCAAGCGTCAGATTCTTCAGCGTATGTCCCTGTCCGTCCAGCGTTCCGCGGAAGCAGACCGCGCTCTCGGGAGCCGCCGTGGGGTTCGCGTTCGCATCGGCAATCGGGGTCCATGCAAGGTCGGTGAGCGAGATATCCGACGCGAGGTAAACGGTCTTTCCAGCAAAGCCGTAGGCGGTGCCTGCGTTGCTGATTTTCGCCATCAGCTGCAAGCCTGCGGCATCGGTAATCTTCCAAGCCGTGCCCGCCTCGTATGCGGCGGTGTCAAAGCCCAAGCCCTCTGCGCTTGCCAGCGTCTTGAGGTCCGCAACGCCGCCGAGGTCAACGACAGTCACGCGGGACGCCGCATAGCCGCAATCGGCAAACGGCTCCACGGTTTCGTTGCCGACGTTCTTTGTGGGCTTGCCCTGTCCGTAGATTTTACTGACATAGGTGCCCTTTGCGGCGATTTTGCCCGCCATCAGGCTGTTCTTGCAGAGCAGATTCCGTCCGCCCTCCATCCAGCAGGCGTAGATACCGCCCGCGCCGGTTCCGCTGCCCGACACAACGCCCTCAAAGGTGCTGTTGCGGATGACTGCGAAATAGCCCGTTGCCGCGCCGATGTAGCCGACCAAGCCGCCCACATAGCCCTTGTAGCCGTCTCCCTTGAAATTCAGGGTGACAACCGCACTGCTGTGAACGTTTTCCACCATCACGGTCACGTCAGCGGCATCCGCGTCCACCCAGTCCGCTTTGGCACCGTCGGTGCCGCTTGCGAACATCAGACCGACAACCGATGCGACGTTCGCCTTCTCGGAATTGCCCGTATAGGTAAAGGAGCAGGAGGAATCCAGCACCAGATTGCGGATACAGCCACCACGGACTGCGCCGAACAGCGCAACCGAGGTGCAGTCGTCCGCCTCGGAGGTCATGGTCAGGTTGCGGATGGCGTAGCCCTGACCGTCAAAGGTCCCCGAGAAGCGGTTGCCCGCGTTGAAGGCGGTTACAAACGCCGTACCGAAGCCGCTGTTGTAGGAAATCGGGCGGAAATCCGTCACGCCTGCCATGTCAATGTCGTTGGCAAGATAGATGGTCTTGTCCGCAAAGGTGTAGGTATCGGCGGTGTTGCTGATTTCCGAGAGCTTCTGCAAGCCCGCGGCATCGGTAATCTTCCATTCGGTGCCCTCGGCATAGCTTTCGGTTGTCAGGGTCTTGATATCGGGAATGCCCGAAAGCTCCTGCTTTTCCACAAGCGCCGCGTCATAGCCGATTGCGTCCTCCCCGAAGGCAGGGAAGCAGAAGCCCGCGACAAGCACCGCTGTCGCCAGTAACAAACACAGAATTCGTTTCATCATGTTTTCTCCTTTTCGGTGTAAATGAACGGTTAAACAGCTTTCAAAATCAGCCCAACTCCCGCAGTCAGGCTTCCCCTCGGGGGGAAGAAAACTGCAAGCAGTTTGTCGCGTAAGCGACTGATGAGGGGGGATAAATCTGCTGTCTGTTTATCAGAGGTTATTCCAATCCAGAATGATGTCCCCGCCCTCGCCGTCTTGGGCGCTGAGCGCGGGAGAGGTGCGGAGCAGGTCATCGGCGGCAACCGCCAGAGCGACCGCAAACGGGGTTTCATAGGTGCGTTTCATATTCGGTTCTCCTTTCTTTGATTCGGATTATTCTACTTCTACCCGTGTCGCGCCGTTCATGATAACGGACGCGGTGTCCAGCACAAGGGTGGTCTGCGTTTTCGTCACGGCGTAGGTCGTGATGCTGAAGGTCAGCTCGCCGAGGTTGTCGGGAATGCTTTGCAGGACGAGGCAGGCAATGTAGTTCCCGCCCCAGTGGGATGCGGCATAGGTTTCTCCGCCTCCGATGATGGAGGTATACACCGTTTGAACCGCCTGTTCTGCGGATTTAACCGTGTTTCCTTCCGCATCGGTGACCGTCAGGCGCATTCCGATTTCCTCATACGCCTCGATGCTGTCGATGACTGCCGAGAAGCGGATGGAGTACTTCCCCTCCCCTGCGTCCGCCAGCTGGAGCGCCACCACGTCAAAGTTTGTTGCTGTGGTGTTGTTCACCGATGTTGTGGGCTCGCCCGCTCCATAGATATCATGAACCCAACCTCGGGGGGAAGTCATATCGCGTTTGCCTGCAAACACGCAGTTCTTGCAAAGCAAAGTCTTGCCATCCTGCACCCAACAGCCATAGATTCCACCGCCACCTCTTGCAGTACCTGAAACGTTACCGGTATAAGTACAGTTCCGAATGACAACAGCATAACTCGTTTGGGAACCATTGTAGCCAATCAAGCCACCCATAAAGTTTTTAAAATCAACACCTTGTCCCTCATAAGTCAAGGAAACCGTTGCACTGCTCTTGACGTTTTCCATCAGCGTGCCTACTCCTCCTGAAGCATCCTCATCCGCCCACGCTGTTTTTGGTCCGCCATCATCGTATGAATACATCAGCCCCGCAACCGAGCCAACATTTACCTTCTGGGAGGTTCCTTTATAAGTAAATGAGCAAGAGGAATCAATCACCAGATTGCGGATACAACCACCGCGGACCGCGCCAAACAGCGCAACCGCTGTGCAGTCCTCTGCCGTGGAAGACACCTTCAGATTGCGGATGGTGTGTCCCTGTCCGTCAAAGGTTCCCATAAAGCGAATTCCGGCATTGAAGGCAGTCACAAATCCAGTGCCAAAACCCGAGTTGTAGGCAATCGGCTGAAAGTCGGTCACATTGCGCATATCAATGTCGTTCGCAAGATAGACCGTCTTACCCGCGAAGGTATAATCAGCCGAGGTGTTGCTGATTTCCGAAAACTTCACCAAGCCCTCGGCATCGGTGATCTTCCAAGCCGTGCCCGAGGCATAGCTCTCGGTGGTCAGGTCCTTGGCGTTCGGAACATCTGTCAGGTCAACCTTGACGATATTCGTCTCGGAATATCCGGCAGGGGTGGTGGTGGAATCGGTCTCCGCCGCGGACAGGGGAAGTGCGAGGGTTGCGAGAAGCGCGATCAGGGTCAGAATTGCAAACAGCTTTGTTTTCATGGGCTTCACATCTCCTTTTGAATTTTTTTATTTCAGGCTCCCCCGCAACCCTGTTTGCATGGAATTGCGGGAGAGTTCCTTTCGGAATGCGTGGGGCGTTACGGCATATTGTTTGCGTACTCCAGAATCTGCTTCATGGATGCCGCTCCGCTTTTCAGAATCACGACCACACCCGAGGGCGCGCGGTTCTTTACCACCGCCGTTTCGAGCATATTGATAAAGGTCTCCTTCTCGTCCAGCGTATAGCCGAAGTCGAAGAACTTGGATTCGTGCAGGAAGTTGAGCATTTTGTAGTCATCCAGCCGCTCCGACATCTTTCTGGTCAGAACCGACTCAAAGAATGCCTGACGAAAGTACTGATAGGAATACGCCGAGAGGAATTCCAGTATCAGCCCGCTCTCCTCTGCGCTGACGCACAGCTGCGGGATGGCAAAGAAGCCCGAGGCGCAAATGGTGCGGTACTCCTTCTGGTTCCCGTCCAGCTTCGGAAGCGGCGCGTAGCCCATCTTGAAGTCCAGATTGTGCAGGGTTGTAAAGCAGCTTCCGACATCCCAGTTGATGAACAGTCCGTGCCCGTTTCGGAAGCTCTCCACGTTCTTGCTGGTGGCAATTCCCGAGTTGTAGTAGGACTCCACGCGCACGGAATCCCCGTGCGTATAGAGCAGGGAGCTGTAGGCTTCGGCAATGCTTGTCATGTTTGCCGATTTCAGCCCCGCCTCAAAGGTTCCGTCATTCTTCCGCACCAGCGTAGACTCCCCGAAGGCATAGGTCCAGCGGTGGGAGGGTGCCGAGTTGACCAGGAAGCCGTAGGTTTCGTTGCCCGTCGGCTCGCCGTCCAGCGTGAACTCGGTCTCGGTCAGCAGCTCGTTGAATTTCTCCACCGTCCATTCGCCGCTTTCCACCAGTGTTTTCATGTCCTCGGCAAAGCTGAAGCGCTCGTACAGGTCGCGGTTATAGACGATGCAGAAGAAGCCCTGATAGTTGAGCGTGAGGTCCGAGGCGATGATATAGAGCTTGTTGTTCTTGGTCAGATAGTTCTGCACCTGCGAGCGGTTGTACCAGTCCGCCGAGAGGTTCATGGTGTCCAGCTCTGCCATATTTGCGTAGTAGCCCTTTGTCATGATGGTGGTCATTGCCTCGGTCGGGTGCGGGAACACCAAATCGTAGCACTTATCCCCGCTCATGTTCGCCGCTTGCAGAGGCGGGAGGACATCCCCGTTTGCGTTGGAGACGTAGAAGGTCACGCCGTATTTCTCCTCTGCGAGCAGGGTGCGCGCATAGGCGGTGTCGGCAACCTGATCGGCGCCATCCTCATTCTCCAGCCAGTAGGACACGTCCCACGCGGACAGGATTGTGAAGTCGCGGTCCAGATTTCGGCTCGGAATGTCCCGCGCCGCGTCGAACGAGCCGTCCGTCGAGCCGTCGGGCTCCTCGGTTGCAGCCTGCTCCCGCGTGTTCTCTGCGGGCTTGCCGCCGCCCGAGCAGGCGGTCAGAAGGCACCCCAGCGCCAAAAGCAGACACAGTGCGGACAAATACCACAGCTGTCTTTTTCGTTTGTTTCCCATTGTGTTTTCCCCTTTCCGTTATTTGGTTTATTTGGTATTACAGTCGGTTACGAGAATTCCGTCTCCCACGCGCACACGGACCTCGGGCGGTGCGGTATAGGAAAGGCGGATGCGTCCGTCCTCCCCCATCTGCCACGCCACGCGGATGACACCGTGCGGGGTTGGTACACGCCCCCTTGCGGACCGAATGCCGAACGCCTTTGGCATCGGGTTCAGCTCCGCCTCACGGAAGCCGTCCGCCAGCGGGACCACGCCAAGCGCCATGCGCGAAAGCTCGTAGAGCGGCGCACAGCTCCAGCCGTGGCACTCACTGCGGGGTTGGTCGGGATTTTCGCACCACGTTGTGCAGTGCTTTTCCAGCATCTCGTCCCAGCCCGCAAACAGCCTCGGGGCGTACCGCTCATAGCGTCCCGCCTTCTCCAGCGCGCGCAGGAGGTAGTAATTCATCGAGAAGGTGCAGGCTTCCACAGGCAGACCCTCGTCAAAGACGCGGTCCGTAAGCTCGCCTGCCGCCTCCCCCGTAACCGTTTCCGAGAGAATTGCCCAAAGCGCGGTGTGCCGACAGTAGGTCCTGCCGCTCGGGGTATCGCGGAACAGCCCGAGGTCGCGGTCGTAGCAATGCGCCATCACCGCACTCGCGGTCCGCTCCGCCGCCTCCGCATATTCCGCCGCCCGCGCCGCTCTTCCGAGACGTGCCGCGATTTCCGAAGCCGCACGGTAAGCGGCAACCGCCATCAATGCCGTAACGGTTGACGGCTCCGCATCCGCACCGGGCGGGACCCCTCTTTCCCACGAGGGGACCCAATCCACGAAGTTCCAGTACCGCGTCGGGCGGAACAGCCCGCTCCCGTCCCGAAGCGCTTCAAATGCCTCCAGCGCCTTGACCACGGCGGGATAGACCTGCCGCAGGGTCTCCGTGTCCCCCGTATAGAGCAGGTAGTCCCGCGCCATGAGGACCCAGAACAGCGTGAAATTCGGAATGACCTGCACCCGCGTGGACGGGTAGTGCGCCCGAAGCATCCCATCGGGAAGCTGAGAAGCCGCCAGCTCGGTCAGCGCCTTGCGCGAAAGCCTCGGGTCGGCGCTCAGGCGGAAGGCAAACAGCATCTCCAGCGCGGAGTCCATGTCGTACTGCCGCTGTTCGTAATAGGGGCAATCCAGATACTGCTCCTGCGCGCAACAGCACACCGTGTTCCGACTGACCTCCCACATCCGCGTCAGCCTTTCGTCGGGGCAATCGAAGGTCCCCTCCCGCCCGATGGGATAGCCGACTGTGCGGTAGGAGGCGGAAAGAATGCGGACCTGTGCACCCTTCGGGAAGGAGACGCGCAGATATCGGAACGCCCGATACCAGAACGGCTCAAAGTGCAGGGGCTCTCCCGTGCAAATCAGCGTATCCCGCGCCCCGCACAGGCAGAAATCCGTGCGCCCCGCGGCATCGCGGAGGTCCTTTTCCACCGTCCGCCCACGCCGATTCTCCTTCCCGTAGCACTCCGCGTAAATGAGGTCCACCTGTGTCCCCTCGGGAGCCGAGACCGTCAACTCCACGCGTGCCGTGGTGTACGCACCCGCATCGAGGTCGATGTAGCCCTCTCCCTGCCCGACCGTGACGAATTCGGTCGGTTCTCCGAGCGCGAGCTGTGGAATCGGGCGCGGTGCAAGCGGGTAGATGTCCCGCAGACCGTAGGGCTCATAGCCGCCCCGCTCGGGGTGCGGCTGTTCAAACAGCACGGTCGGAATCGGCGTAAGACGGGACTTGCCGAGGACCCGCTCAAAGGGCGCGACTGCCTCCTGCACCTCCGCCCCGCCGCGAAACAGCTCCACCGCCTCCTCGCGGAAGCATTGCCACGACAAATCGGTCCCGATTTCCCGCACCTCATCGTTTTCGGTCAGCTCTCCCTCCATCCACAGCGCGGGACGCGTGTACCGAAACGCGGTGATGAACACCTCCTCGGTGGCATACAGCACCCACGCCTCCAGTCGGTTCCCGCCCGCGCGGAGGAACGGGGTCAGGTCCGCCTCCTCGTAATAGTGCAAATGCTCCGAGCCCTGACAGGGACCCTCGCACACATACTGCCCGTTGAGAAACAGGCGGTAGCGCGTGTCGGCGCTCACTCTGACCGCGAGCCTTGCGCCCGCCGCCGCGTCAAAGTCCCTGCGGAACAGATAAAGCCGTGACGAGGGCGGTCTGTCATCTCCGCATATCCAACGATTCATATCGACTCCTCCTTTTCGTCTGTCGGCTCCGAGAAGGTGTAGTCCCCCTCGGTCAAAATGCAGTCTTTGTATCGGACCGCAGTGCTTCCCCGCACCCGCACCGTCAGGCGCACGCGGTCCGCCTCCCGCCGCCATGCAACCGAGAGCGTGCCGCTGTCGCTTGCGTAGCTCCCCTCGGCAAAGGTCAGCGCGCGGAAATAAAAGGGCTTGAGTGTGAATTCCGCCGCCTGCGGGTCGCGGCGGTCGTGTCGGATGCCGAGAATCTGTTTGACCATCCACGACAGCACATCCGAATACATATGGTGGTTTTCCGAGGTGTACTCGCCGTTCGGAATGGTTTTGGTGAAGTACTCCCACAGCGAGGTTGCGCCGCTGTCCAGCCAATAGCGGTAGCTCGGGTAGCCCGAGGCGGTTACAAGCCGATAGGCATCCTCCTGCCCGCCGTGCGCGGACAGCGCGTGAAGGAGACAGCGCAAGCCGAGAATTCCGCAATCGTGGCGGCAGCCGTTCTCCCGCACCAGCCGCCGCAATTGCTTTGCAAGCGGCGCGGGACGGTCGCACAGTGCAAGCGCCAACAGGATTGCAACCGCCGCCATTCTGTCAATGCAACAGCTCCCGTCCTCCCGCAGATACTGCCGCGCAATCCGCGCCCGTTGCATGGAGAGACGCGCCTGCATTTCCGCTTCACCCGCGCGGTCCCCCGCCAGTCGCTGTGCCAGCGCCGTTATCCGATAGAAATTCGCCGTCAGCGCCGCGTTGACGAACGCCAACGGAATATCCGCAGGACTTCCCGCTGTTGCCCAATCGCCCAGCCCGAAGTCCGTGACCAGACCGTCCGCGTCCGCCTTTGCCTCCAGAAAGGCAAGGTAGCGCAGAAAATACGGCAGGGTCTGCACGAGCAGGTCGCCCTTTCCCGTGTGGAGGTAGTACCGATACGGAAGCTCGAACAGCACGCCATCCGAGAGCGGACCGTTTCCCCAGCCGTAGCCCCACCCGTTTGTGGGTACGATGCCGGGCAGACAGCCGTCCTCGCGCATGGCATCGCAGATATCGGTCATCCACTTTTCCGTGAGCGCCTCCATCCCGAAATCGGTGAACAGCTGCTCCGCCGACATCTGCGCGTCATCGGTCCAGCCGTACTTTTCCCGTGTGGGGCAGTCGGTAATCTGGTAGAACAGATTGGAAAGCGAGGAGGTCTGCCCCGCCGCAAACAGGCGGTTCAACAGCTCCTCGGAGCAGTGAAAGGAGGTCCGCACCCGCACCGCCTGATGGACGAACACCGCCTGCACCCGCACCGCGGCGGGGTCGGTGATGCCCTCGATTTCAAGGTAGCGGAAGCCGTGGTAGGTAAAGCGCGGCGACCATGTGACCTCCTCCCCCGAGCAGGTGAAGCGGTCGGTCATGAATTCGCTTTCGGGGTAGAACCGCGAAAGCCCGTAAATGCGCAGGGTGTTGTCGGGATTCAGGCTCTCGGCGTAGCGAATCGTCAACAGCTGCCCGCGAACGCCCGCCGCCGTGAGCCGAATATAGCCCGCGCGGTTGCCCCCGAAGTCGTAAACAAACCGTTGCGCGCCCGTTTGCAGGACCGCAACGGGGTCCGTCACCTCGAATTCCCGAATCGGCTCGCAACGGCATTCCCGCAAAACGCCCGTGGGCGGCGTATCGTCCACCCGCGCGAAATGCCATGCCGAATCGTCATAGGCAAGCGATGCCCAGTCCGCCTCGTACCGCGTGGCATCAAACCATTCCCCGCTTCGGAGCTGGTTGAAGCGCACCGCGCTGTCGGGGCGGCATTTCCAGCTCCCGTCGGTCCGCAGGACCTCCCGCCCGTTCACGGTCAGCGTCAGCGTCACCTTCGGGTGGTCGGAGACCTCCCCCTCGGTCGACCAGACCGTGCGGAAGCTCTCGTGATACCGCCCGTTCCCGCACTGCACCGCAACAACGTTTTTCCCCTCGCAAAGCAGACCTGTTACGTCATAGGTGTTGTACCACAGCGTTTTCCGATAGTCGCTGACGGGGGCGCAGAAGAGATCATCCGATACGGGGCTTCCGTTGACGAAGCAATAGCCGATTCCGAGCGCGCAGACCGAAAGCGTTGCGCGGCGAACAGGTCCCGTCAAATCAAAGCACCGTCGGAACAGCGGCGCGTGGTCCTCGCGGTGAAAGCCCGCCTCAAAGGGGATGTCGGGCTTGATGAAATGCGCTTCCATGTGCCCCTCTCAGTCGGTTGCCAGCGCGATGAAGCGCTCGTTACGGGAATTGACGGCACAGTAGAAGTGATAGCTTCGCCCGCCGTAGCGGAGGAACCACGTTTTGTGCGCGTGCAGGTCCTCCCACGGGTATTCCGATTCAATCAGCGGCTTCCCCTCCCAGACCGTCCAGTCGGCAAGGTTGCGCGAGGCGGCAAAGGTGTTGAAGGCGCGCCCGCCGTCCTGCCAGCGGAAGAACAGCATGACGTAAATATCACCGATGAGCAAAATCTGCGGGTCCCCGCTGATCATTTCGCGCGGGTGCCCGTCGTCAATCAGATCAATCACGGCGCGGTCCCCGTAGCGCTCCCAGTGAAGCCCATCGTCCGACACCGCAAGATAAATCCGCTCGGTGTACGCCGAGGAGCGCGCGTTGTAGCAGTTGACATAAGGATGCCCCGTGGTCCCGAGCGGGTCGCGGAAGAGGTAGCTTTTGAAGAGCGTTCGGTCCTCATACGGGCGGATGTCGGGGTCGGTCGGCTCCAGAATGGGCGCGCCGAGCCTGCAAAAGCCGTTCGGGTCGGTCGGGTCAGCGGTGCTTGCCAGCCCCATGGAGAGCGGGTCCGGCTCGTAGCCGTCGCTGTTTCCGCCGAGGTAGGAGACGTAGTACCGCCCGTTCACCGTCTCGGGGACAGCGTTCCCTTCCCATCGGATATCGGGGAATGCGACATATGCCGCGCATTGCCGACTGTCCCAGCGGTTGGCGTTGTCCCGTCGGAAAATCGGTCCCACATAGTCCCAGTGCAAAAGGTCCGCCGACCTCGCCAGATGCGTTTCATAGCCCGATACGCCCGTATCCTTGGAGATTGCGATGAAATACATATAAAAGGCGTCCCCAAAGCGGAACACGCTCGGGCTGTCGGTGTAGAATTGCTCCCACTTCATCACAGCGCCGTGCTTATTCGGTGTCCGCAGGGTCGCGTACAGATTCTCCATCTCCTTCGGCGTTATGGTTGCCGTTGTTTTTCTGACAAACTGAAGCATAGCCCCCTCCGTGTCTGCCCCATCGGGCGGTCCCGCGCGGAACGGACCGCCGCGGTGTTGCCTTTATTATATCAGGTTTCTTTTCCGCTTGCAATTCCCGCTATGCGCATCTTTTCGCAACAGATGCGCGAAACCGAAATCTCCGCCCGCTTGTTTTTTTCTCCCGCTTGTGGTATACTAAGAGGTAGATAAAATTCAGCCGAAAGGTCCCCGAAACGGGGGCGCGGTCATTCCGACAGGAGGTTACGGCATGGCGATTTTCGACAACCCATTTTCTCTGGAGCTGTCCGTCCGCATCGGGTATCTGGACATCACCGCGTTCATCAACGAAAATCTGTATGTCACAAGCAACGAGTGCAGGTCGGTCCCCCACAACCACCACGATTACGAAATCCGCTACATTGCAAGCGGCACCTGCAACCAGATGATTGAGGGGAGCACCATCACGGCAAGCTGCCGGGACCTGATTCTGATTCACCCCATGGAATTCCACTGCCAGTACCACACCGACGGGGAATCCCCCTCCGCGCAGTACAATCTCCGCTTTTCCATCCGCCAAAAGCAGTGCAACCCCGCCCTTGCCAAGCGGATACGGGACCTGCTGAACGCCACCCGCCTGCTGCACGACGACAGCGGGACCATTCTGTTTTACATGAATCGAATGCGCGACGAGATTTACAGCAAGCGGTACGGCTATATCAGCTCCATCCAGTCCTTCTGCCAGCTGATTCTGACCGAGCTGTTCCGCCTGATGGGACCCGCAACCGATTTCCTGTTCCCCTCCGAGGAAATGCGCTTCAACGGCTACGAGCGGACCCGCATTGACGAGCTGTTCCGCCGCAAGTATCTCTCGGATGTCACAATCGATGACTTTGCAAAGGACATGAAGCTCTCCAAAAGCCAGATTAACCGCATCATGAACCGAATGTTCGGAATGTCCTTTACGCAAAAGCTGACCGAAATGCGCCTGCAACAGGCGGTCTTTCTGCTGACCAACACCGACCTGCCGCCCACGCAAATCTGCTTTGACTGCGGCTTTCGGTCCTACCCGAATTTCTACACCCGCTTTACGGAAAAATACCGCCTCTCCCCCACCGCCTACCGCAAGGCGCACGCCGAACAGCACGAGCACTCCGAGAAATAAAAAAAGACCGTCCTCACGCGGGACGGTCCCTTTTTGGTTTTCTTTCTTTCTTGGATTTTCAGCGCGGATGACGGGCAAGGCGGCAGGGGAACGGGGCAAACGGGCTGTGCGGCTCGCTCTGATACCAATAGGCAACCGAGGAAAGATCGTCCTGCCGCTCAAACAGCCCGCCGTGTCCGTTGCCGATCTGCTGGACCGTGACCCTCAGCTCCTCACGAAAGCGAATCGGGTCGGGCACGTGCCAGCGGTAGAAGGCGTGCATGGGCGGACAGCTCCGATCATGGAACGGGTGCGTAACGCCCCAATCCTTATCCGAGCGGAACGGGTACCCGAGATAGAGCGCGTTGAAGGTCGACTCCGCGAATTCTCCGCCGTCGTTGGAGGCAAAGCACCATGCGCCGCCGAAGTAGTCCTCAAAGCCGGTCCCGCAGATGGTGGGGAATGCGTCATCGCCGTCCAGATAGAACTTGAATTCGCCCTCGCCCCACCAATAGCGCGACAGCGTGGAAAGCGCGAGGAAGGTTCCGATATACTGCCCCCGCCCCTTCACGCCGTCCAGAAGCACATAGTCCCGCTTCAGCTCGGTGCAGGGCTGTCTCCTCCACTGCGCGTGGAAATATGCGGTGTTTTCGGGGAGGGACGGGCACAGGCTGTAGTCAATCTGGTAGAACAGCAAGCCGATGTCGCAGGGCTGTTGGTTCTCGATTTCGATTCTTGCCCTCCCGTTGAACGGCATGGGGATATAGCAATTCATGCCGCGCAGAGGATTGACATTGATAAGCGCGGAATTGACGGTGTAGCTTTCGCCGAAGCCGAGGCAGAAAAAGTCGCCGAGCGGGGCTTCCACCGATGGGCGCTCCTCCCCGTTCCAATACATCCGCAGGACCAGATCGCGCAGGACAAATCGGTTTGCATCATCGGTCTTGTCCATGACGGTCATCCAGATGTGATTGATGACTCCGACCCCGTCAATCTCCGCAAGGGTCACGGTTTTGCCCGCTGGGAGCGAGACGTAGGGCGCGCCTTTTCTGCCGACCCCCAAGTGACTTGCCGCCTGCCCGCCCGCGCCCTTCTCCCCGCGCGGGTTTTCGGCGCTGATGCTGCGGGATTCCTCATCGGTCAGAAGCGACAGGCTTCGCAGGCTGTTTGAAAAATCGGGCGTGTTCATGGCTTTTCCTCCTGTGTTTGGTTTTCATCCGTCAGCGGCGGGAAGAGCAGACAGCCGTTCCGGCGGAATTTGAGAATCCATGCGTCCAGCGTTTCCCGTGTCCAGCCGAGGTGCTTGGCGATGCAATCGCGGCAAAGATAGTCGCTGTCGCATTTTCCGATGAACTTTCGGTGTGCGCCGATATCCATAGTATCCAGCGACTTTCCGCAGGCTCGGCAGGTCATTGCTCCACCAGCTTGCAACGGTACAGCCGACAGCCGTGCCCTTCTACGTTTACGTTTAGGGTGCGGTTGGTCAGTTGGGCTTTTTCGCCTGTAAAGACCTCTGTCAGTACGGGTGTCTTTCCGCTGTGCGTGGTAATCCCCATTTCATCAAACCCGACTACGAAACGATAATCGCCGTCCATGAGGTTGAATACGCCGACCGCGAAGTCACCGTTTTCCAGTATCCGTGCAACCACCAGTGCGTCCTCGGGTCCGCGGTCCAAAGTCAGACGGTAAAGTTGACTATAGGCGCGGTCCTGATTGATTGCCAATGCCCTCGCATTGGTCAGGATGGCTTTCGCTTCCTCCGAAAGGGTGCGGATGTCACAACCAATCATTAACGGCGAGCCGTACATACACCAGATGGCAAAATGCGTGCGGTATTCGGTCAGACTGCACCCGTGGGTTCCGCGCTCGCTGTCAATGAAGCTGTCGGGATTCATACCGACAACCAACATATCCATGTCGTTGAAGCAACCGTGTCCGTTATAGGGAAGCAATCTTGTTTGCTGTTGGGTGATGCTCTTAATGGATTCCCAGCTGTTATGGATGTCATGCGTGGAACGGAACAGGTGCGCCCCTGTGGTCTTGACCCACTCCTGCGTTTCCTCCATGCCCCATGAGCAGGCGCTGAATACAATATCTCTGCCGCAGTTTGCCAGTGCCGCTCCCATGCGGCGATAGAAAATTTTGCCCTCCAATGTGCCTGTGTGGTAACAGAAATCATATTTCAGATAGTCAATCCCCCATTCGGCAAAGGTCTTTGCATCGATATATTCATGGTCGTAGCTCCCGGGGTATCCGCCGCAGGTCAAAGTCCCGCAACAAGAATAGATACCCATTTTCAGTCCCTTAGAGTGGATATAGTCCGCGATATACTTGATTCCGTGCGGGAATTTCTCGCGGTTCGGGACCAATCTGCCGTTTTCGTCCCGTTCCTGTTCTGTCCAGCCGTCATCAATGACGATGTACTCATACCCTGCTTTTTTGAGCTCGGAATCCGCCAGATAGTCGGCGGTTTCCAAGAGCAATTTCTCGTTAATCTGTGTGCCGAAGGTGTTCCATGTGTTCCACCCAAGCGGCGGTCTTGTGATAACCATTTATCGCGTTTTCTCCTCTATGCACTGAAAAATATAATCCGCCAGCGTTTTGTATCCGATTTCGGACAGGTGCAGTCCGTCATTCGGTTGCATCACCGCCTCGTTTTCCACCGTAAACAGCCCGCTGTGATAGACATCAATCAGGGGGTATCCGTGCTTTTCCGCATACGCGGTGACGAATTCCACCGCATCCCGCACCTGCTCCGCGTAGCCGTAATTGGAGCACGCGGGGTTCTCGGTTGCGTGCGGCGGGGCGCAAAGATAGATTTTTGCATTCGGTGCGTCACGGTGCAGGTGCGACAGGAGCGCCTCATAGTCGCGGTCCCCCTGCGTTTCCTCGCGCGGGGACAGCCCACCGTTGGTGCCGAGCATGACCACAATCACGTCCGAGCCCTCCACGCGGACCCTTCCCTTTTCGTATTCCTCCAGATAGGAGGACGCGTTTTTTCCGCAGAAGCCGAAGTTCCGCACCTCCCAGCCCGATTGCTTGGCAAGGAAATAGGGATAATTCTTTTCCTGCACGTTTGCGATGCACTTTTTCCCGAAAATACCGTAATCGCCCTCCGTCAGGCTGTCGCCGATTGCCGAAACGATCATATTGGTTCCCGTCCTTTCATCTTGTGAGAATTTTTACAGCCTTCCGCTCGCTGTTGCCGCGCACAAGGAATCTTCGGAGCATGAAGGACCCCGACGAAACCGATTTGACACGGAGGCTGACCGTATGCGTTCCGTCCTCCAGACCGTCCGCAAGGCTCGGGAGAATGCCGTCCGAGACGTTGATATCCGCATATTGCACGCCATCAATCGTGTATTCAATCACAACCGAATCCCGATTGCCGAGAAAGAGCGTCAGCCCCGTTCCCGAAAAGGTGAAATTGAGGGTTGCGCCCGCTGTTTTGGCTACGATGCCGCCATCGATGAGGTCGGGGCCCACCGATTGAAAGCCCGAATCGGCGGGGACGGGCATCTGATAGGCTTCGTACATCGACAGGTCATGCAGAAGCGACTCGGACAGCGTGGTTTCGGGCAGCTCCTTTGCGACTTGCAGGAAGGGACTGACCTGCTTGTCAATCAGCTCCGCCTGCAACAGCTCGGCGATATAGGAGGCATACTTTGCATAGCCGTTGTCGTTCGGATGGACCACATCGGCGATATAGTAGCTCCAGTCCTTCCCCTCCTGCCGCATATCCGCAAGCAGACGGTCGGTCAGCTCCACAATCGGCAGATTATAATGCGCGGCAATCTCCCGCCAAGCCTTCGGCTCGGGGAAATTCGAGGTGGTCTGCTGACCCACGATGAGAATCACAACATCCGCGTATGGGTTGGCGGTATAGATGGCTTGCAGCATCGTCTCGGCATAGCGCTTGATGTCCTCTGCCGAGGTCCCGTCGTACATATCGTTCACGGAAAAGTCCACGAACACAAGGTCGGGGCGCTTGGTCGCGCTTGCAAGCCCGAGGTGCTGAACGGCACGGTATGCGCCGAGCAGACTGCCCGTGCCGCCGATGCCCGCGTTGTTTTCGGTAATCTTTGCATCCGTGAAATGCTCCCGCAGCCACTTTGTTGTCAGCAAAGTCCACGAATGCCCCGCACTGCCGAACGCGCCGACCGTTACCGAGCCGCCGATGTACGCAACGTTCAGCTTCCCCTCGGATACCAGCCGATGATAGGTGTTCTGCAATGCCGATGCTTCATAAATAAAATCCGTTTCCAGCATGATTGTATATTTTACCTCATTGTCCAGTGCCACGGTTGCCGTGCCCGGGATGGCGGTTGCCTGCGTAACGGTCAGGGTTCCCTCTCCCTCGCTCAGCTCGGCTTCCACAACGGGGATGCGAACCTCGTTGCCCGTGAGTCGGTATGTAATCTGCGAATGCTCCAAGCTCTGCTTCACCCCGTCAACGGTCAGCCCGATGATGCGGGCTTTTTCCTTTCCTCCCGTCTCGGAGGTCGGGGGCTCTCCCCCGTTCGGGTCCTGCCCGCAGGCGGCAAGCGGCAGGAGCGCCAATAAGACCGCCAGAAGTGCAATGCCTAATTTTTTCATGGTTTCTCCTTGACACGGCACCTTCCGCCCGACAAACGCCGCGGCGGAAGGTGCCCTTTTTTTCAAATCAGGTTGTCGGTTGTCAGAGGTCAGTTATCAATTGTCCTGCTTTCTTTTCCCCTTCAGAGCAACACCCGCAAGGGAAACGACCGCGAGCAGGACCAAGCCCTCCGCGCCGATAACCGAGCCGCAACCACCCTTCTTCTCCTCGGAAGCAGTCTCGGTGGTCTGCGCGGGCTTGTTTTCGTCACCCGTATCTGCGGGCTTCTCCTCCGAGCCGCCGCCCGTGATGTTATAGGTTCTGCTGACCACCTTGGAGTCGGCTCTGCCGTCCATAACGGCAACCACCTTGAGGATGCAAGACTTGGTCAGCGTGATGGGACCCGTGTAGAGCGTGCCGTTCTCGGCGGTCGGGGTGCTTCCGTCCAGCGTGTAGTACAGCTTCGCCCCCTCGGTTGCGCAGGTAATGGTAACGGTTTGGTTGCCCTCGTATTTACCGCCCGCGAGACTCGGGTTCGGCTGTGCAACCGTCAGCGTGACCTTGTAATCAAAGGTCATCACGGAGCTGTCCATGTACCCGTCCTTCACGGCAATGACCTTGAGAACGGTGTCTTGAGAAATGGTGATTGCGCCGCTGTAAAGCGTTCCGTTGGTTGCGCTCGGGGCGCTTCCGTCAGTGGTGTAATACAGCTTTGCGCCCTCGGTTGCGGACTTCAGCTCAACCGAAATCTCCTCGGTGTACTTCTCCGAGGTCGAAACCGAAGTGTTCGGGTCGGCAACCTTGCTCTTTTTCGCGTTCTCCTCGCTCTCGTGGAAGCTGACCTCCAGAATGGAGACCGTTGTAGGCTCTGCGCCGTCATAGAAGAACTGGAGCGTAAAGTTGCTGTCGCCTACCCAGTCTTTCCATGTCTCGCTGTTTTCCCAAAGGTCGATTACAATGGTCTTGTAGCTTTCGGAAGCCTCCAGCGGAATCTTCTGCGAGCGGCTTGCATCTCTTGCCGCGTCATCTACGTAATGGTTGGGATGGTACTCCAGCTGTACGGAAACGGGGCACTTGTAGGTCAGGGTCATGTAGCGGTGGTAGCCGTTGGGCATTCCCTCGTTCTTGTCGACAAAGTAGAAGCTCTCAATGCGGATTGCATTTTCCGCCACGTCCTTGGAAACGGGACGGACCACGCCGCCGAATTCATCATTATAGATGCCGCCGCCGAAAACCGCGCCGAAACGGTCGGTATGGTAAACACCCTGCGTCTCCGACAGCGTGCCGTCCGCGGAGCCGCCGACCAGTCCGCCGAAGGACCAGTAAATATCGCTCGAAACAATCCCGCCGAACTCCACGGTTGCAACCGCGCTGTTCGCCTCGCCCGCCTTGACACCGATGGCTTTCACGGTCATTTTTCCCGTAATCGGAATCGGCGTGCTGTAAACGGGGCTTTCCGCGGTCGGGGTGCTTCCGTCGGTCGTATAGTGGATGACCGCATCGGCTGTCGTGGTGGTAATGGTAACGGACTTGCCCGGGGTCACAACGCCACCCTTCAGGCTGAACTTGGGCGTTGCGTTCAGGTTGAGCTCATAGGAATAGGTGCAAACAGGGCTGTACTTGTCGGTTGCGGGGTCATAGGCAACGGTTTTGAGCGTAACCGACTTTTTAATCGCAAGGGCTTCGGAATAGCGGTTGGAGGTCTTGGTCGGGTTCCTGCCGTCCAGCGTGTAATAGATTTCCGCGCCGCTCGTTTCGGTGGTCAGCTCCACGGTCTGCGCCGTCTCGTAGAAGCCCGCCTTGACGGAAGCCGTTGCGGGCAGAACGCCGTTCGCGTGGAAGGCTTCCCAATACGCCGCTTCGTTTGCAACCGCCTCCTCGCTGTCAAAGAAGCCGATGTAGTCAATCACGTAGTAGGCACCCTCGCCCTCCAGAGCGGGAAGTGCAAGTCCCCAGAAATCATTTCCCGCAGGCCAGCATTCAGCGGACGTTTTATTTCCGTCGTTATCAACCAGATGGTCGCCGAGCTTGACCGAGTAGGTTTTCCAGACATCATTCTGAATATCCATCGTGATTTTCAGGTGCACCGGCTTGTTGTTGCCGTTGTTACAGGTATCCGCAGAGGTTACGGAACCGGTGTTTGTCGCGTTCTTCACCCGATAGTGGATGGAGAAGTAACTGTCGGTCGAGGCATTGTACGACCAATCTCTGAGATTCAGTCCCCACTTACCGGAATAAGGATCGGCATCCGCACCGTGAAGCTCCACTCCGTACCCCTCTTCGGTTGCGGGCTTGTATCTCTCGAGCCCGCCTGCGGTAAACAGCTTGTAATCGGTCGTTCCGCTTGTATAGATCATTTTCGAGAATTCGTCATCGTTCGGATTCTCCCGAACATTGTCAAAGAACATCACGTAGCTTCCGAATTTGGCTTCTCTGCCCGCAAAATCATCATCGGCAAATGCGCAAAGAGACATCAGGGGAAGCACCAGACAAGCAATCAGGCACAGGCACAGGATTCGTTTCGTTTTCATCGTTTCAATCTCCTTCAAAATTTTATTTTTCAACCGCCTGCCCGCTATGGACCGTGCGGCGGAAATTCACCGTTTCAGGAAATCTCATTCCATTTCTTCATCAGGGTGTTCAGAGCCGACTGCAACGGCGCGGCGTTCGATTGCAGGGTAATCAGGTAGTCGCGTCCGTCACGGAGCGGCACATAGTAGCTGTGCCACAGGAGCAGACCGCTGCAAGCCTCGCTGTAAGCCAGCGCGAACGCCGAGCCCATGTTGTCATGAATGATATCCACAACCGATGCCGCCTGCTTGTTGGAGCTGTAGCGGATTTTCAGCGCCTCCTCGTAGTAAACGTGGATTAAGTCCTTGTTGGAGAGCGCCGACAGGATATCCAGCATTTGCAGGATTTCGCCAACATTCTCCGCGCCCTTCGGGATTCCGCCGAGCTCGGTGGTGTCATGCGAGGCGGTGATGTAGGAATCCTCGGTGTCGCACTTCGGATACGGGAGCGCACTGTAGCGCAGAGCCGTTTTTCCGAGCGTCTCCATAGAGGCAAAGCGACCGTAGGTAAACAGCCCGTGCCCGTTCACAAAGAGGGTTTGAATGTTGGAAAGCGTTGCTTCCACGCCGAATGCGGGGTTCAGACCCCAGTCCACGCCGTTGCCGCCGATGCAGGTATCGCAGGTCTCGGAATTCAGGAGCGCCTTCAGCTTTTCAAACAAGCGGACATTGTGGTCATCGGTCATCTTGGAGGTCAACTCGCCGTCCGAAACCTCGGCAAAGGTCGCGCCGCCCGCAACAATCATCGGAATCAGCGGCTCCCACACCGTGTGGAGCAGCAGTCCGTAGCGGGTGGTGAGCACCGTGTCCCCCGCGAGATAGACCGCCTCGGAGCGGGTCATCAGCTCGTCATAGGTCCACTTGCCGTCAATCACGTCGTTCAGGAACTGCTCGCTTCCGCCCGCATCGGGGAAGCAATCGTCCAGCATATCCAGATTGACGAACATGACGTTGGAGGAGCGGAGCACATCGATGAAGTAATCACCCGCCAGCAGGTACATCGTGCTCCCCTCGTCCAGCGAGAGGCTGTTCATGTAGTCGTTGTACCAGTAGTTCTCAAAATACTGCAATTCGGCACGGCCCGCAACGTTTTCAAAGCCACCCTCCAGCGAGAAGTTTGCCATCGGGAACAGCTTGTCAATAAACAGGTCGTAGCTCACCCCCGAGTTGACCAACACCCGCAGGCTCTCCACAACGGAGCTGTATTCCGCGCTGTAGGGGGTGTACTCGATGTCCATGTTCAGGTTTTCCGCCATCCATGCGTCGCGCTCGAACACCTCCTTTTCCAGCTCGTTGCATTTTGAATCCAGCTCTTCAACCGGAATGATGTACTTGCTCGACGATTCAAAGCCCGCGTCCTTGGTGTTGATATGGACCTGAAATACTCTGCCGCCGAAGTCCACGTCCGCATAGGGGTTTTCATCGGTGCCGTTCCCGCTGTCGTCTCCAATCAGCTTTCCCGTCCCTTCCGACGGCTTTTCCTCCTTCTTTTTACAGCCCGCAAGCACGGATGCAACTGCCAACAGTGCCAGAAGAAGTGCGAGGACCCTCGTTTTTGTTTTCATGCTTTGTCTCCTTTCGGTTTGGGGTTACCTTTTGGTATAGGTGTAATAGTACGTGTTCTCCCCGAGGATGTTCTTCTTCCCGAGCATTGCAAGCGTTTCGCTGTCGTACAGATACTCGGCATAATCCCACAGCTGCAAATTGTTGAAATCCCGCTCCAGATGTCCGAAGATGCTTCCGTACTCGTGGACAAAGATGTTGCCCTCCAGATTGTACCGCTCGGTTCCCCAGCCAAAGCCGTCCACAAGCGCGCAGGCATTGCCCCATGTGGTGTTGTCGTGCATCCGCACATTTTCATACAGCGGCTTGACCCCGTTGAAGGAATCGGCAAACACCTGCCCGCCGTTGCTGCCCGGACCGATTGCTCTTGCTCTGCCGAAGCCGCAGCCCGTCCGACGCATCAGGTTGCCCGAAATGTCCCAATCCTTGCACTTGAAGTTATCGTTGTTCGCCTGCTGTTCGTTGATGTTCATCCAGAATTCAATGTTGGCGGCGTTGTTTTCGTAGCAGTTGCCCGTAACCTCCACGTTCTCTATCACAACCCGCGTCAGTCCCGCCCAGCTGGACTGCTGGCTGGAGGTTGCACCGTCGAAAATCTGGTGCAGGTAGCTGTTCAGAATGCGGAAATTGTTGCAGTTGCCCCAGTTCTGAATGCCCTCGCCAAAGCGGGTGGGCTCGTCTCTGCCGCCCCACGTATAGCCCTGTACGCTTCCGCCGCACCAGCCGATTTCGCAGCTGCGGACCGTGAAGTCGACCGCCTGATTGACGGAAATTCCGTGACAGCCCCAGTACTTGAACGCGAGGTTATCCAGCGTCACGTTTTTGGAAACGCTTTCGGTGCCGCCGTAGAAGCCGTAGCCCTCCACCACCAGCTTGATTTGGCTGAACACCTCGGCAGGGTTGCCGCCGTCACAGTAGAGGTACAGGCGGCTCTCGGTCGGGTTGTGGTAATACTCCAGATTCTGGGCAAGGTCCTTTTGGTCCGTAAACGGGCGGGCGTGATGCGTCAGCGTCCCAAAGCCCGTGGGGACCATGCCGAGCTCAATGCTGGTGTTGAACGCGTTCTTTTTCGTGATCTTCACAGCCCAGCCCTCATCGTTGTTGAGGATGATGTTCCCGATGTCGTTGCCGTCCGCCCCGTCAACCGAGGTAATGTAGGAGCCCGGGATATCCAGCCTCGGGTATTTATCGGAAATATCAATGCCATCGTAGTTCTTCCCGGGAGGGTTCGGCGTTTCATAGGGACCGCTATAGACCCAGAGGTTTTCGCCGACCTTCGTCCAGTCCGAGGTCTTTGACGCATCGATGTAGTTGGCAAACAGCGGCTTTGCGCCCTCCCCGTAGGCGGAGAAGGTTACGTTGGCTTTGGAGAGGAACCGCCCCTCCATATTCCAGACGTCGCCGCGCTTGAAGAGAATCACGCTCCCTGCGGGAACACTCGTGCTGTTGACCTTCGCCAGCGTTTTCCACGGCTTTGCTTCGGAGAGCCCGTCGTTTGCGTCGTTTCCTTCGCTTGAAGAAACGTAGTAAATTTTTCCGTTCCCCGTTACGCTGTACTCACTCTTTGCGTTCAGAATCGCGTCTCTTGCGGACTCGAAATTGCGGTCCAGCATTTCGATGAATTCGCTGTCCGCGAATTGCATATTGTCAATAATCGGCATCACTTTGTTTTCCTTTACCGTTTCCAGATTGATTGCTTTTTCGGCTCTGCCCGAGAGCTCCTTTTCAAAAAAGGTCTCTACCAGACGCTCCGTTTGGTTGAAAATGCCGCCCAGCCCGTTTCCGACAAAGCACAAAGCCCCGTCACGGTATTCGTACAGCATATTCAGGTCCTCGGTCTCGTCAAAGCCGACATAGATATAGCTTCCGCCCGTCGGCTTCGCATCGGTCCTTGTGACCGTCATTTTCACGCCGCACAGCCTGCCAAAGCCCGCCGCAACTGCTCCTGCCGCGGCTTCATAGCCCTTGCGGGCGGCGATTGTGTACTTCCCAATCTCCACAGAGCCGAGGGAGACCGAGGTGTGCGGATAGGTGTAGGTTGCCCCGAAGGTCTCGCCCGCAGCAACGACAAGCCCCTTGTTCTCGGTGTCCTGATACAGCTCGACAAAGCGGTTGACCGCATTCTCCAACGCCTCGTCCGAGCCGCCGTAAATGCGGAGCTTTTTGCCGTCAAACGTCCAGCCGTAGTCGTAATAGGTCAGGTTCTCGGCAGAAACGTTTCCCGCGCGGTTGGTGTCCCCGATCAGAATCTCAAATTCCTGCTCCGTGCCCACCTGATCCGACTTCATCTCCATCCGTTGACCGAAATAGTCCTTGACAAGGTTGTATAACAGGGTGGCGGCGCTGTTCAGATTCCCGCCGTCGGCATTGTTCTCGCCGAACACAATGCGGAAGCGGTTTCCCGACACAATGTAGCGGTCCCCGCTCCCCGCAGTGCGGGCTTCCGTGTAGAAGCCCGCGGGTTCGTCACCGCTCTGCCGTTTCTCCGTGCCGCTCGTTTCCTTCCCGTCCCCCGTGCCGCGTCCGCAGGAAGCCGACAGCAGCACGAGAATGCCGACAAGGGACAGGCATACAGCCTGAATAATCTTTTTCATGGATAGCCCTTTCTGCTTTTTGGATACCGTCCCGCTCAAAGGGTCGGGAACAGGTTTGCAAACGAATCTCCGTCCTCAACGATGTGCTCGGCGTTGTTGGCGGAAGCCAGCGATATGGTCAGCACATCCGCGTCCTCGGTCAGCATCAGCCGAAAATCTGCCTTTTCATATGGTTTTCTCATAGCAATTCCCTCATTTCCGAAAATTTGTCAGAATCAGTGATAGGTAGCCGTTTGGGTGTTGCAGTCATACACCACCGTGTAGGTCGGACCGCAGATTTCCGCGCCCTTGATTTTTGCGTAAGCGCAGACCTTGAACGTGATTTTTCCATCCGTGAAGGCGGAAGCGGGAATGTCGTTGATGCAATAGGTGAAGTACGCGCTGTTCTCGTCCTGTCCCGTCACGTAGTCGGTCGGAAGGTCCACAAGCGCATCGCCCGCCTTAATCTGACGGTAAACGTAATGCTGAATCTTACCCGTTACAATCGAATCCGTCACCTTATCGCCGAGGCAGATTTTGAAGCCGAACTCCTCGTAAGCCTCGGACGTATAGTCATCAATCACGCCGACAAACCGAATGCCGTTTCCGCTGTTCTTCTTCACCTGTACACCGTTCAAGCGGACCGCATCACCGTCAAACACGCGGGCGCGCTTGGTGTTCGCGTCTGCTACTGCTTCGTTGTTGAAGAAGCCGACATAATCAATGACGTATTTCATTGAGGTGTCCGCAGACGGGAAGTCGATTGAGGTAATACCTCCATCCTGAATCGGCCACATTCCGGAGGGATGCGCCGTAGTATCCACGTAAATTCTGGTCACAGACCAACCGTCCTTGTCCTTCGTGGTCACGATTTCTTTGATTGTCACATTGATGTCGCCGTCGTTCTTATAACCGATTTTAACCACGTCCTTTGTAAATGCGGGCGGGTCGACAGGAGATCCGTTCAGGTCTGTTGTTTTATATCTTAGCTCAACGATTTGGGCACACACATATTGGAGATTTGTATGGCTGATGCAAATCGGCGACCAAAGTCCCTCCGTTGTCTTGGTAACCATCACGAGATTACCGTCCGCATCATTGTAAAAATCTCTTCCGTCTTTGGGGGCAAACTGGTTAATGCCGCAATCGGTAGCCCATGTCTGCGAACCATCCGCAAGGTGAATTCCAGTAAAACGAATCACCTGTCCGTCATCGCCACCTGCCTGATTTTTAGAAACAAAGGTTTCATTCTCCGCAATGCGAATGCTGTTTCTACGATTCATTTCAACCTGTGCTTCATCAACCGTTGTGAACAGCCCGATGTAATCCAACTCAATCGTTGCACCCTTAGAAACACCGTTGAAAGAAAGAGAATTCGTATTGATTACATCCATATATTCTCCGAACCAGTACCCGAAGGTCTGACTTGCCCCTGCGGTGGGAGTTAATTCATAAATGGTTTCCACCCATTCTTCGCTCGCCCGAATCTCGCATGTGCCCTTTGCGCTGTCAGTCCACTGACCAACTCCAACGAAATTAATCGTTTCATCTGCGTTCTGATTGAGAACTCTGTAGCGGATTGCAATTGCATTGATGCCCCAAAAGCCAAGACCACTCGGATTCGGATACGCAAAGTTGGAAACAAACGAAAGACCTATGCCAACGTGGTTGTTGATATTTTTCACTATCAATGTTTCCTCACCGGAAACTTCAGCCCACGAGCTGTCGCCGTAAACGGCAAAGACAATCCCGTCCTCGTTTCGGAAATAACTAAACTGGTCGTTGTAGTTACCCGATTTTGAAGCAGCCTCATATTTCTGCTTTATCTCATTCTTGTCTACCGCCTGAATTCCGCCAAACGAATATACCACGCCGTTTCCGCTTGGAATAATCTCCCCGCCGACAGCGGCATCATCGGCGGTTGTCGGGACAAACAGCCCGAGCATCAGGGTCAAAACCATACATACCGTCAACAAAAAACCGATTCTTCTTTTCATAGCGTTTTCCTCCATTATCCTGTCAAATAATTTGATTTCGGTAACCGTGGCGCTGTAAACTGTAAACTGCAAACTGAAAACTATAATTCTGTTTCCGCAATCCCCTCCTTTTGGGTCGCTTTCGGGGTCAGGAATCCTCCTGCTCCTCCGCAAACACACGCTGAATTTCCTCCAGATAGCCGTAGCCGTTGAGGGTGTCGGGCTCCAGATAGCTCCCCTCGGTCCACTCGTTCCACGAATTGATTGTGACCAGCGGGGTCCTCTCGGGGTGCGCGTCGAGGTAATCCCTTGCCGCCTCCAACGCCTTTCCGAAGCATTCGGGCGTGTTGTTTGTAATCAGGTCGCGCTTGAAGCTCCGACACCGCAGATTATTGTCCCAGCCGACCGAAATGTGCGGGTAATACGGGATGTCATATTCCCTGTCGTACCGCTCCCACTGCTTTCTGACGGTTTGGAAAATCTCGGTATAGTCCCCCTTCGGGTGGCTGACCAGATGCGCGAACTGGTAATTCGTGATGCTGTCGATGTGCAGCAGCTTCACCGCGTCCAGCGTGCTTCCGCTGTGCTCGGAGTCCACGCCGCTGAGGTTGACCGCGTTCTCGGACCATGCGCAGAGCTGGAGCTCCAGCCCCGCAAAGCCTGCATCGGTCACCTTTTTGCGGAATGCGTCAAGCGCCTGCGCCGTGGCTTCGACCCCGCCGAGCCCGCGAATCAGGTTTTCCACGTCGTAAATCAGGAACACGGGCTTTCCGTCGATTTGATAATAGGAAGGGTGTTTGAAGTACTGCTCGATAACCCGATCGCAGATTTCGTCAAACTCGGGTCTGCGCACCCAGCCGTGCCAGATCATGCTGTTGATGTGGTTGATGCGCTTATCCCACATATAATTGACGTCGTGGTTCGCCCACATGAGGTAGAACTTCACCTTATCGTTGTTCTTCGCCTTTAAGTACCCGTTATTCAGGCACTGGTCGAGGAAAGGTCTGCCGTCGTACCAATACCAGTCGTAGATAAAGACGTTGACCCCGTGCTTGGCGGCGCATTCGATTTGTTTTTCCATGACGTTCGGGTCGGCTTCGTTCTCGTAGCCCCAGATTGGTTTTGCCCCCGAATACTTCCATTCCGGTTTATCGGTTGGGAACATGACGGTTTGCCACTCCCCAATCCCCTTCTCCCAAAATATCCTTGTGCGCGGCTCGTCCCCCGTAAATGCGGGCCAGATATATGCCGCGACGTCGTACTTTCTCTTTCCCATTTCTCGCTATCCCTCCCATTACAGTTATTGTACCACAGAAACGCCTCGCTGTCGTGCCATTGTCTATAAAAAAGAGTGACAATACTTTACCTTGATTGTGCAAAAGGGAAGCGAAGACCTTGGGGCGCCGCCCCAAGCCCCGCTTAGGGGACTTCTTAAGGAGAAGTCCCCTAAGAACCTTCAA
>ERZ808252.153-NODE-153-length-74850-cov-6.422515_pt1 | contig 74850 bp, 65 predicted proteins | sample MGYA00521242_ERZ808252 | MGnify/ENA primary metagenome ERZ808252 (study PRJEB31516, sample SAMN03275581) | gut metagenome | biome: mammalia-associated habitat; material: feces | host: Papio cynocephalus | place: Kenya | collected 2012-08-07 ... | reverse complement strand
GCGAGGGAGTTTCCGCCTGATGAAGCCATTTTTCGTAGGAATACTTTGTGTATTACAAAGGAAAAAAGCTCGCTCAGGACAAAAATCCCTCGTTTCCGGTCATTTCGCCGGTTTTACTACACGCCCTAATCGCAGCGGGTTCCTCTTCAGCTGCCCCATTTGCAATTGCCGGAAAACCTGCGCCGTTATACGGTGGGTTTCATGTGCGCGAGAAGAAAACAACAGTAGATTATTTCCCATTTATGTGGTACAATCATTTTATCAAGCTGAACGATTGGGGTTGTCATATATGCGTCTGAATACAAATACTTCGCCAACTGCATCTGATTTATCAAACAAAAAACGCAGCATATGTCTCATGAACGATTCCTTCCCTCCGGTGATCGACGGCGTGGCCAACGCGGTCACAAACTATGCCTCCGTCATCCAGCGGACCTATGGCGACGCCACCGTAGTAACGCCCTACTATCCCGACGCCGACGACAGCGTCTACCCTTTTCCGGTGCTGCGCTATCCCAGTATCGATACGACGAAGCTGGTGGGCTACCGGGCAGGTCTGCCTCTGTCCCCGGAGCTCATGGCACAGGTCGAGGGGCGTCACATTGACCTGATCCACAGCCACTGCCCCGTCATGTCCACGATCCTCGCCCGGATGCTGCGGCAGCGTCTGCACGTGCCGCTGGTGTTCACCTACCACACTAAGTTTGACATTGACATTGCCAACGCCATCCACAGCAGGCATCTGCAGGAGGCCTCCATCAAGCTGCTGGTGGAGAACATCTCCGCCTGCGACGAGGTATGGGCGGTCAGCCGCGGCGCGGGAGAAAATCTCCGATCTCTGGGCTATCAGGGGGACTACATCGTCATGCCCAATGGAGTGGACATTCCGGCCGGCCGCCTGCCGGAGGAGACGGTACGCGCCGTAAGCGAAGGTCTTGACCTGCCGGAGGGCGTGCCGCTGCTATTGTTCGTGGGACGCATGATGTGGTACAAGGGGCTGCGGATCATTCTGGATGCGCTGAAGCAGCTGAAGGGCGAAGGGCAGGACTTCCGCATGGTGTTCATCGGCAAGGGCATCGATGGAGAGGCCGTCCGCGCCTATGCCGAAGAGCTATGTCTGGGCGACAAGGTATTCTTTCTCCCCCCCTGCTATGACCGGGAAATTATCCGGGCATGGTACTGCCGCGCCGATCTGTTCCTGTTTCCCTCCACGTTTGATACCAACGGTCTCGTCGTGCGGGAGGCGGCGGCCTGCGGCCTCGCCAGCGTGCTGATTGCCGGAAGCTGCGCCGCCGAGGACGTTACCGACGGGCGCAACGGCTTTTTCATTGAAGAAAACGCCGCTTCCATGGCGGCGATGCTGCGCCGCCTGCTGCCTCAACGGGAGCTGATGCGGCAGGTGGGCGAAAATGCCCGGCGGGAAATCTACATCTCATGGGATACGTCCATTGCCAATGCCTGCCGCCGGTATGAGGTGGTGCTTGACAACTTCCGCCGAGGGCTATATCCCACACGCGACACCCGGGTGGACGAGTTGCTGCTGGGTACGGCGGAATCGCTGGACGCCGTCAACCGTCTTCGTGCCATTCCCCAGCAGCTGCGCGCCGCCATGGACGAGGACGCACGCCAGTGGCATGACGAGATACAGGAGAATGCCCAGGAGAATCGCCAGAAGCTACAGGAAAAGCTATCGCAGCTGCGCCAGCGGATCGACCGATATCTGTAGAGGCGTTTATGCAGGGCGGTTCGCCGACTGCATTGCAGGCGGCTCGACATTTTACATATTTTTTACACGGATATGTCCTTAAATTTTACAAATGCAGCGTATCATTACAATGAAAAGTTGTGGAATTTTTGACAATGGAAGCTCTAAGGAAGCTCTGACTCAATCGGCAAGAGCTGTGAGCGAGAGATTTTTTGTCCAACCGAGGTATCGAAAACGACGGAATACGGTACGTATTTCCCGTTTTCGATACCGAAGAGTGGGCGGAAAAGATCCGCTCACAGCGGAAAGTGATTTATTCAGAGGTTCCCTAAATAAATCGTCTTCGGCTGATCGGTGAGGCTTTTACCCCATCCGCGTCATGCCGATGCAAAATATAATGAAAAGAGGAATCCTTATGACTTACAAGACAATCGTGATCGATTATGCCCCCAAGGCAAAGAGGATGGCTGCGGCTATTGAGAAAACTGCCAACGAAAAGGCACAGGACGGCTGGGAGCTGGCGACCTTTTCCGTGACAAATTCCGCAAAGGCGATTCTGGTGTTCCGCGTGCCGGAGGATGCCCCGCAGGAGGATCCGGCAGAGACCGCGCAGGAAATGGAATTGCAGGAGGAGACCGCCGAGGCCGTTGGTGAGGCGGAATGAAGCAGGCGATCATCGATATCGGCTCCAACTCCATTCGGCTGACGCTCTACGAGACGGAGGGACAGAATTTCAAAATTCTCTTTCGCGAAAAAATCATGGCCGGTCTTGCGGGCTATGTGGAGGACGGCAAGCTCAGCGCCGAGGGTATTGAATGCGCCTGCGGGGGGCTTCTGACTTTCCGCAGTATCCTACAGACATTGGAGATCGAACATATCAGCATTTTTGCCACGGCATCACTTCGCAATATCTCCAACACAGAGCAGGCGCTCTCCGTTATTCGTGCGGCAACCGGGTATTCCGTGGAGGTGCTGTCCGGTGAGGAGGAAGCGCTTCTCGGATATGCCGGAGCCATGCGGGAGCTGCACCTGAGCAGCGGCGCATTTCTGGACATCGGCGGCGCCAGCACGGAGATCGTTACGTTTGACTGCGGCAAGCCTGTAGATTATGCCAGCTTCCCCATTGGATCACTGAATCTCTATCGCCGCTGCGTCAAAAGGATCCTGCCGGGCGAAGGATCTTTAAGACGTTTGCGGCAGGAAATCACACGTGCCATAGACGCCGGTGAAGATGCATTGCCCGCCTGCCCGCTGCTGGTGGGCGTCGGCGGCACGACGCGTGCCGTATTCAAGCTGGCCAGGCATTACTTTGGAATATCAGATGAATGTCACAGCATAACCGTTGAGCAGCTGAACGATCTATGCGCTTTTCTTTGCAGCGGAAAGAAGGAGGCAAGCAATCTGATCCTCCGTCTGGAGCCGGAGCGCATTCATACGCTGATCCCGGGGCTGCTGATCCTTCAGCATGCGGTCCACCTGTTTCGGGCACAGCAGCTGGTCGTCAGCAAATACGGCGTTCGGGAAGGATATTTATGCAAAAAAATACTGAAGAGCAATATAAATATACCCAGAATCGGGAGCTGAGCTGGCTGCGATTTAATCGCCGCGTACTGGAAGAAGCAGCAGACCCGACTGTGCCGGCACTGGAACGACTGAAATTTGTTTCTATCTTCTCCAGCAATCTGGATGAGTTTTTTATGGTTCGGGTCGGCAGCCTTTTCGATATCTCGCATATGACGCCGGAGGACAAGGATAACAAAACCGGTTGGACGCCGGCGGAGCAATTACGCAATGTTTACCGCGCCATTCCGGCGCTGTTGACGATGAAAAAGCAAATTTATACCTCCGTTATGGAGGAGCTTTCCAACAGCGGTGTGCGGGATATGCCGATGGCGGCGCTGGACGCCGGCGATCTGAAGCAGGTCAATCGTTTCTTTAAGGCCGAGCTGCTGCCGGTTCTGTCGCCCATTCTTCTCGGTCCGAACCACCCGATACCCCATCTGGTCAATAAACGTCTCTACGCCACTGCGCTTCTGGAAAATAAAAAAGGTCATAAGGCTATCGGTATCGTACCGGTACCGGATAGCGTGCCGCCATATCTGCTGCTTTCCGACGGCAGACGATTTGTCCGCACGGAAAATATCCTCCTGCATTGGATGCCGGCGCTGTTTGACGCTTACACCGTCAAAGAAAGCTGCATCCTTGCCGTGACGCGTAACGCCGACATCAGCTTTGACGAAGAGAAATTTGAAGACAACGAGGAGGATTTCCGGCGTCAGATGAAAAAGCTCCTCAAGCAGCGTGACCACCTGGCGGTTGTGCGGTTGGAGCTGAGCACGGCGGTGTCCGGGGAATTTCAGAGAATATTGTCCGCACCGGTTCGGGTAGAGTATCAGCAGGTGTTTGTGGATCCCTGCCCGCTCAATATGCAATATGTATTCCGCCTGATCGGCGAGCTGCCGAGGGAGCTTTCCGAACGTCTCCTCTATCCGGCTTACCGTCCCCGCTGGGCAGAGGATCTGCTGAGGGAACAGCAGATCATGACACAGATACAGCAAAAAGACCGGCTGCTGTTTTACCCATACGATTCGGTCGAACCGTTTTTGCGGCTTTTGAACGAGGCGGCAGAAAATCCGCATGTGCTTTCCATCAAGATCACCATTTACCGGCTGGCGTCCTCCTCCAAAATTGCGCAGACACTCTGCCGTGCGGCGGAAAACGGCAAGGAAGTTCTGGTGCTGATGGAGCTTCGTGCCCGTTTTGATGAAGAGAATAACCTGGCATGGTCCAAAATGCTGGAGGAATCCGGATGCCAGGTGATCTACGGTGCGGAGGGATTCAAATGCCACAGCAAGATCTGCCTGATCACATTGCGAAGCCATAATAAAACAAGCTATATTACACAGATCGGTACCGGCAATTACAACGAAAAGACCAACGCCATGTACACAGACCTGAGCCTGATGACCTCAGATCAGTCAATCGGCGAAGATGCGGCGGCCTTTTTCCGGAATATGCTGGTCAATAAGCTGGACGGGAGCTACAATCAGCTTTGTGTTTCACCATTTGGGATCAAAGCGATGCTTCTGAGAGAAATCGACCGGCAGATCGCCTTGGGCGAGGACGGCTATGTCTGCATCAAAGCGAATTCCGTCACGGAGCGCGAAGTGATTGACAAGCTGGCGGAGGCTTCCTGCGCCGGCGTTGAGCTTCAGCTGATCATTCGCGGTATCTGCTGCATCCTGCCGGGCATTCCGGAGAAAACGCAGAACATTCACGTTACCAGTATTGTTGGGCGGTATCTGGAGCATGGCCGGATTTATCAGTTTGGGCGCAGGGAAAACGCAAAATTTTACATCTCGTCAGCCGACCTGATGACACGCAACCTCAACCGCAGAGTCGAGATCGCCTGCCCGGTATATGATACACAGCTCCGGGAACAGCTTCAATGGTTCCTGGAATCCCAGCTCCGCGACACCGCAAAGGCAAGCGTGCTGCTTACCGATGGTTCCTATTGCCGCAAGCACAGCGCCGTACCGTTTGATTCCCAGGACTATTTTATGCAGCGATCCCCCCACGTCCCCGCAGAGCCGGTCAGAGAGCCCCAGAAGCTGACACGGCGGTTGAAAAAATGGATGGAGAGGCTCCTGAGGACTTAAGGAACCTCTGAATAAATCGTCTGCGGCTGGATAGCGGATCTTTTCCTCTATCTGTGCGGTTTCAAAAGTGGGAAATGCACAAAGCATTTCAAGGGAAAATGGCGCGGCACAGGGCAAAAAGAGCTTCTGTCCGGGCGCTTTGACAGTTTTCAGATGCACTCTAACACATTTCCGGAAAATTCTCGGGAAATTTGGGGACACGAAGAGACGGCGCGGCTTTGGCCGCGCCGTCTCTTGAAAATTCAGGCGTATTTACTTTGCCAGCAGCTTTTCCAGCGCCGAAAGACGCAGGCTCAGGCACAGTACCTCCATGGCTTTTTCCAGCTCCGCCACCGGGGGCAGGCTGGGGGCGATGCGGAGGTTGGAATCCTCCGGGTCGTGGCGGTAGGGATAGGTCGCGCCGGCGTTGGTCAGCACCACGCCGGCGTCCCGGCACAGCTCCCAGACCCGCTTCGCCGTGCCGGGCATGGCGAACAGGCTGACGAAATAGCCACCCTTGGGGTCGTTCCAGCGGGCGATGTCCAAAGGCCTGATCTCCCGGTTCAGCCATTTTGCCACGCACTCAAATTTCGGCGCCATGACGGAGGCGTGGAGCTTCATAATTTCCAACGTATGCGCCTTGTCCTTCAGGAAACGCACATGGCGCAGCTGGTTGACCTTGTCATAGGAGATCATCTGCACACCGAAAATGCCGGTGAAGTAGCAGATATTGGCCTCGCTGGCAGCCATGCAGGAAATGCCGCCGCCGGCGAAGGTGATCTTGGAGGTGGACGCGAACTCATAGACCATATCCGGCCGTCCCGCCTCGTCGCACAGGGAAAGGATGTCCGGGAACGGGACATAGTCGCCCTCAAATTCGTGGACGCCGTAGGCATTGTCCCAGATGATGGCAAAGTCCGGGGCGGCGGGCTTCAGGTGGGCAAAGCGGCGGATGGTCTCGTCGGAGTAAATAATTCCGTCGGGGTTGGAGTATTTGGGCACCGTCCAGATGAGCTTGACCTGGGGGTCCTTCACCAGCTCCTCCACCACGTCCATGTCCGGCCCTTCGGGAGTCATGGGGACGGGGATCAGCTCCGCGCCGAAAAATTCGCCGATCTGGAAATGCCGGTCATAGCCGGGGGCGGGGCAAAGAAATTTCACCTTTTCCTCCCGGCACCAGGGCTTGGGGCTGTGGAGCAGGCCGTGGGTATAGGCGCGGGATACCACGTCGAACATCATGTTCAGAGAAGCCGCGCCGCCCACAAACACCTGATCCGCCTTGCAGCCCAGCACGTCCGCCCAGTATCTCCGGGCACTGGGGATGCCCGCCAGCTCGCCGTAATTCCGGGCGTCCACGCCGTCGTCATAGCAATCCTCGGGAGTTTGCAGCACGGTCAGCAGGCCGCTGACCATGTCCAGCTGCTCCGTCGCGGGCTTGCCCCGGGCCATGTTCAGCTTGAGCCCCTGGGCCTTGCAGGCTTCGTAGGACGCCAGCACGCTGCCGTATTCACGTTCCAGTTCTTCCCGGGTCATGCAGGAATAGGGAGTCATATCGATCATCCTTTCGGCATTTTGACAGATTTTACGTGTATATTATATGTCCGAAGCACCGAAAATGCAACATCAGATTGGTCGAAAATTCATTTTTCGCCGCAGAAGTCAAGAAATCTGTGAAATGCACAAAGTTTCCTGCACACGTCAAATCGTTTTACTGCATATTTCGCACAAAAACGGCGTGACCGAACCCGGTCACGCCGCCTTCCGTTATTTCGCTGCTTTTTTCGGAGGTTCTGGGAGGATCACCTTTTCCTTCAGCACGAAGCCGGTTCTGGCGGGGATGTACAGCTCAATAAAGTCCCTGCCGTCAAAACGCTTGGTGGCGTAGGTCTTTTTCGCCACGTTTCCAAAGCCGCCGTACTTTTCGTCGTCGGTGGACAGAACCACCGTGTATTCTCCCGGCCGGTGAACCGGGATGAGGACGTTATTCAGGGAGTTGCCAAAGTGGAAGTTGAACACGAACATCAGGCCGTGGCGGTAGTAGGCAAGGGTCTGCTCCGGCGCTTTCATCAGCAGCAGGTCTGCCATACGCTGGTCGAAAATCCGGTTTTCCTTGGTCAGGTGAATCATATCCTCGTCAAAGTCCCCCAGCCACTGGTATTTGAGCATCCCGTTGTCCTTCAGGCTCCACTGGCGGCGGCAGTAATGGAAGCTCCAGCCGTTGCCCTCCCGGGGGAAGTCGATCCATTCGGGATGACCAAATTCGTTGCCCATAAAGTTGAGGTACGCCTCCCCGCCGCCGGACAGGGTGAACAGGCGGATCATTTTATGCAGGGCAATGGCGCGGTCGATCACGGGGTTGTGGCAGTCCTTGTTCATGTCGGTGTACATATTTGCCCCGGCCAGGCGGAAGATCATCGTCTGGTCGCCCACCAGCGCCTGATCGTGGGACTCCACATAGGCCACGGTCTTCTCTCCGGGGCGGCGCAGGCACATGCTGCCCCACATCTTATTGATGTCCCAGAATTCGTCCTGCCCCTTCACCGCCTTGATCCACATATCCGGCAGTCCCATGCCCAGACGGTAGTCAAAGCCGATGCCGCCGTCCGCAATGGGCAGGCACATGCCGGGCATACCGGACATATCCTCGGCAATGGTGACGGCCTCGGGGTTCACCTGACGGATCAGCTCGTTGGCGAGCTGCAAATAGGTCACCGCATCGGTATCGGTGTTGTAGGAAAAATACTTGCCGTCGGAGGTGAAGTCCGTGCCCAGGGCATGGTCATGGTACAGCATGGAGGTCACACCGTCGAAGCGGAAGCCGTCAAAGTGGTACTCCGTCATCCAGAATTTCAGATTGGACAGCAGGAAGTGAATGACGCCGGTCTTGCCGTAGTCAAAGCACTTTGTGCCCCAGGCGGGATGGTCGCCCTTGGGGCCGTCGTGGAAGAACTGCCAGGTGGTGCCGTCGAACATATTGATGCCCTCGGCGGTGTTCCTGGCGGCATGGGAATGCACCACGTCCAGCAGCACCCGGATGCCCATGGCGTGAGCCTTGTTCACCAGATATTTCAGGTCTTCCGGTCTTCCGAACCAGGAGGAAGCGGCGAAGAAATTGCTCACCTGATAGCCGAAGGAGCCGTAATAGGGGTGCTCCATAATGGCCATGAGCTGGAGGGTATTGTAGCCCGCCTTGTGGATCCTCGGCAGGATATTGTCGGCAAACTCCCGGTAGGAGCCGATCTTGCCCTCCTCCTGCGCCATGCCGATGTGGGCTTCATAGATATACAGCTCATCTTCGCCCACGAAATCCTTGTCCGTCCAGGGGTAGGTCTTCCGGTCGTCCACCACCTCGCACTCGAAGGTGATGGTCTGCCTGTTCTGCACCACCCGGCGGGCATACAGGGGGATGTGCTCCGTGCGGGTCAGGTTGGCGTCCACCACGGTCTTGACCTTGCAGCCGTCCCACAGGGCATCGTCCCCGGGGAGGTACAGCTCCCAGTTCCCGTTTCCCAGATTCGTCAGCGGGTGGGAGGTCTGGTTCCAGCCGTTGAATTCGCCCTCCAGATACAGCTGGTAGGCGCTGGGCGCCCACTCCCGGTAGTACCAGCCGCCGTCCACGTGATGAAAGCCGAAATAAAGATGGGCATTGGCAAAATCCTTCAGGCTCTGTCCCTCGGACAGAATACGCTTTTTCGCCGACCGGTACAGGTGCATCCGCAGATCAATATCCCCGGCGAAAGGCTCAAGCTGGGGATTCAACTCCAAAATACGATACATAGCGTCTCCTTTTCCGCGCAAATCATATCCGTCGAATGTAGGGGCGCCCCCCTGCCTCTATTTTAGGAGAATCAAAGGACTCTGTCAAGGGCTTTTCATTTTTTACAATTCGCCCCACTTTTTGATTTTGATTTTACATACAGAAGATTTTGGAATTTACAATGGGCTGATAAAATGCGAATCGTAGGATAAATCCTGAGTACATCAAAAATAAAGCCTACAAGGAGAAGTAAGATTATGAAAAAAGTCATTTCCATCGCACTGATTGCTATGCTTGTTGTCGCCATGGTCGGCTGCTCTCAGAGTCAGCCCACCGCCACTACCGCCGCTCCTTCCCAGGCTCCGGCACAGACGACCGCTGCTCCCCAGACCGAGGCTCCCGCAACCACCGCTGCCGCGCTCTCCGGCACCGTCGCCACCGACGGCTCCACCTCCATGGAGAAGGTCATCGGCGCTCTGGGCGAAGCCTTCATGGAAGCAAACCCCGGCGTGAACTTCACCTATAACCCCACCGGCTCCGGCTCCGGCATCACCGCCGTCTCCGAAGGCCGCTGCGACATTGGCCTGTCCTCCCGTGCGCTGAAGGACGAGGAAGTCGCCTCCGGTCTGGTCGGCACCGTCCTGGCTTATGACGGTATCGCCATCATTGTCAACCCTGCCAACACCGTGGAGGATCTGGACATTGAGACCATCGCCAAGATCTACACCGGCGAGATCACCAACTGGTCCGAGGTCGGCGGCGCCGACGCCGAGATCGTCCTGATCGGTCGTGAGGCCGGCTCCGGCACCCGCAGCGGCTTTGAGGAACTGACCGGTACCGAAGACAAGTGCAAGTACCGTCAGGAGCTGACCTCCACCGGCGACGTGATCACCGCCGTCGCCCAGAACCCCGACGCCATCGGCTACGCTTCCCTGGCCTCCGTCAAGGATTCCGTCAAGGCACTGAAGGTCGCCGGCGTGACTCCCAGCGAGGAAACCGTCAAGGACGGCAGCTACCTCATCCAGCGTCCCTTCGTACTGGTCACCAAGGAAGGCGTGGAGCTCAGCCCCGTCGCCCAGGCGTTCTTCGACTACGCCACCAAGGGTGAGGCCAATGACATCATCACCGCTTCCGGTGTGGTTCCCGCCAACGGCTAAGCAAACGAGCAAAGGCTCCCCCACACGGGGGAGCCAACTGCCTTTTTTTCTCCATTCGATAAGACGATAAACCTTCTCGAAAGGCTGATAACATGAAACACAGAACAAACATTTTTGAGGCCGTCGTCCACGGTATTTTCCTGATTCTCGGACTGATCACCGTGGGCTGTGTGCTCCTGATCACGATATACCTGATCGTTTCCGGAATTCCTGCCATTCGTCAGATCGGACTGGTTCCCTTCCTGTTCGGCACCAAATGGGCGTCCACGGCGGCGCAGCCGGAATACGGCATTCTCCCCTTCATCCTCACCAGCGTCTACGGCACCGCCGGGGCAGTCATCATCGGCGTGCCCATCGGATTTCTGACGGCGGTGTATCTGGCGAAAATGGCGCCGAAGCCCGTCAAGCGTTTTATGGAGCAGGCGGTTTCCATGCTGGCGGGTATCCCCTCCGTGGTTTACGGCCTTGTCGGCATGATGGTGCTGGTGCCGGGACTGCGGAAGCTCTTCCACATTCCCGACGGCTCCAGCCTGTTTGCCGCCATCATCGTCCTGGCCGTAATGATCCTGCCCTCCATCATCAAAATGTCCGTCACCGCCCTGGAAGCGGTTCCCAAGGAATACGAGGACGCTTCCCTTGCCCTGGGCGCAACGCCGGAGGAAACCTACTTCCGGGTCTCCGTCCCTGCCGCCAAGAGCGGCATTGCCGCCGCCGTGGTGCTGGGCGTGGGCAGAGCCATCGGCGAGGCCATGGCCGTCATGATGGTGGCCGGCAACGTCCCCAATATGCCCACCTCCCTGTTTGAGAGCGTCCGCTTCCTCACCACCGCCGTGGCCAGTGAGATGTCCTATTCCAGCGGTCTGCAAAAGCAGGCGCTGTTCTCCATCGCGCTGGTGCTGTTCCTGTTCATCATGCTCATCAACGCCGCTCTGAATTTCTTCCTGAAGGGAGACAAAGCAAAATGATTTCCAAAAGAAGAAAGCTATACCTCTGGACGGTTCGGGGCGGGATGTACCTTGCCACAGCGCTGACCGCAGGACTGACTCTGTTCCTCATGGTCTACGTTCTGGCAAAGGGCATTCCCAATATCACCTGGGAGCTGCTCAGCACCAAGCCCAGCTACCTTGCCGACCGCATCGGCATTTTGCCGGACATCCTCAACACCCTGTACATCATCATTTACACCCTGGTCCTGGTGCTTCCCCTGGGGGTAGGCGCGGCGATCTATCTGACGGAGTATGCCCACAATCAAAAGATCGTCTCCGTCATTGAGTACGCCGCCGAGACCCTTTCCGGCATTCCCTCCATCATCTACGGTCTTGTGGGTATGCTCCTGTTTTCCAACAATATGGGCACTTGCCTGCTGGCGGGCGCGCTGACTCTCGTCATCATGAACCTGCCCACCATCATGCGCAACACCCAGGAAAGCCTGAAAACCGTGCCCCAGAGCTACCGGGAGGGGGCGTTCGGTCTGGGCGCAGGAAAGTGGCGGGTCATCCGCACGGTGGTGCTCCCCAACTGCGTGGACGGCATTGTCACCGGCTGCATTCTTTCCATCGGCCGTATCCTGGGCGAGTCTGCCGCGCTGCTGTTCACCGCCGGATTTGCCCACGTGGTGAACGGTTTCTGGGCTGCGAGAAGGAGCGCGGGCGCGACATTGACGGTTGCCCTGTATGTCTACGCCAAGGAGCAGGGAGAATTCGGTGTTGCCTTCGCCATCGCCGCCATTCTGATGGTGCTGGCATTTCTCATTAACCTGTCCGCGTCTCTGGTAAGTAAGTATTATGGGAGGAAGAATCGAATTGGCTGACATTATTACCGCGAAAAATCTGTGCCTCTGGTACGGGGATACCCAGGCACTGAAATCCATCAACATCGCCGTCCCGGAGCACAGCATCACCGCCCTCATCGGTCCCTCCGGCTGCGGAAAATCCACATTTTTAAAAACCCTGAACCGTATGAACGACCTGATCCCCGGCGTGAAGATAACAGGCGACGTGCGTTACGAGGGCAAGGACATTTTCCAGGCGGAGGTCAACAATCTTCGCAAGGAGGTGGGCATGGTGTTCCAGAAGCCCAACCCCTTCCCCATGAGCATTTACGACAACATCGCCTACGGCCCTCGCACCCACGGCATTCACAACAGGGCAAAGCTGGACGAGATCGTGGAGCGTTCCCTCCGGGACGCCGCCATCTGGGATGAAGTAAAGGACCGGCTGAAAAAGAATGCGCTGGGACTTTCCGGCGGCCAGCAGCAGCGGCTTTGCATCGCAAGAGCCCTGGCTGTGGAGCCGAAGGTGCTTCTGATGGACGAGCCGACCTCCGCCCTTGACCCCATTTCCACGTTGAAGATCGAGGAGCTGGCCGCGTCCCTCAAAAAAGACTATACCATCGTCATCGTTACCCACAACATGCAGCAGGCCGTCCGTATTTCCGATTACACCGCCTTCTTCCTTCTGGGCGAGCTGGTGGAATTCGGCGAAACGGAAAAGATCTTCTCTCAGCCTGTGGACAAACGGACAGAGGATTACATCACGGGGAGGTTCGGATAATGCGGGAATTATTTGAAGAGCAGCTTCTGCTGCTGAATCAGGAATTGACAGAAATGGGCGCGCTGTGTGAGGAGATCATCTCTCTGGCATCTCAGGCGTTGGTAGCCTATGACAAAGAGCTTGCGGAAAGGGTCTCCAAGGTCGGCGCGAAGATCGACGAGGAGGAGCGCACCATCGAAACGATTTGTTTGCGTCTGCTTCTTCGTCAGCAGCCGGTGGCGCGGGATCTGCGCGCCGTCTCCGCCGCGCTGAAAATGATCACGGACATGGAGCGCATCGGCGACCAGGCGGAGGACATTGTGGAGATCATTCCCTGCATGATTGCCCATCCCCATGAGGAATACCCCAAGATCCGGGAAATGGCAAAGGAGACCATCGCCATGGTCACGGACAGCGTGGACGCCTACGTCAAGCAGGACGTGTACCTTGCCAAGGCCGTGCAGATGCACGACGACGTGGTGGACAACTACTTCACCCGGATCAAGAGCGGGCTCATCGACATGATCGCAAAGAACCCCGCCGAGGGAGAATACGCCCTTGACCTTCTGATGATCGCCAAATACTTCGAGCGCATCGGCGACCATGCCACGAACATTGCCGAGTGGGTGGAGTTCTCCGTCACCGGCAGCCATAATGAGTAAACCGGGCTTTTGCCGTGTGTTCCTTTGTTTGCGGTGCCTTCCCTGTGGGGAAGGCACTTGCCTTTTCCCCCGCGTTGACATTCCTCCCGCAATGCGGTACAATACCGGAAAAGGAGGTTTTCATCATGTATATCGCTTCTGAAACCCGGTATGATTCCATGCCCTACAACCGCACGGGCAAGAGCGGCCTGAAGCTGCCCGCCGTGTCCCTCGGTCTGTGGCACAACTTCGGCGACACCGGCTGCTACGACACCATGCGCAGCATGTGCCGCACCGCCTTCGACCACGGCATTACCCACTTTGACCTTGCCAACAACTACGGCCCCGCAGACGGCAGCGCCGAGCGGAATTTCGGTCAGATCCTGAGAGACGACCTGGGCGTCTACCGGGACGAGATCATTATCAGCACCAAGGCGGGCTATTATATGTGGCCCGGTCCCTACGGCGAATGGGGCAGCCGGAAGTATATGCTGGCCAGCCTCGACCAGAGCCTGAAACGGATGGGTCTGGAATACGTGGACATTTTCTACCACCACCGTCCCGACCCCGACACCCCGCTGGAGGAGACCATGGGCGCCCTCGCCACCGCCGTCCACTCCGGTAAGGCGCTGTATGTGGGTCTTTCCAACTACGACGGCGAGCGGATGGCGCAGGCGGCGAAGATTCTGGAGGAACTGAAAGTTCCCTTTGTCATCAACCAGAACCGCTACTCCATTTTCGACCGCACCATTGAGAAAAACGGCCTGAAGAATACCGCCGCCAGGCTGGGCAAGGGCATCATTGCCTTCTCTCCCCTGGCGCAGGGTCTGCTGACCGACCGGTATCTGAAGGGCATCCCCGCCGACAGCCGCATCATGACCGACGGCCGCTTTCTGAAAGCGGGCGCCCTGACCCCCGAACGGCTGGAGCAGGTTCGGAAGCTGAATGGCCTTGCCGCCCAGCGTGGGCAGACGCTGGCGCAGATGGCGCTGAGCTGGGTTCTGCGGGACGGCATCGTCACCAGCGTTCTGGCAGGCGCTTCCCGCCCGGAGCAGGTTCTGGACAACATTCAGGCGGCGCAGAATACCAAATTCACCGGCGACGAGCTGGCGCTCATCGACGGCATCAGCCTGTAAAGACGTCAAAAATCCGCTGTTTTCGCAAGTGAAAACAGCGGATTATTCTTTACATATTCGCGCCGATCTCCCGGATTTTCGCCCGGATGGCGAGCAGATCGTCAAAGGTCTCCGGGCGCTTGGACACGTCCCGCAGCAGCGCCGACGGGTGATAAACGGCCGTCATCCAGACGCCGTTTCGTTCCGCCCACTGGCCGTGCTGTCTCGTGATGCGGTAGTCCGGGTCGATCAGCCGTTTGGCGGCGATGCGCCCTAAGCAGACGATGATCTTCGGCTTTACCAGCGCCACCTGATTGCGCAGATAGCCGATGCAGGCGTCCTGCTCCGTTTCCAGGGGGTCGCGGTTGTGGGGCGGGCGGCATTTGACGATGTTGGCGATATAGCAGTTCGTCTCCCGGCTCAGGTCGATGATGCACAGCATATCGTCCAGCAGCTTTCCCGCCGGACCCACAAAGGGCTGACCCTTCAAATCCTCCTGCTCCCCGGGACCCTCTCCCACGAGCATGATGTCCGCGTCCTCATTTCCCACGCCGAAGACAACGTTATGCCTCGTCTCGCACAGGCCGCAGCGGGTGCAGTCGGCGCAGGCGCTTTTCAGTCCGTTCCAGTTCAGCATCGTTACCGGCTCCTTCTGCGTTCCGCCCGTCTCCGGCGGCGCTGGGCGCGGATGCGGGAGCGCATAAAGGAATTGAAGGCCAGATACGCGCCCACAAGTCCCAGGCCGATCACGCAGATGGTGCCGATGGTGGACAGCACGCCGGAGCCGGTGACGCCGCCCTTCTCCCCGTTGGAGCGGACGGACACGCCGGTGTCCCCCGTCGCCCGGACGTCCGACATGGCGTACAGCTCCACCTCCGTGACGCAGGAGTTCTGATACCAGACCTCCAGCGTGGCGATCTTATCGTCCTTCTGGATGGGCGCGGTCAGGCCGCCGCCCTCCACGGTATAGTTCATGACGTAGTTCTTCATCTGAACGCCGGCGGGGACCACCGTATCCACGTCCGTGAAGGACTGTCCCACCACCTGGCACTCGCCGCCGGACACCGGCCACTGGTTCACCGCCATGCCGTCGTAAAGAATGCGGTTGACCTTGTAGTTGTTGAAAACGTAATTGGCAAGCTCGGTCACTTCTTCAAAGTTGCCGTAATACTCCACCGAGCCTTTCTCGTTCGACTTACGGGTGGCGCCCAGAACCACGAACACGACCTGCATGTTGTTATATTCCGCCGTACAGGCAATGCTTGCGCCGGAATTATCCGTCTTGCTGGCAATACCGCCGGTATAGCGGGAGCTCATGAACTGGGAAATCGTGTGGTTGTCAATCAGGAAGTTCAGGGTTTTCAGTTCGCGCACTTCGCTCACCATATTGGTTGCGGGGATATCGTAGGTCGCCGTCTTAAAAATCTCCGCAAAGGTTTCATTTTTGGTTGCTTCCATGGTGATCTTCACCATTTCCCGGGCGGTGGTGTAGGAGGTTGCCGTGTCCAGGCCGGAAATGTTGCCGAACTCCGTGCTGACGCAGCCCATCTGCTTGACCCGGGCGTTCATCATTTCCTTGAAGCTTTCCGTCGTACCGGCCACATGCTCTGCCAGCGCCACGGCGGCGTCGTTGGCGCCGATCATCAGAAGTCCGTGCAGCAGATCTCTCACCGTCAGCTGCTCGCCGCTTTTCAGGTTGGGCCTCATTTTCTGACTGCTTCCCGGCACCTTGGACTGGATGCCGTCGGAGCAGGTGACGATGTCGTCTAAGTTACTGTTCTCGATGGCCACCAGCGCCGTGACCATCTTGGCAAGGGTACCGGTGGGCAGCTTGGTGTCGGGGTTATAGGAGTAGATGACCGTCTCGGTGGTCGTCTCATAGGCGAAGGCCGCCAACGCCGTATCCAGCCGGCTGTCGCTTCCCGCCAGAGGGCGCATACCGTTCAGGGTGCGGCAGCCGTTCTCGATGCAGACCTGGCCGAAGGGAATCTGGGCAGCCTGCTGCTCAGTGGGCTGTGTCTCCTGGACGGACGCGACGGTTTCCGTGGCAGACGCCGGAACCACCGTCCGGCAAAGGAGCAGGAAGCACAGGAGCAGGCTTAGCAATCTCAATTTTTTCATATTTTCCCCTCAATATTTCTTCACCGGACTTGTCCGGCGGTGAAAAGTCGTGTATAATGATGGAGATATTATAACAGCTTTTCCCCTTCTAGTCAATCCGGGAGGCAGATTCCCATGAAAAAACCGCGGCTCAGCATTCTTTTCGCCGTAACCCTTCTCTTCGCCGTCTTCACTTTTGGCTTCTTTCTGGGGAGAAACGGCCATCACGACAGCGTGGAATTGTCCGTTCCCGCCGCCATGCAGACGCTCCCGCCCCAGACCACCCTTCCGGAGCCGACCACCCCGGAAACCGTGGCCGTTACGTTTCCCATCGACATCAACAGCGCGAACGCGGAGCAGCTCACGGCGCTTCCCGGCATCGGGGAGGTTCTCGCCAACCGCATCATCGCCTACCGGGAGGAAAACGGCGGCTTTCTTTCCACCGACGAGCTACAGAACGTGGAGGGCATCGGAGAAAAGCGGCTGGAAGCCATACTTGACCTTATCACAATCGGAGGATGAAAATGAAAATTTTAGTGGTAGACGACGAGGCTCTTCTGGTGAAGGGCATTCGCTTCAATTTGCAGAACGAGGGCTACGAGGTCATCACCGGCAGCGACGGTCTGGAAGCCGTCCAGGCAGTGCAGACCCAGTATCCAGACCTGGTGGTGCTGGACGTGATGATGCCCAACATGGACGGTCTTTCCGCCTGCGCCAAAATCCGGGAGTTTTCCGACGTGCCCATCATCATGCTCACCGCCAAGGGCGACGACATGGACAAGCTCATCGGCTTCGATCACGGGGCGGACGATTACCTGACCAAGCCCTTCAACATCCTGGAGCTGAAGGCGAGGATCCGCGCCCTTCTCCGCCGCGCCGGACGCAGTGAGGAAAAGGCCGCGGGAAACAACCTGACCATCGGCACCATCACCCTGGATTTAGACGCCCGGAATGCCTACAAAAACGGCCAGCTGGCCGATCTGACCGCCAAGGAATTTGACGTCATCGAATTTCTCATGCGCAATCCCAACCGGGTCTACTCCCGGGAGGCGCTGCTGGACACCATCTGGGCATACGAATACCGCAGCGACATCCGCACCGTGGACGTCCACATCCGCCGTCTGCGGGAGAAGCTGGAGGAAAACCCGGCAGAACCGAAATACATTTTGACGAAGTGGGGCGTTGGCTATTATTTCCGCAAGTAAAAAGACCGGCTTCCGGGGCTACGGAAACACCCAGTTCCGGTACGCCATGACCTACGTGGTCATCACGCTGGTGGTGCTGATTTTTCTGAATATCTACTGCTCCGGCGTCAGCCAGAAGCTGTTCTACCAGAGCAAGGAAGCCTCCATGATCGAAAAATGCCTGCTGGCCTCCGATGAAATCTCCACCCTGGAGGTGCTGAACAGCTCCACCGTCACCGGCATCGTCAATCAGCTGGAAAGCCTGAAGGTCACGAGGCTCGTGGTGACCGACCACACCGGCGCGGCGCTGTACGACAGCAGCGGCGCTTCCGTGGGCACCTACGTTCTGCTCCCGGAAATCTTGCAGGCGCTCACCGTGAGCAAGCAGGCTCCGGAGGGGAGCAACGTCTTTACCTGGACGTACCACGACGGCATCACCGATTCCCGGGCAGCCACCCCCATCGTCTACTATGGCACCGTGGTTGGCTGCGTATACATGACGGAGTACGATACCACCCAGGGCGCGCTCATTAAATCCTTACAGCAGACCTTTTTTCGCATCACGCTGATGCTGGAGATCATCGTCGCGGCCTTTTCCGTGGCCTTTTCCAACGCCTTTTCCCGGCGGATGAACCGGATCATGGCCTCTATGCGCATCATCCGGGAAGGGGATTACTCCCACAAGGTGGACATGGGCGGCAGCGACGAGCTGACCGTCCTGGGTGAGGAATTCAACGACCTGACGGAGCGGCTGCAAACCTCCGAGCGTAAGCGCAGTCAGTTTGTCTCCGACGCTTCCCATGAGCTGAAAACGCCCCTTGCCTCCATCAAGCTGCTCACCGATTCCATTTTGCAGAACAACATGGACATGGACACGGTGAAGGAATTTGTGGAGGACATCGGCAACGAGGCCGACCGCTTAAACCGCATGACCGCCAAGCTGCTCTCCCTCGCCAGAGCCGAAAATCCCCAGCCCCAGGAAAGTGAGATCATCTACATGGCGCCCACGGTACAGCGGGTGGCGAAAATGCTCCGGACGAACGCCAGCTGGTCGGGGGTGACCTTCTGCCTGGAGCTGGAGGAGGACACCCCCGTGCTGATTCTGGAGGACGACCTGTACCAGATCGTTTTCAATCTGATGGAAAACGGCATCAAATATAACCTCCCCGGCGGAACGCTGACGGTGCATCTCGGCCGTCAGGAGGACAATGCAGTGCTCACCGTCAGCGACACGGGCATGGGCATCCCGGAGGAGGCGCTGAATCACATTTTCGAGCGGTTTTATCGGGTGGACAAGGCCCGTTCCCGGAAAAGCGGCGGCAGCGGACTGGGGCTTGCCATCGTCCGCACCATCGTCAGGCGCAACCGGGGCGAAATTTCCGTTTCCAGCACGGTGGGCAAGGGTACCGTCTTTACCGTCACCTTCCCCGCCTTTGACACGGAGGTGGACAAGTCATGAAGCGATTCCTGTGTCTTCTTCTCTGCCTGTGTCTGGTTCTGCCCGGCTGCTCCAGTGAGCTGATGAAGGAGCCTGTCACCTTTTACTATCCCCGGCGGGAATACCGGTACGGCACGGAGGACGGCGTGATCTCCAGCGAGCAGCGGGAAGCCTCCGGCCATGCGGACGATCTGCGCTATCTTCTTTCCCTGTACCTGATTGGCCCTTCCAGCGAGGAGCTGGTTTCTCCCCTGCCACGGGGCACGCGGCTTCTCAGAGTCAGCCGGGAGGACGGCACCATCATACTGGAGCTGACGGACACCTCCCTCACCGCGACGGACACCGAATTCACCCTTGCCTGTGCCTGCCTGACCATGACCGCCCTATCCGTCACCGGCGGGGACGAGGTCACCATCACCAGCGGCGGCCGGAGCGTCACCATGAGCCGGGGCAGCCTGACCCTCGTTGACGACAGCGCCGCTTCCACAACGGAGGAAACCAAATGAAATTCATTTCCTGGAATACAAACGGCCTGCGCGCCTGTATGGGCAAGGGCTTTCTGGATACCTTCAACGCCCTGGATGCGGACTTTTTCTGCTTGCAGGAGACGAAGCTGCAAGCGGGACAGATCGACCTTCCCCTGGAAGGCTACCGCCAGTACTGGAACTACGCCGAGAAAAAGGGCTATTCCGGCACCGCCATTTTCGCAAAGCAAGCCCCCGTTTCCGTCCGCTATGGCCTTGGGCAGCCGGAGCTGGACACCGAAGGGCGGCTCATTACGCTGGAATATCCCGGCTTTTTTCTCGTCACCTGCTACACCCCCAACGCCCAGCGGGGGCTTGCCCGCATCGACCACCGGTTAAAATGGGACGAAGCCTTCCGGGCATACCTCAGCGAGCTGGACAAGAAAAAGCCCGTCGTCGCCTGCGGCGACCTGAACGTCGCATACAAGGAGATCGACCTGAAAAATCCCGCCTCCAACCGGGGCAACGCAGGCTTCTCCGACGAGGAGCGGGAGAGCTTCGGGCGACTTCTGGACGCCGGATTTACCGACGCCTTCCGCCGCCTCCACCCGGACGCCACCGGCGCGTATACCTGGTGGAGCTACATGTTCAACGCCCGGGCAAACAACGCAGGCTGGCGCATCGACTATTTCCTCGTCTCCGACCGCATTGCGGATAAGATCACCGCCACGCCCATCTATTCGGAGATCCAAGGCTCCGACCACTGCCCGGTGGGGCTGGAAATCGAATTATAACGTCAAACCGGCAGGAACAAAAGCGTTCCTGCCGGTTTGTTATTCCGGAATCTCGGGAACCTCTGATTAAATCGGCAAGCGCTGTGAGCGAAAGATTTTTCGTCCAATCGAGGTATCGGAAAGGTCGGAATACTGTATGTACCCGCAAGGGGCATGCCGCATCCGTAAGCCGGCCTACGCCGGCAACGGCTGCGCTATATTTCCCGTTTTCGGTACCGGGGAGTGGGCGGAAAAGATCCGCTCACAGCCGCAGAAGGTTTATTCAGAGGTTCCCTCAATCCCCACCTGCTCCCCTTTCCGAGCCAGATAGCTTTTTTTCAGGCGCTCTATGTAGGCAAAGGGTTCCTCCGGGGAGATGGGGATAAACTTTCCGGAGGGCTTGTCATGCTTGGGCAGGAGGGAAAATGTCAGTTCTCCATCCCCCAGCCGCTTGATTGGCAGCGAGGTGTTCAGCCCGAAGCCGCCGTCCACCGGCACCACCAGCCCCAGACTTTCCCGCTTGTCGGAGCAGCTTACCCAAAGCCTGCACATCACGTCCCCGGTCAGTTCGCAGCGGCAGAGAAAATGATAGTAAAGTCCCTGCCTTGTCACCTGCACCTTTCCCACCGGACGGTTTCCAAAATACACAGCGTAATTTTCTTCCAAATGCAACGCCCCCTGCCGCATTCTATGCCGCAGGGGGCTTCGTTATGAATCATGTCGCCCGTCCGCCGCCGGGAAGGCCAAAGCTCACGGCAATGGCGTCGTCCACCTGGGCCATCTGGTTTTCGTCTAAGTGCCCCATGTGCTCCCGCAGGCGGCGCTTGTCGATGGTTCTGATCTGCTCTAAAAGAATAATGGAATCCTTGCTCAATCCCACGCTTCCCCCCGCAATGTTGATATGGGTGGGGAGCCGGGCCTTCCCCGTCTGGCTGGTAATGGCCGCCGCAATGACCGTTGGCGAATGGCGGTTTCCGGTGTCGTTCTGCACGATCAGAACAGGCCGGGTCCCTCCCTGCTCGCTGCCAACGACCGGCGACAGGTCGGCATAGAATATGTCGCCCCGTTTGACTGATGGTTCCGTCATAGTGTTCACTCTCCGTGCATCAATACCCACGCTACCGGATGAATCCATATGTAACGCGGTAATCCTATTCTCCCACGCCATGGCCGGATTTATACGAGTTTTTAATAAAACGCTTAAAAGCGTTTTATTAGGCCGCAGGATTGCGGCCAACGGCCACTGCCGCTAAAAAAACGAAGTCAATACATTTCTTACCGCCGCCCAGGCGGTCTGCCGTGAAACGGCAGAATAAAATGATGAAATCATTTTATTAAGAAATAGTATTATACGGCCGCGCTGGTAAAATATCCTATGCACGGTTTTTCCGAAAAGCTACACCGTTTCAAAATTTATGACCTTCAATGACAGAATGCGCCGTTCTTTGTAGAGAATTTCCGCATTTTCCGGACGATTGTCCTCCCCCAGCCAGATGTCCAGATGAAGCGCGTCGTCCTCGTAGCTGTCGTCAACGGTCAGCCGCAGACGCCCGCCGTCCATCCCGGCGGAGGTGATATAGCCGCTTCGTAAGGTTTTCATGAATATCCACGGGGCGCTGACAGGGGTCACCTGGTCGTCCGCCATTAAATCAAATTGCAGCGCCGTGTCATCAAAGGTCAGCTTTCCCCCGGCGTCGGATACATTGCCGGTGATGCCCGCGATGGTCTCAGGCGCAGTGACAGCGAAGGTCAAATTGCCCTGAGGATCGCACCGGCAGTCCATGGAAAAGGTATAGATCTTGTCCGAATAGTCCGCCGTGATCTCGCAGGAAAAACGGCATTCGGAAGCCTTCAGCAGCTCCGCGCGGAGGTCAAGCCCCCGCTGCATCTCCTTTGACCCGCCGGAACACCCGGTGAGAAGCATAAGCACCGCTACAGCCGCCGCGAATTTTTTCAAAGAAACCCCGCCTTATTTCATAAGTCGCGGAAGGGCGCTGAGCATGTCCGTTGGCAGCATCCCGTACTGCCCCAGCTCCGATGCGCACCGGTCCCCCGCCGCACCGTGGAGCCACGCCCCGCAGGCGGCGGCTTCCAACGGCGGCAATCCCGCCCCCAGCAGCGCCGTGATAACGCCCGCCAGCACGTCCCCGCTGCCCCCGACGGCCATGCCGGGATTCCCGGTTGTGTTGATATAACCGTCCGTGCCGTCGGTGATGCAGGTCTCGTGACCCTTTAGCAGGACAATGCACCCCAGATCGTCGGCAAGATCAGCAGCCGCAGCCATGCGTTCTTCCCCGATGACGCCGCCCAGCCGGGCAAACTCCCCGTCGTGGGGCGTGAGAATGGTGGGCGATTTCCTTCCGCGCAGTAAATCTCTATGCGCGGACAACACATTTATGCCGTCTGCATCCACGACCACCGGGCATTCCGCTTTTTCCAGCACCGCCCTGACCACTGCCAGCGTTCCTTCGGACTGCCCCAGACCGGGGCCGACCAGCACGGCGTCCATCCGGGGAAGCCGCGGAAGAATTTCCGGCACGGCGGCGGCGCTGAGCCTGCCGCCCGCATCCGGCAGGGGAAAAATCACCGGCTCGTTGAGCTTTACCGCTTCAATGGCGTAGATGCTTTCCGGCACCCCCAGGAACACCACCCCCGCGCCTGAGCGCAGTGCGCCCATGGCGGCAAAAAACGCCGCCCCCGTATATCCCTTACTGCCGCACAGCAGCAGGAGCCTGCCGAAATTTCCCTTGTGCCCCCAGGGGTTCCGGTCAGGCAGGAGGGATAAAACCATTTCGTGATCCAACCGCTTTGTCATACGCTTTCCAGATCGCACGGCTTGGTGTACTTTTCCGTCTGATCCGTAAATCCCTTCGCCCGCTGTAGAGATTCGTATTTCATGGCAATGCACTCCTTTATTTTCCCGATACCCCAACCATATCACTCCCCCGCGGCTTCGTCAAGGGATTTCCCGTTTTGGACGGGTTCCGCGAAAAAAATGCTTGCATATTTTCGCCGTATATGCTAGTATGAGAGTGATACGAAAAAGCGTTGAATGGGCTGCCTTGTGTTGGTTTGCGCTGTCAGAGAGAGCGGGATGGTGGGATCCGCTTGCGTGCAATGCCGGGCTTTCTCCCGGGAGCTGCCGCTTGAACGGAAGGTAGAGTTGGCCGCGTGACTGCGTTAACGGTCTTGGGTGTGTCTGCATCCGAAAAGCGCGCCGTTTCGGCGAATTGCGGGTGGTACCGCGGAAGGAATGCCTTTCGTCCCGGTTTCGGGATGGAAGGTCTATTTTTTTTAGTAAACCTGTAGTAAACCTTTTAGGAGGAATCAGTATGAAAGAACAGCTAGAGCAAATCAAAGCCAATGCCCTGGCAGCCCTGGAAGCTGCCGCCACCCCGGCGGCTCTGGAAGAGCTTCGCGTCAGGCTGCTGGGCAAGAAGGGCGAGCTGACCGCCGTATTAAAGCAGATGGGCAGGCTCTCCGCCGAGGAGCGCCCCGTCATGGGTCAGCTGGCGAACTCCGTCCGGGCAAGCATCGAGGAGGAGCTGGAAAAGCGGAAGGCCGACATCCACGCCGCCGCCCTGGAAGCCAAGCTGGCTTCCGAGGCCATCGACGTGACCATCCCCGGCAAGGCCGTGTCCATCGGCCATCAGCACCCCATGAACCAGGTGCTGCAAACCATCAAGGACATCTTTGTAGGTCTTGGCTATCAGGTGGTGGACGGCCCCGAGGTGGAGCTGGCGGACTACAACTTCACCCGGCTGAACATCGAGGAAGGCCATCCCTCCCGCGACCGCTCCGATACCTTCTACTTCACCGACGACGACAGCGTCCTGCTGCGCACCCAGACCAGCCCCATGCAGATCCGCTACATGGAAAAGCACAAGCCCCCGCTGTGTATGCTTGCCCCCGGCCGGGTGTTCCGCAAGGACGAGGCCGACGCGACTCACTCCCCCATGTTCCACCAGATCGAGGGTCTGGTGGTGGCGGAGAACATCACCATGGGCGACCTGAAGGGCGCGCTGACCACCATCATGCGGAACATCTACGGCAAGGATGCCGTGATGCGGTTCCGTCCCCATCACTTCCCCTTCACCGAGCCGAGCTGTGAAATGGACATGCAGTGCCACAAGTGCCACGGCACCGGCGAGATCGACGGCCAGGTCTGCTCCACCTGCCACGGCGAAGGCTGGATCGAGCTGCTGGGCGCCGGTATGGTACACCCCAAGGTTCTGGAAAACTGCGGCATCGACCCCGAAAAGTATTCCGGCTTCGCCTTCGGCATGGGTCTGGAGCGTATGGCCATGGGCCGCATGAAGATCAACGACCTGAGACTGATTTTCGACAACGACATCCGGTTCCTGAACCAGTTCTAAGGAGGAAAAAGCAATGAAGCTCAACAGAAAATGGCTGAACGAGGAATTCGTAGACCTGTCGGGCGTCTCCGATAAGGAATTTGTGGAGACGTTGACCGTCTTCGGTCAGAAGGTGGAAACCTGGGAACGGCTGGACGCGGAGATCAAAAACGTGGTCGTGGGCAAGGTATTGTCCATGGTGCGCCATCCCAACTCCGATCATATGTGGATTTGCCAGGTGGACGTGGGCAAGGATGCTCCCGTGCAGATCGTCACCGGTGCCCAGAACGTCCACGAGGGCGACCTGGTGCCCGCGGCGCTGCACAACTCCTGGCTCCCCGGCGGCGTCCACATCACCAAGGGCAAGCTTCGTGGAGAAGCATCCAACGGTATGCTCTGCTCCTTTGCCGAGCTGGGTCTGACCCAGAACGACCTGCCCGGCGTGTTCGCCGACGGCATCTGGATCCTCAACGGCGAGGACTGCACCGTCGGCGAGGACATCAACCTCGTCATCGGCAACGACGACACCGTCGTGGATTTTGAGATCACCAACAACCGCCCGGACTGCTACAGCATCATCGGCCTTGCCCGGGAAGCTGCCGCCGCCTTCGGCAAGCCCATGCGTCACCATGAGCCTGTGGTTCACGGCTCCGACGCCGGGGATATTTACGACCATCTGGACGTGGACGTTCCCGCGACCAAGCTGTGCAACCGTTACACCTCCCGGATGGTGGCCAACGTAAAGATCGCCCCCTCCCCCAAGTGGCTGCGCCGCCGTCTGCGCGCCAACGGCGTGCGTCCCATCAACAACATCGTGGACATCACCAACTACGTCATGCTGGAATACGGCCAGCCCATGCACGCCTTCGATTACCGCTACGTTTCCTCCGGCAAGATCGTGGTGCGGGAAGCCGAGGACGGCGAGACCCTGACCACCCTGGACGGCAACGTGCGCAATCTGAAGGCCGGTATGCTGGTCATCGCCGACGAGACTAAGCCCATCGGCCTTGCCGGTATCATGGGCGGCGAAAACTCCGAGATCCAGGACGACACCGCCATGGTGGTCTTCGAGTCCGCCAACTTCGACGGCACCTCCATCCGCCAGACCGCTCTGGCGCTGGGCATGCGCACCGAAGCCTCCGGCAAGTTTGAAAAGCGCCTTGACCCCATGCTGACCGTTCCCGCCGTGCAGCGTGCCTGCGAGCTTGTGGAGATGCTGGGCTGCGGCGATGTGCTGAACGGCACCATCGACGTTATCAACTATGTCCCCGAGGAAAAAACGCTGCCTCTGGAGCCGGAGAAGATCAACCGCCTGCTGGGCACCGACATTTCCAAGGAGGATATGGTCAAGTACCTGAACCGGCTGGAGATCCCCGTGGAGGGCGACACCATTCTCGTTCCCTCCTTCCGTCCCGACCTGAACCTGATGGCGGATATCGCCGAGGAAGTGGGGCGTTCCTATGGCTACAACGAGATTCCCACCACCGCCTTCAAGACCTCCACCCAGGGAGGCTATTCCCCCATGATGAAGCTGGAAGCCAAGGCCGGAACCCTGTGCCGCGCCATGGGCTACAGCGAGATCATCACCTACTCCTTCGTCTCCCCCACCGTTTTCGACCAGATCCGGCTCCCCGCCGATTCTCCCCTGCGGAACGCTCTGCGCATCCAGAACCCTCTGGGCGAGGATACCTCCATCATGCGCACCATCGCCCTGCCCTCCATGCTGGAAATCCTCTCCCGGAACAATGCCTACCACAACAAGGCCGTGAAGCTCTACGAGCTGGCGAAGATCTACCTGCCCGTGGCCGGTCAGCCCCTGCCCCAGGAGCCGAAAATGCTGGTTCTCGGCACCTACGGTGCCGGCGAGACCTTCTTCACCCTGAAGGGCGAGCTGGAGGCCATCTTCGCCGGTCTGCGGCTGAAAAAGGCAGCGTACACCGCCGTGAAGGACAATCCCAGCTACCATCCCGGCCGCTGCGCCAGGGTGAGCATCGACGGCGTGGACGTGGGCGTGTTGGGTCAGGTGCATCCTCTGGTGGCCGCGAACTACGGCATCGACGCCGACGTCTACTGCGCCGAGATCAACTTCACCAAGCTGTTCGACATGCAGCTCCCCGACGCCACCTACACCCCCCTGCCCAAGTATCCCACCGTATCCCGTGACCTGAGCCTCATTTGCTCTGAGGACGTCACCGTCGCCCAGGCGGAGGCCGTCATCACCGCCGCTGCCGGAAAGCTGCTGCGGGATGTGAAGCTGTTCGACATCTACCGCGGCCCCGGCGTTCCCGAGGGCAAGAAGAGCATGGCCTTCTCTCTGGAGCTGCGGGCGGATGACCGTACCCTCACCGATACGGATTCCGAAGCCGTGGTGACCAGGGTTCTGGCCGCGCTGAAGGAAAAGCTGGACGCCGCGCTGAGATAATCTTTGTCTTTGGCAAAAAATCCGCAAAGATTCACAAAAATTTCCGGTTTCAGGGCTTTACAGCCCGAGACAATTCGGTTATAATGACGACAGTACAAATATAAAAGGAGGCTGAAACCATGACGGATAAGGACACCGTAAAATTCACCGTCCCCAGCGATGACAAAGAGAATATGCGCCGTATTCTCCGGAATGTGTATGAAGCCCTCACCGAAAAAGGCTACAACCCCGTCAACCAGATCGTCGGCTACCTGCTCACCGAAGACCCCACCTACATCACCAATTACAACAACGCCCGGAGCATGATCTGCAAGATCGACCGGGACGAGCTGATGCAGGTGCTGGTGCGCGAGTACCTCTTCGAGAAGGAAGCCAAATAACCTGACCCAGCCAAGGGGCTTTTGCCAAGGCAAAAGCCCCTTGCTTTTTGGCCGTGTGATTCCTGAAAAATCCAAACGGATGCGGCCGGTATGCACCTTGACAATCTCATACTTTCTTCCTCCGTCTTTCCGTTTTTCAATCTTTTTTCAGGAAAAGTTATGTTAACAAGGGTCGTTTCCCGACCGTTTCCAACAAAAAGCTTGACATTCTCATTACAGTGTGTTACAATCTGATTACATTTTGCATAGGAGGTACCTTTGATGGCTGATGAAAATGCAGTTCTGATGTATAAAGGACATCCGCTGATGCGGAAGGACAACTTGATTTACTACGGCTCCATGGCCGACAGTCACATCGTTATGCTTCAGGTTCTTGAGACCAAGAAGGTGAACGATCTGGACGTTGCCACCCGGGTTTCCGTGCAGCTCCAGCTGACCGACCCCACCGCCAGAAGCCGCGACCGGATCGTAAAAAAGAGCGAAAAAGACGGCCTGTACACCGCCCTTGACTTTGGCTGTGTCTGGCTGGAGCGCGCACTGGCCGGTAAATAAACCCTTTAATCCCCGCAGTCTCAACCCAGGCTGCCTACCAAAGACGGAGGCAAACGTATGAAGATCAAAAGAATCCTTAGCATGGTGCTGGCGCTGGTGCTTTCTGTCGGCGCCATGTCCATCACCGCATTCGCCGCAGAGGAAACCATGCACGGCATCGGCTTTGTGAATGCAAGCTCCCTGCGGCTTCGCAGCGAGCCCGACGCAAATTCCGCGACCCTTGTCTATGCCCCCCGCAATGACTGCGTAGTGGTCATCGGCAAGACCGGCGAGTGGTACAAGGTCAATTACAATCTGCAGGTTGGCTACATGCATCAGGACTACCTGAAGGTGCTTACCCGGGAAAACGCCGAGCTTGGCTACGGCGAGGTTTCCGGCAGCGGCGTCAACCTGCGTTCCGGCCCCGCCACTACCTATGGGAAAGTGGCCGTCGCTTCCGGCGGCGAAAAATGCTACATCCTCGGCCTGAACAACGGCTGGTATAAGGTCATCTACGGCGGCAGCATCTGCTACATCCGCAGCGACTACCTGCGCCTGACGGAAATCCCCTACGAAAATCAGGCGTCTTCCAACAGCCCCAAATTCTATCGTCTCGGCAAGTCCACCGGCGTCGCCCCCAGCGCCGCCGCGCTGAACGGCACCGTGTCCGCGGGAAGCTCCGCTTCAGCGGGTTCTTCCTCCGCCGGTTCCGCCGCTGAGGCCACCCCCTCCGCCGCCGGTTCCGACATCGTGGCGGAAGCTCAGAAGTATCTGGGCACCCCCTACGTTTACGGCGGCGCTTCCCCCAGCGGCTTTGACTGCTCCGGCTTCGTGTATTACGTTCTGAAGCAGCTGGGCTTCTCCCCCTACCGCACCCCTGCTGACCAGTACAATCAGGGGACTTACGTTGAAAAAGACAGCTTACAGCCCGGCGACATCGTTTTCTTTGCCGGTACATATGCCAGCGGCATTTCCCATGTGGGCATTTACGTTGGCGGCGGCCAGTTCATCCATTCCCCCAATTCCCGCTCCACGGTCTCCTACTCCGACCTCACCAGCGGCTACTGGGCGCAGCACTATTACGGCGCACGGAGAATGGTGTGACACCAGAATAAAGATTTCCCGGACGTCAGATTTCTGACGTCCGGGTTTTTTATTGAATTGAATCACAAAAGCAACCCCGGCACATACTAAAAGCACCTCGATTTCACAGAAAACGAAAAGCAGGTGTTTTTATGGCAAATCAAAAGCGGGGACGGCAGAGCTTCCTTCTGCCCGACCCACCGGTCATTACCCACTGGGCAAGCGTGGCCGGAAAGAAGGAGTCCGAAGGCCCTCTCGCCCATACCTTCGACATCACATCCAAGGATGCCTATTTCGGGCAGAAAACCTGGGAGCAGGGCGAAAAGCAGATGCAGAAGCTGGCGCTGGGAAAGCTGGCAGAAAAGGCCAACATGAAGCTGGAAGATTTTGACCTCGTTTTCTCCGGCGACCTTCTGAACCAGTGCATCGGCTCGTCCTTCACCCTGCGCAATCTGGGGATTCCCCACCTTGGGCTGTACGGTGCCTGTTCCACCATGGCGGAGAGTCTGCTGCTGTCCTCCATGGCGGTGGGCGGCGGCTTCGCGGACAACGCGGTGGCCATGACCTCGTCCCACTTTGCCGCCTCCGAGCGGCAGTACCGCTTCCCTCTGGGCTACGGCGGGCAGCGGACGCCCACCGCCCAATGGACGGTCACCGGTTCCGGGGCGGCGCTGGTGCGCCGCGAAGGCCACGGCCCCCGGATCACCGGCTGCACCGTCGGCACCGTCACAGACCTTGGCATCAAGGACGCCAACAACATGGGCGCGGCCATGGCTCCCGCCGCCTACGCCACCATCAAGGCCCACTTTGACGACACGAATACCGCCCCCGAGGATTTTGATCTCATCGTCACCGGTGACCTTGGTCAGCTGGGCAAGGAAATGCTTCTGGAGCTTGCCCGGCGGGACGGTGTTTCCCTGGGCGGGAAGCTGACGGACTGCGGAACGCTGGTCTTCGACAACGACAGGCAGGACGTCCACGCAGGCGGCTCCGGCTGCGGGTGCAGTGCCATTACCCTGTGCGGCTACCTTCTGGGGCAGCTAAACGGGGGCAAGCTGAAAAAAATACTGTTTTGCGGCACGGGCGCACTGCTCTCCCCCACCTCCACCCAGCAGGGGCTTCCGATCCCCGGGGTCTGTCACGCAGTGTGCATCACGGGAGGAACGTAATATGGATTATGTAAAAGCCTTTCTGGTCGGCGGCTTGCTGTGTCTTATCGGCCAGATCCTCATTGATAAGACCCAGCTGACCCCGGCGCGGATCCTGGTGAGCTATGTGGTCATCGGCGTGCTTCTGGGTGCGGTGGGGGTGTATCAGCCCCTTTCGGAATTTGCCGGGGCGGGCGCGAACGTTCCCCTGACGGGCTTCGGCAACACCCTGGCCAAGGGCGTCAAGGAGGCGGTGCAGGAGGACGGTTTCCTCGGCATTTTCACCGGAGGACTGAAAGCCTCCGCCGGAGGCATCACCGCCGCCATATTGTCGGGACTGATCGCCAGCCTGATTTTCAAAGCGAGGGATAAATCCTGAATTTCCGGGCAAGCTATGTCAGCGGCAAGACCGCGAGACGCGGAAGCTCTGATTCGGTCGGCGAGAGCTGACAGCGAGAGATTTTTCTCTAGGCGAAGGATTCAAAAGCGGAGGAATACTTTGTGTATTTCCCGTTTTTGAATCCGCACGAATAGAGAAAAATATCCGCTGCTCAGCCGAAGACGACCGATTCAGAGATTCCGCAGACACTGGAGGAAGAAAAGTATGAATAACCAGAACCAGAACAGAAATCAGAACAGCAACCAGAATAAGAACGAGAAAGAGAACCGTACCGAGAACCACAGCGAAAACCAGTCTCAGAACAAGAACTGCCGGTAACGGTAGACGGGCGTCCGGGATTCCGGGCGCCCGTAAATTCTTTATACCTCTACAAACCTTCCCAGCTGGAAGAAATAGAGATACTTTGCCTTGACCGGCATTTCATAAATGCGGCTCAGAGCTTCGGCGTAGGTCTGCACCTGTAAGCGGTAGCGCTCTGCCGCCGCAGCTGCCGTACTTTCCGTTACATGATCGGTTTTGAAGTCCAGCACAACAATGCCGTCCTTTTCCAGCAGCGCGCAGTCCACGACACCCTGTAATAATATCTGTTCGCCCTCCAGACCGTCGCCGTAATGGCTGCCGTCGTCCAGGATGGAGAACTTGAATTCCCGCAGGCAGGGGCATCCGGCGCGGAGCTTCCGCCCGATTTCCGTATCGAAAAACGCCGCGATTTTCCTGCTGTCCGCCAGCCTTCCCTGTTCCTCGGTGATGAATTTCTGAGACACCAGCCGGGAAATTTCCGCTTTTACATCGTCCTCGCTGCCGCAGTTTTCGTAGCGCAGGTATTGCAGCACGGCGTGAATGGCGCTGCCGTAGGCCTTGCCGCCGCAGTTTCCCGTAAGGAAGGACGGGCGGCGGAAATCCCGTGTGGGGAATTTCGGCTCCTGGGTATCCTCCGCCGCCTCTTCATCCTTGGCGCGGCCTTTGCGGTTCGTCGCCGTCTGCTTGGAGGGCGCACGGGTCGCCGCTTCGTGGGCATACCGGAAGGACAGGGCTTCTTGCAGCGCCTGCTCCACACCGTCGGGCATTGCGGGGCGGGCGTCCGTCTCCGTCCCAATGACGTTCTCCGCTTCCGGGGCGTCGGATACGCGGATCACCCAGGGGTGCTCTCCCAGCTTTGTCTCGCCTGGTCGGCCGCCCAGCGCATGGAGCGCTCCCGCCTCGGTGTGGCGTACCGCCGCCAGCAAGACCCACTGTCCGGGGCGCGCCGCCTCCCGGCACAGCAGCTCTCCCCCGTCGAAATCCTGCCGAAGGGCGATATCCTGAATCACCTTTCCGGTATTTTTCCCCGCGTAGGTCATGATCAGGCGATCCCGCGCCCGGGTCATGGCGACGTACAGAACCCGCAGCTCCTCCGACAGGCTCTCCGCCCCCATTTTTACGGCGATGGCCCGCTTGGCGATGGAGGAATAGCGCACCCGGTTTTCGCTGTCCGCCACGGAAAGTCCCATTCCCAGCTCCCGGTCGCAGAGGATCTGGGCGCGCTGGCTCTCCGTGTTGAACTTCCGGGAAAGGTTACTGAGGAATACCACCGGAAATTCCAGTCCCTTGGATTTGTGGATGCTCATAATGGTCACGCATCCGGCGGGAGACGAAGCCGCCGAGATCAGCCCCTTTTCCTCCATGGCGTCCAGAAAATCCAGAAACTGCCCAAGATCCTTCAGATTGCCGTTTTCAAAATCCGCCGCCAGCTGATAAAACGTCTGGATATTGGCGGTTTTCGCCTCTCCGCCGGGCATGGCGGCGTAGACGCTGTCCAGTCTGGTCAGGGCGAAGCAGTTTTCCAGAAGGGCGGTCAGAGGGTTCATTCCGGCCTCCCGGCGCAGTCTGTCCAGGGTGCTCAGGAAGGTTTTGGCCTTCTGGCTGCCACTGAGCAGCAGCGCGTCATAGAACGCGCCCTTTTTTTGCTTGCTTCGGATCGCCGCCAGCTCGTCGGCAGTGAAGCCGAAAATGGGGCTTGCCAGGGTGCTGACCAGCGGAATGTCCTGCCGGGGATTCCGTATGATTTGCAGAAAAGCGCGCAGGGTGCCGATCTCCTGGGTTTGCAGCAGATCCGTGCCGCCCCCCGATGCGCAGCGAATGCCCCTGGCTTCCAGCGCCTTCTGGAAATACCCGCCCCCGCTGCCGGGGGAGCGAAGCAGAATGACGATATCCTCCGGGCGAACCGGCCGCAGGCCGTCGCCATCCCGCACGGGCGTTCCCTCCCGCAGCATCCGGACGATCCGCTCCGCCACGAAGTCCGCTTCCTCCTGATACTGGTCGTCCCGGGTCTCGATCACATGCAGCTCCACGGCATCATCCAGCGGCGCATGGGGGATCCCCTCCCGGAGTTCCTCCGCTTCCCCGTAGGTCAGTCCGCCCACCTTGGGACGCATACAGGTGCGGAACACGTCGTTCACCGCGTCGATGACCTCCGCGCCGGAACGGAAATTATGGCTCAGGAGAATTTTTCTTCCCTGCCCCGGTTCTGCCTGCTGAGCAGGGACGTATTTTTCGTACTTTTCCAGAAAAATTCCCGGGTCGGCCAGGCGGAACTGGTAAATGGACTGCTTCACGTCGCCGACCATGAAGCAGTTCTGCTTTTCCCGGGTCAGGGCGTCGAAAATCGCGTCCTGCACGCCATTGGAGTCCTGATACTCGTCCACCATGATCTCCCGGTAGCGCCGTCCGATCTCCCGGGCGGCGGCGGTGGGCTGGCTTCGGGATTTTCCCAGCAGCAAGTCCAGGGTTTTGTTCTCCAGATCCCCAAAATCCAGCACCCGGCGGCTGCGTTTGGCCGCGGAATAATCCCGGTCAAACTGCCTTACCAGCGCCACTAAGCCCCGCTGGGCGGCGGCTGTCTGGTGCAGGTCGGCCAGCACCTGAGCGGAATCGTTGGAAAAGCCCGGCAGCTTCTTTTTCAGCCCCTCCTTGCAGGCCGACCAGGCGGCCTTGATCCGTTCCGTCAGCTCCGGGTCGGGGTTATTTTTGGCGGGAAACCGCAGCGTCCCGAAGCGAAGCTCCCGCTTTGCCGCGATATCATCCCAAGTTACACACGCGCGAAGCTGTTCCAGCTGGTACAGCGCGTCTCTCAGCGTGACGGCGGGCTTTTCCAGGCCGGGGCAGCTGTCGGCGCTTTCGGCGCACTGCCGAAGCACCGCGATCTGGCAGTCCAGATATTCCCGCAAATCCCGGATCAGGTATTGCCCCCACACCGTCTCCCCGGCGTCGCCAATGCCCTCGGCATCCGCATCGGTCAGGCATTTGTCCAGCCACGCCTCCGGGTTCAGGTGGCAGTGGGCGCTGTCGTAGACCTTTTCGATGATCTCCGGCACCTGCCGGTCTGACCGCCCCACGCCCTGGGTGTCCACAAGCGCCCGGAAATCCGGGTCGTCCCCCGCCGCTTCATAGGCGCGGTCAAGCAAATCCGACAGCACCGTTTCCCGGATTTCCCGGCACTCGTTTTCATCCGCCACCCGAAAATCCGCCGCGATGTCCAGTTTATAGGCGTATTCCCGCAGCAAATCGGAGCAGAAGCCGTGAACGGTGGAGATTTTCGTCAGGAACAGTCGCTGCATCTGCCGCTGCAAATGCCGGTTTTCCGGCTGGCGGGCAATTTCCTCCGTCAGCTTGGCGGCGATTTTTCCCCGAAGCTCCGACGCGGCGGCCTTGGTATAGGTGATGATGAGAAATTCGTCCAGGTTGGCCGGGTCATGCGCCTGGGTCAGATAGCCCAGCAGCCGGTCGACCAGCACCTTGGTCTTGCCGGAACCGGCGGCCGCGGAAACCAGCAGCTTGCCGCCCCGGCCGGTCACGGCCATTTCCTGTTGCGGCGTCAGTTTATCCGCCATGGTCTCCCATCTCCTTTCCGATCTCCTCCCAGAACCGCCGGGCGTCCATCATTTTATAGCTGCGCCGCCCCTCCACGGCCGCCGGATGGCAAACGGGGCCGTAGGGGCAGAACCGGCAGGCGTCGTGGGCGCTGCCCCGGGTGTAGGGGTTCGGCTCCACGTTGCCGGAGACGATGTCCTCCACCAGCCCGGACAGCACCCGGAACACGTACTCTTCCAGAAGCTTCAGCTGCTGGCGGTCGGCCAGGTCGCCGGAAATGGTGCCGTCCTTTTTCACGCTGTAGCACATCCGCTTGGGCGCGTCTCCCGGCTCCATCGCCTGTAAGACGTCCTCGTCGTTCAGAAGCAGTCCCTTCCGCTTCCACTGGGAAATCCGCTCCTGCTCCGCTTCCTCGGCGGTCAGCTTACCGTCGGAGGTCAGATAGGGGGCGCGGGCGGGGAAATACTGCACGCCCGCCGCCACCGGGCGGTCGCCCAGCATGTCGCTTCCGCTGCTTTTCAGGGCGAACATGTACAAAAGCATTTGCAGCCCCACGCCGTTAAATACGTCGCAGTAGTCAAAATCCTTTTTGCCGGTTTTGTAGTCCACCACCCGGTAATAGCGGCTGGCGCCGGAGTCCCAGGTGTCCACCCGGTCGATAAAGCCCCGCAGGACTGCGTTCATGCCGCCGCCCGGAATCGGAATGGGCGGCAGACCCTCCCCGTCGCCGAAGCCCACCTCAAAGCCTGCCGGGGCAAACGCCGCCTGGCTCAGCTCCTGCCACAGCTCCCGAACCACCATATCCAGCTCCTGAATATGGCGGCGGAAGAGATACGTCACCCGCTCCGACTCGATCTGGCTGAAATGCTCCCGGGCGTACTCCTCGCTGAAGCCGTGGGCGATTTCCAGCGTTTCCTCCAAGGAAACCTGGTGGAATCCCCCCAGCTCCCCAATGCGGCGGGCGGAATTTTCCAGCACCGCATGGACATAGGTTCCGAATTCCGCCGGATCGATGGCGGCCTCCTTCCGCTCCTGCACCCGAAGGCCGTATTTGAGAAAGTAAGACAGGCGGCACTCCGCCTGCCGGTCGATCTGGGAGGCGGAAAGATTCAGCGTCGAACCGTAAATCTTTGCAATGTTTTCCCGCTCCACCTTTCCGAAGCGGTAATCCCGTCGGCGGCAGGTTTCCGAATATGTATCCCGGACGTTCAATCGCCCGGCCACGTCCCCGGCGTCCCACCGTGCAAGGTACGCCCCCGCTTCCAGCCCATCCGCCGGGGCAAAGCCCAATGTGTTTTTCACCTGCTGTTCCCCGCCCGCAAGCTCACACAGACGGCGGTAGACAAAGGACGGCTGGTCGCCGGAGCAGAATACGCTCACCGATGCCATAGCGCCGCAGAAGCAGCCGTAAATCTCCGCAAATTCCGCCTGCACGCCCTCCATGGCGCCGCCGGTGAGGGGCACGCCCAGCTCCCGGAGGGTGACCCGCTCCTGATCGGTCAGGACACCGGCAGAGCCGGAATAGCCGGGGAGCTTGCCTTCCTCCGCCCCCAGCACGATCAAATGCTTTTCCTGATGGCAGCGCATGGCGGACACGGGGCCGACCTGCACCGCGTCCAGCACCGGGGGGATGGTTCCCACATCGTACTGGCTCAGCAGCAGCCGGAAAAGGCGGATAAACTGCTCCCCCTCCCAATGGGTGTCCCCCAGCATGTCGTACATCTGCTCCAGCGCGCCCAGAAGGATCTCCCACAGCTGGTTCAAAATCTGCGCGTCCCGGTTGTCCCCGGCGGCGTCCAGCTCCTGCGCCATGCGGGAAAGCCGCATTTCCAGGGAAATGTCTTCCAAAAAACCATACAGCGCCAGCACCTGTCCCCGCAGGTCGGAAGCGTCCCGGAAGCCCTGCCAGAGCCGTGTCAGCGGCGCAATGGCCAGCTCCCGCGCCGTGTTCAGCTCCTCCAGACGATGCTGGTCTTCCTCCGTCCACACGCCGCTGAGGCCGTCCGGGTGGTTTCCCCAGCGCTGCGCCCACTTCTGTCCCCGGATGCCCCAGATGATGGCGTAATTCTCGATCCGGTCGCAGGCGTCCGGGTCAACGGGGGACAGGGCGGAACGGAGATAGCGCAGGACGCTTTTCTGGTCGAAGCCGCTTAAGGCAGCGTCCAGCGCCGTCAGCACCGTGGCGATGACGCTTTTTTGCAGAATATCCTCGGTGCCGGACTGGTACACCGGGATATGGAGCCGGTGAAGCACCAGGTTCACCAGGGGCTGATACACCGTCATATCCGTGCAGACCACCGTAATATCCCGGCAGCGGCACCCGGCGGCCAGAAGCCCCCGAATTCTCTCCGCCGCGCCCATACACTCCAGGTACGGCGATTCCGCCCGGAACACGTCCAGACATTCTTTCGCCGCTCCCCGGCTGATTGCGCCCTGAAACAGCCCCTCCCGCACAGGGGAAAGGGGCAGGCGCTTTTCGGGAACGGTTTCGATTTTCACCTCTACCCCGGCGCGGCGGGCGCAGAGAAGCAGCTGGGACGCCGTGTCCCCCGCCTTCTCAAAGGCCAGGAGATGAGAGCTCTCCCGGTCACAGTTCAGGCTCACCGTCACGTCGGATGACGCCTGAATGAGATGCTCCAGAATCGCCAGATGCTGCCGGGTAAAATCCGGGAAGCCGTCTATGTAAAATACATGCTCCTTTGCAAAATCTCCCTGCTCCATCTGCTCTAAGAGCCACGTCATCTGATCCCGCGGGTCGCGCTTTCCCCGGCTGCACAGAGCGTCATAGCTCTCCATCAGAAGCGACAGCTCCTCCAGCTTCTGCGCCAGACTCCCCTCCGTTTCCCCGGCGGCGCGGCTCAGGTCTTCGGAAGAAATACAGCAGCGCTTGAATTCGTCCACGGCGTCGATAAGGCCGGTAAGAAATTCCGGCTTCGTTTCCACGGCGGCATAGGCTTTCAGGCGGCTGGCAAGATTTTTGGCCGCAGCCGCCATGGCCACCACCCGGCCGCCGTTGTCCAGACATTCCTCCGCGGCGCTTCCCATGGAATCCGCCACGCGCCTGGCAAGCCGGGTAAAGGACAGCACCTCGGCATACCGGCTGGCCGTGTCTCCCCCGGCGGCGCACAGCCGCCGCTCCGTTTCGTGGCTGATGAGTTCGGGAACCATCAGAATGCGGTTTCCCTTTCTCCCGGCAATGTCTGCCGCGATGCGCTTCATAACTTCGTCCCGGTTGGCCGTCCAGTCCGTGCCCAGCAAAAGGTGCAGCATACGCCCACCCCCTTCTCTTTTTTGTCCATGATACCACAAATTTGCTTTTCTGAACAGAGCGGGATTCACCCTGCGAATAAAATTTTTTCCAGCTCTCCCAGGGCGTCCAGCAGAAAAAAGCGCACCTCGTATTTTTCTTCCCCGTCCAGAGCGCCGGTCAGGCTGTCCGGAAAGCCCGCCCCCGCCGCCTTTGCCGCAAATTCCTCGGAGGTCGCGCTCAGGCACAGACTGGGGAACGCCACGCACCACCAGTTATGCCCTTCTCCCTCGCCGATGGTGATTCGCAGGGCTTCATAAATGCCGGCGGGCAGGGTGAAGGTGTCGTAATAGCGGGTGTCGAAGGCTTCCTTACACAGCGTCACCACCGCCTCGCAGTCGCACCCCGTCGCTTCCAGAACACGGTTGGCGACGGCCTGAATCCTGGGCAGATTGGCCTGTAAGTATTCCCTCGCCTCGTTTACGTCGGCGATTTTGTTCAGGTCGCTTCGGATGCTTTCCAGCACGGCGTCCCGCACCTGCAATTTGACTTTCTGATCTTCCTCGCTGTCGGAATTGGCGACCACGTGGAAGCGGATGAGCCCATCGTTCAGTCGCTGCCGGTCGGCCAGCAGCGACCCGCACCACACGGACACGGCAAGCACCAGACAGATCCCGATTCGTTTCAAAAGTTTCTTCATAAAAAACACCGCCCATACGGAAATACTTCCAGTATGGACGGTCTTTTACAGAATTATACAGGTTTGGCAATATAAATGTTCGGATAGTTCTCTTTCAGCATTTCGCACACCACGGCGGCGTACTCAAAGCTGGGCAAAATGGCAAAAACCGCGGAGCCGGAACCGGTCATCTGCTCGGTCAGCGCGCCGTAGCTGTTGCAGATGGACTTGATATAATTCAGCTCCAGATGCTCCGACGTGACCACCGGGTCAAAAACGTTGTATACGTTCTGCGCCACCTTCCCCAGATCTCCGGCAAGCAGGGCGCTTTCCATGGCCTGATTGTCCGGGCGGTGGGGAATCGCCACGGTGTCGATTTTCTCATACAGCTCCGGCGTGGACACGGAAAAGTCCGGCTTGCAGACCACAAAAATGCAGTCGGGCAAATCCGGCAGCTTTCTCAGGCGTTCGCCCCGGCCTTCCACCATGGCCGTGCCGCCTACCACGCAGAACGGGACGTCGCTGCCCACCTGTGCGCCCAGTTCCGCCAGCGCCAGTACGGACAGCGCTTCGCCATAATGCCGGTTCAGCGCCCGCAGCACCGCAGCCGCGTCGGCGCTTCCGCCGCCCAAGCCGGCTCCCACGGGAATGCGCTTGACGATGCGGATTTCCAGGCCATCTGGGTCTTTGCCCATGGCGTCGCAGTAAATTTTCGCCGCCTTCCAGGCCAGATTCCGTTCGTCGGTGGGGATGCCTTCCACGGAACACAGCAGCCGCCAGGGCTTTCCCGTCCTCACGTCGATCTCCACGTCGTCCCGGATGGAGATGGTCTGCATCACGCTCTGCAGATCATGGTAGCCGTCCGCCCGCTTCCCCAGAACGTCCAGCGTCAGATTCAGCTTGGCAAATGCGCCTTCGTATAATGTCGTCATTGCAAAAATTTCCTTTCCGTGCATCTTTCTTTCATTATAACGGAAACGCCGGGGTTTTGCAATGTTTTCGTGATAAAATCCGAAAAAGTGAGTATCATATCAATATCCGGGATGTGAAATGGAGGTAAGAACATGGATACCCTTGCGCTGATTTTGTCCATCATCGGCTGTGTCAACTGGGGGCTGGTAGGCATTTTCCAGTTTGATCTGGTAGCCTGGCTCTTCGGCGGCTCCGGCGCCTTGCTCAGCCGGGTCATTTATACCGTCGTCGGGCTGGCAGGTCTCTGGTGCATTTCCTTCCTGTTCCGCAAAAAGACGTTTGCGGACGGGGAATGAATGATGGGCAGCTCCTTTTCGGAACTGCCCATTTTCTACATTCAGTTGTGGCACCGCACGATGCACTTGACCTCCTGATCGCCGTACTTCGCGGTGATCTCCGTGGTTCCGCTTGCCAGCGCCGTGACATAGCCGTTTTCCACCTTGGCGATGTAGTCATGCTCCACGCTCCACTCCACGTCCTCGGGCTTAAGGTCGCCGCAGTCCACCAGCTTCAGCTGGGTGCCGTAGCCCACCTGCAGGCGCATATCCGTTCTGTCCAGCTTCAGCTCCACCTGGGGCTTCGTCTCCGCCGGCTCGGTCCGGACGGTGGCTTCCGTCTGTGCTGCCACGGTGGCCTCCGTGGACGGCTCCGTCTCCTGTTCAAACCGGCAGGTCACGGGGCAGGTCAGCTGCTTGTCGCCGCAGGTGATATAGATGACCGTCTTGCCCTCGCTCACGGCGGTGATCCGGCCGTTGGCATCCACCGTTGCGATGCTCTCGTCGCCGGAGGTGAACACCAGCTCGTCCGTGGTATTCTCGGGGATGACGACTACATTCAGCAGGAAATAATATCCGGGCTGGGTCAGCTCCGCCGCGCCGCCGGGCAGAGACAGATCCTGGCAGGGAATGCGCAGTTCGGTGGTCGCAGCCTCCGTCTGAACGGGCTGCTCGGCCTGCACCGTGGGCGCAGCCTCCTCCCCACCGTGCAGATTGGGAAGCAGATACCGGAAAAGCAAAAAAGCCGTTCCCGCCAGCAGGATCACGATCAGCGCCGTCAGGATCACCACCGCGACGGTATTATGCTCCCGGGGCTGCTCGTCAAAATTGTCCTCGTCGTCCTCCGGGTCGGAGGAGTAGGACTCGTTCTCCGGCTCCGGGAAATCGTCGCTCTGCTCGTCAAAGTCAAAAATTTCCTTTTTCTTTTTTCCGGACGAATAGCGCCCGCCCTTGTTCAGCGCGGGCATCTGATCCATGACAAAATCATCCTCGGTAACGTTGCCGGACATATCCTTGGGGCAGCCGCAGATGGGGCAGCACTCCGCCGTGTCCGGGTAAGTCGTTCCGCAAATCTCACAGATTATCTTGCTCATATGATACCTCCTGACAAAAATACGCATACTGCACCATTGTCATCCGCCATTATAGCACTCTTTTCCAAATAAAACAACTACAAAATGGTTGCTTTTTTCATAATTTTATTTTATGATATAAGAATCGAAGGAGGCGATTACGATTGACTGAACCTGCCGAAACCGAACTGATTTCTCCTTTGCTTGACGGATTCGCCATGGGCAACCCCATGAGCAGTCACGACGGCGTTCGCTGCTGCCCCGCCATCAAGGAAAATTCGGACGAAAAATACATAGTCAAGATCATTTCCGTGCCTGCCACCCAGGCGCAGCTGGATGCGATGCTCCTGGCAGGCGCCTACAAGGACATGGCGGGTGCCATGGACTACTTCAAGGGCGTAGCCGAGGACGTGGAAAAGGAAGCGGCGTTTTTGCAGAAGCTTTCCGAGCTGGAGGGCTTTCTTCCCTACGACGGCTGGCAGACCGTACCCATCAAGCGCCGGCGCTTAGGCTACGAGGTCTACCTGGTCAGCCCCTACAAGCATTCCCTGGCAAAGTACATCCGCCGCAATCCGGTCACTCACCTGGAGGCCATCAATCTGGGACTTGACCTGTGCTCCGCCCTTTCCGTCTGCCGTCAGGCCGGGTGCCTGTACGTGGACTTAAAGCCCACCAACATTTTCCTGACCGAGAAAAAGAGCTACCGCATCGGCGACCTTGGCTTCATTCCGCTGGACGCCCTGCGCTACACATCCCTGCCGGACAAGTACCGCAGCCCCTATTCTCCCCCGGAGCTCCACGACGCCATGGCCACCCTGAACGAGACGGCGGACACCTACGCCGTGGGCATGATCCTCTACCAGCTCTACAACGACGGCAATCTGCCCTTCAGGGACAAGGCCCCCGACGAAGCCCTCCCCTCCCCCGTCAATGCCGACTACGAGATCGCGGAGATCATCATGAAGGCCATCGACCCCGACCCCGCCAAACGCTGGCAGGAGCCGCAGGAGCTGGGCAAGGCACTGGCCGCCTATATGCAGCGCAATTCCGTCAACGACACCCCCATCACCATCTACACCCCCATTGAGGCAAAGCCGGAGGATGTGGTGCCGGTGCAGCCCGCCCCCGCTCAGCAGGAGGAAACCGTCGTGGAGGATACCCGGGATGAAACCCTCCCGGAGCCTGCGGACGCGGCCGATCTTCTGCCCCACCAGATGTCCGATGAGGTTTCCCAGATCATGGAGGAGGCCGACGCGCTGATTGCCCATGAGGTTCCGCAGCCGGCAGTCACGCCGGAGCCGGAGGCGGATTCCACCGATCGCTTCTCCTTCGCCCAGGACAAAGAGGACAACGAGCCGCTGCCCGACAACAGCAACGAGCCATTTGCCGACGCCGAGGAAGAAAAGCGCCTGCAAAAAGAAGCGAAGAAGCGCGAGCGCAGGGAGAAAGCCAAAAAGGCCGCCACCGCCGTCATCACGCTGGTGATCCTCGCCGCCATCGGCGCGGGACTGTTCTGGGCGTACCAGAAATACTACCTGCAAACCATCAACGGCATTTCCATTGAGGGCGACCAGTACCAGCTGGTCGTCACCGTGGACACGGAGGTGGACGACTCCAAGCTCAGCGTCGTCTGCATGGACAACTACGGCAACGCCGTGACCCGGGACGTGGTGGACGGCAAGGCGACCTTCACCGACCTGCTGCCGGATTCCCTGTACCGCATCCAGCTGGACATCAGCGGCTTCCATAAGCTGGTGGGTCAGACCTCCGACATCTTCACCACCAAGGGTTCCACAAGGATCGCCAGCTTCTCCGCCATCACCGGCGCCGAGGACGGCTCCGTCATGCTGAACTTCGCGGTCAGCGGCGCCGACCCGGAGGAATGGGTCGTAAGCTATTCCGCCGAGGGCGAGGAGACGAAAAGCGAAACCTTCTCCGGCCACACCGTCACCGTCAAGGGACTGACCGTGGGTAAGCTGTACACCTTCACCCTGGAGCCTGCCAACGCTTCCTCCGGCGAGACCTTCACCGGGGATAACACCCTGGAATTCATGGCTTCCCGTCTGGTCCTGGCGGAAAATCTGACCGTCGCCGCCAGCAGCGGCAGCGACATGACCGTCCGGTGGGACGCCCCCGGCGATGTGGTCGTGGAGAGCTGGAGCGTCCGCTGCTACAGCGACGGCAGCGGCTACGACAAGCAGCTCACCGTCACCAACACCGAGGTCTACTTCACGGACATCGACCCCTCGGTCGCCTACACCATCGAGGTCACCGCCGCCGGCATGACCCAGCCTGCCCGCACCAGCGTCACCGCCAATCCCATCAACATCACAAGCATGAATGTGGACGACAGCGCGCTGGATCAGATTTCCGTGACCTGGGAATACACCGGCACCGCCCCCTCCGGCGGCTGGCTGCTGATGTACCAGATCGACGGCAGCGCAACCTCCAACGTGGTCAAATGCCAGCAGCCCTCCGCTGTTGTTTCGCCCCTGATCCCCGGTGCGAAGTATCAGTTCACCATTCAGGCGGCGGACGGCACCTCCATTTTCGGAAACACCAAGACCCAGACCATCCGCAATGCCAGCGTGTATGATGATCACGGCCTGTCCGGAGATCAAATCACCGCCCATCTGGTCAAAACGCCGGACACGGAGGATTGGCACTTTGAATCCGTCGGCACCGCCGCCTATACCAGCGAATTTGCCATTGGCGACAAGATCTCCGTGGTTTTGCAGGGCACGACCAATTTCTACGTCCCCGAAGACCCGCTGGATATCCTCTACGTCATCCGGGACAGCTACGGCAATGTGATCCCCAAGTACATTTCCGAGGCTACCGGCGACTGGAAGGAGATCTGGTACGCAGGCGACTATCACTACGGCGAACTGGACGTCCCCACCGCTCCCGATATCGTGGGCGATTACTCCCTCAGCATTTACTTTAACGGTCTGGCCATCACGGTCATCACCTTCACCGTTACAGAGTAAGGATTTTCTCGCAAGGCAGCCCCAGCAGTCGTAAAACAGTGAATGGAGCGTATCTGTACAGATACGCTCCATTTTTCGTGCCAATACGCACCCCCTTGGCTCCCCCTCTGGGGGAGCTGTCACCGAAGGTGACTGAGAGGGCTTTGCGCCCCTGTTTACCCTCTCCGTCTTCGCTTCGCTCAGCCACCTCTCCCATAGGGAGAGGCAAGGGGTGCATCCACTCTTATGCAGATAGAGGTAGATTCAGGGAAAATCAACATACGCCACATCATCTGCAGAAATGGGGCGATCAAACAGATACATACATTCTTCGTAGCCGCCCCGGTTTACAGGCATGCGGAAGTGCGCTTCCACTCTGGTTCCATCCTTCATGACAAGATATATCGGCTTCAGCTGAACGCCCTCCCAGAAGCCCGTCAGCGGTTTTTTATAACGCACAGTCGCCGTAAGCGCCCGCAATTCAAAGGAAGTGACCTTTACCTTGAGCGGGAATTTGTTGTTCCCCAGACTTCTTACCGCAGAGCAGCGGACGGGCTTGTCCAGAAGCTCCACAGTTTTCGTCACCAGAAGATCGTCCGAGAACGTAACCTCAAATTCCCACGTGCCTTCGCAAATCGTTTCGCACTCCCCCGCCCCGTTCTCTTCCTGAATATCATGGAAGATGATCGTCCACACCGTTCCATCCGTCATGGAAAAATCGGAGTCTTCCGGCGGCTGCAAAACCCATTCCAGCAGTTCGCTTATGGAACCGTCGCTAGGGTCATCATCGGCAAGCGGTTCACCGCTGTACATTTCCAGCGCCGTATTGCCGTCATTTGCGCGAGGGATGTGCATATCCGTCGTATAATGCAGCTCGTAACTGTCCGCATTCAGGGCGATTCCCTCCGGGGCATCCACCCGATATTTTATAAACATACGGTAACCGTCGCTGATGCCGGATTCCAACGTGATCGTATAGCCATTGCAGGTGACGCTCTGGTCGATTCTGACCAGTCCGCGTTCCAGAATTTCCTGTTGGTTGTCGGTCAGGACGTCCGTTTCCCCGTCAGGCTGTTCCCCGGAAAAGAATTTGGGAAACCATGCATTGTCAGACCATCCGGATTCCGAGACGGCGTAAACCACCGCGCATCCCACCAGCAGCAGCGCCAGCGCGATCACCGCCGCAATCAATAATGGGCGCTTCCATGATTTCTTATGCGTCACGGCGCGGGGCGCGGTTTGCAGCTGCTCTGCCCCTGACAGATTCCCGGCGCTGATACAGCCCAAGGCTTTGAATAATTCAAAATTCGTCATCTGAGTTCCTCCTTTTCCAGCTGCGCGGAGAGCTTGCCCCGCGTCCGGTGCAGCATGGACTTGATCTTGCCGACGGAATAGCCGGTTTTCTCCGATATTTCGTCCAGAGAATTTACATACCAGTACCGGCAAAGGAAAACCGACCGCTCCTCCTCGGGCAGAGCCGCGAGAAACCGGTTCAGGAAAGCGATCACTTCTTTCCGCATGATCGTATCCTCCACGCTGGGCTGGCCGGAAACGCACTCGGTCAGCTCGTCCAGCGCAACCGCCGCTTCCCCGCCGCCCCGCTTTTTCGCGTTGGATGTGCGCCAGCGGTCGATGGAAATGTTTCGGGTCAGCTTGCCGAGAAATGTTGCCAGCCGTGCCGGTTTCCGCGGCGGAATGCTGTTCCACGCAGACAAATATGTATCGCTGACGCTTTCCTCGGAATCCTGCCGGTCTGCGAGAATGCCGAAGGCGATTTTATAGCAATAACCGCCGTATTTCCGGTCTGTTTCCTGAATCGCCGTCTCCGATCTGGCAAAATAAAGCTCCAGGATCTGGGAATCCTCCATTGGTCATCCATCCTTTCTGTGTAGGTCCCTACACCTATATACACGGAAATCCGTCTGAAAGGTTTTGTATTTTTTTCAAAAATATTTTACCATCGGCCAACGGCGGTTTCAAGACGGCAAAAAGCTGACCGTTGGGGCTTTTCCTTTTTCTGGAAAATCCCCATGTACTTTTGTCCAAAAAGTTCAAATCGTTTTATAAGTACCTTGTGATAATCCCCGATTTTTGGAATTGTTCACACATTTCCCCCGCAGGTGTGTTATACTTCCCCGTAGATTTCAAAAGGAAGGAGCTGCAACATGCGCGGAAAAAGTCACCGCTGTCTGGGAAAATATCTGGTGCAGCATTACATGCGCGACACCCCGGAGCGGTATGTGAAAGCGTTTCTGCTGGGGTGCATTGAGCCGGATCGCAACCCTGCTACATATCTGAAGGGCTCCATCCGCTGCCAGTGGCTGCGGGGTCACAACTACCGCAACGCCCGGCGCTTCATGCGCGCCATTTCCGTCCGGCTGGAAAGAAAAGAAAAGCTCGGCCTGTTCGACTACTATACCCTTGGCAAGCTCATCCACTACACCACCGACGCGTTCACCTACGCCCACAACGATACCTTCCCCACCTCCCTGAGCGATCACCGGGAATACGAGGCGGCACTTCAGGATCATTTTCTGGAGTACATGAAGCAGGACCCCAAGGTCAACCCGAAAATCGCGGGAAGCGTGATGGAGGCCATTTACAGCTACCACCGGGAGTACGAAGCCCAGGAGGCGAACATTTACACCGACACCCGCTTTGCCCTGAATGCCTGCTGCTGCGTGCTGGCCATGCTGCTGACCAACCCCATTTTCTGACCGGGGGCTGCCGATGCGTATCATTTTTGACATGGCTCTGGAAGCCGGTGCGGCGGCGGTGATCCTGGTGCCGCTGTTCCTTGTCGCAAACCGGGTTTATTTCCACGATCCGGGGCGTACCGTCGGCTACCTTATTTTCGCCATATACCTGGCCGGTATGGACGCCGTGGTGGGGCTTCCCTGCATAATCTATATCCGCCTGGATTTCAATTACAATTTCGTTCCGTTTCTGTATATGTTTTCGGACTACAGAAACAGTCTGCTGAATGTGCTGCTGTTTGTTCCCCTGGGGTTCTTTCTCCCCTTTTTCTGGAGGAAATTCAGCGCCTTCGGGTATACGCTTCTGTTCGGCTTCTGCACCTCCCTGCTCATTGAGCTTTTGCAGGTTTTCACCTTCCGGGCGACGGACGTCAACGACCTGATCACCAACACCGCCGGTACGGTTCTGGGGTATCTGCTTGCCCGGATCGTGCTGAAGCTCCTTCCGGGAATGGAGCCGTCGGCACGGACGAAGGATGTGTTTCTCGTCTGCGGCATGACCTTCGGCGTCATGTTTTTCCTGCAGCCGTTTCTGGCGGTGCTGGTCCGGAATTGGATAATGTGAGAAAACAGTGACATTCGGAAGCGAATGCCGCTGTTTTTTGCGCCAGATATTCCTCCGGTTCTCTTTTGTCACCCAAAGCATAGGATGTTCCATACATCTGAATCTGAGGTGGTACTATGGAACACAACGCAAATCAAATCACCCTGCGGGGAAATCTGTCCGCGCCCCCCACGTTTTCTCACGAAAACCACGGGAAGCAGTTTTATCGTTTTTTTCTGGAGGTGCCCAGGCTCTCCGGGGCGGCGGACATCCTGCCGGTCATCGCGGAAGCCTCCCTTCTGGAATCCGCAGGAATCGACCAGGGCGGGATGCTCACCGTCACCGGCCAGATTCGCTCCCACAATGTCCGCACCGACGGGCGGCGGCACCTGATGATCTTCGTCTTTGCGTCGGCTCTGACCTGCGAGGGCGGCGACGCGCTGAATGACGCGGTGCTGGAGGGCTTTCTCTGCCGGGAACCCATCTACCGGCGCACGCCCCTTGGTCGGGAGATCTGCGACGTGATGCTGGCGGTGCCGAGAGCGTTCCAGCGGGCGGATTATCTGCCCTGCATCCTCTGGGGCAGGACGGCGCAGGAAGCATCCCGCTGTCACACCCGGGATAAGATCGGCATTACTGGACGATTGCAGAGCCGCGTCTACACAAAGCTGACCGAGGAGGGCGCGGAGGAACGAACGGCCTACGAAATATCCGCCCTCACCGCCCGGATCCCCATGGATTTACTGTAAGAGCTTCCCTTGTCTTTTTTTGTTGCAAAACTGCGGTTTTCGTGGTATATTGGGGCAAAAGAGATAAAAGGAACGATTCTCGTGAACAAAAAAGAAAAGGCAAAGGCCATCATTGATATTCTCAAGCAGCGCTACGGCGACGCGGCCTGCGCCCTGCATTACACGAAGGACTACGAGCTGATGATCGCCGTTCGACTCTCCGCCCAGTGTACCGACGCCCGGGTGAATCTGGTGACCCCCGCCCTTTTTGCCGCCTACCCCACCCTGGAGGCCATGGCGGCGGCAGATGTTTCCGATGTGGAAAACTACATTCGCTCCTGCGGCTTCTACAAGCACAAGGCGCGGGACATCGTCCTCGCCTGCCGGATGCTGCTGACGGATTACGGCGGAAAGGTCCCCGGCACCATGGAGGCGCTGCTGCGCCTGCCCGGCGTGGGGCGAAAAACCGCCAATCTGCTGCTGGGCGACCTGTACGCCGTCCCGGGCAGCGTCGTGTGCGACACCCACTGCATCCGCATCTGCGGGCGGCTGGGGTTGAGCACGGGCAAGGAGCCGGAAAAGGTGGAGCAGCAGCTGCGCAAGATCCTCCCCCCGGAGGAAAGCGCGGATTTCTGCCACCGGATCGTCCTCTTTGGCCGGGACTGCTGCACCGCCCGGAATCCCAAGTGCGGGGAATGCCCGCTGACCATGTACTGCAAGGAGTTCAATCCGCAGGCGTAAACCAATGCCGTTTGCATTCAAAGGCGTCCAATTTCGGAACATTTTCGGTTCCTGTTCTGTTCCTCCCCTTGTCCGCATATGCTTATGGACAAGGGGGGATTTCTTTGCCCAAAAAGCTGCCGATCTTCTATTCCGCGCTGCTGCTCACGGGGGCGAACCTGCTGCTGCGGCTGGTGGGGACTTCCTTTCAGGTGTATCTCTCCGGGCGCATCGGCGCCGCCGGAGTGGGTCTTTTACAGCTGACCATGTCCGTGGGGAGCCTCGCCATGGTGACCGGCATTGCCGGTGTGCGGACCGCCGCCATGTACCTGACCGCCGAGGAGCTGGGGAAAAAGCGCCCCGGAAACGTGACCTGGGTCTTATCCGGCTGCTTTGCGTACAGCATTCTGTGCAGTACCGCCGTGGCCGCCGCCCTCTATTTTCTCGCGCCCACGCTGGCGGAAAACTGGATCGGGGACATGCGCACGGTAAATTCTCTGCGGCTGTTTGCCGCGTTTCTTCCCGTCTCCTGCCTGTGCGGCGTCATGACCGGGTATTTCACCGCGGCCAACCGCATTGGGACGCTTGCGGCGGTGGAAGCGGCGGAGCAGCTATGCTCCATGGTCGTGACCATGGCCGTGCTGACCCTGTGGGCGGGGGACGACCCGGGGCGCGCCTGTCAGAGCGTGGTCATGGGCGGATGCTTCGGCGCCTGTCTGACGCTGTGCTGCCTGATGCTGCTGCGTCTGGCCGAAGGGGTAACGCCGGGGCCGAAAATCCCCGTAAGGAGCCGTCTAATGCAGGCAGCCGTCCCCCTTGCCATGGCGGATGTGCTGAAATCCGGCATCAGTACCACGGAAAACCTGATGGTTCCCAAGCGTCTGTCGCTGAACTCTCTCATCGACAGTCCCCTTGCGGCCTTCGGCGTGGTCAGCGGCATGGTGTTCCCCGTTCTGATGTTCCCCGCCTGTATCCTGTTCGGGCTGGCGGAGCTGCTCATCCCGGAGCTTGCCCGGTGCGCCGCCGCGGGAAGCAAACGGCGCATTTCCTATCTGGTGCGGCGGAGCCTGCGCACCGCCATGCTGTACGGCATCGTGTTCAGCGGCCTGGAATTTCTGCTGGCCGACGGGCTGTGCAGCTCCCTGTACCGCAACGCCGAAGCGGGGCGCTGGCTGCGGCTGTACGCCCTGCTCATCCCCATGCTCTACTGCGACGCCATCACCGACGCCATGACCAAAGGTCTTGGGCAGCAGAAGATCTGCGTCCGCTACAACATTATAACCAATTTTATGGATGTGCTGTTTCTGTATTTTCTCCTTCCGAAATACGGAATGCAAGGCTACTTTTTCAGCTTTTTCATCACCCATCTGGTGAATTTCATTCTCAGTCTGCGGCGGCTTCTGATCATCACCGGGGAAGTAATCCCCTTCTCCGCCCCGGCGCTGTCCGCCGCAGCCGCCCTTGCCGCCGGATGGGGCGCTTCCCGCTTTGCCTCCCGGGTGCTTCGGGCGGGGACATACCCCATTCTGCTTGGCTGCCTGATGTGCCTGTTCGGAGTTCTGGGGCGGGAGGATATTGCATGGCTTAGGGGGCTTCTCCGGGGAAAAGCCATTGCAAAAGCACGCACGTTCTCCCAAAGTGCATAAAAGTGACCCGCCGCGGCGGGTCACTTTCCGTTTTTACAGATTTTTCAGAACTTCCAGCAGGAATTTCCAGGTGCGCTCCGTAGACGCGATGTCCAGCTTTTCCCGGCTGGTGTGGATGTCGTGCATCTGCGGGCCGATGGATACGCAGTCCAGTCCCGGCAGCTTTTCTCCAAGCAATCCGCATTCCAGCCCCGCGTGGATGGCCAGCACCTGGGGCTCCTTGCCAAACATCTCCCGGTAAATGCGCACCATGGTGTCCCGGAGGACAGAATCCTTCCTGAACTCCCAAGCAGGGTACTCCCCGGACTGGGAATAATTCCCTTCAAAGAACTTAGCAAGGCTTCTCAGCTTCTCCAGAAGATCTTCCTTCTCGCTGTTGACGGAGCTTCTGACGGAGAAGGTAACGTTGAACCGTTCGCCCAGCTTGGCAATACCCATGTTCAGGCTGGTCTGTACGAGGCCATCGATATCCTGACTCATGGCCTGCACCCCGTTGGGCGCAGCGCAGAGCAGGCCGATGACCTTGGCCGTTGCCTGGGTGGACAGGCCATTGCCGCCCAAGGCGTCTGCGTCGAAGGCCTGAACGACGGCATCCGGCTCGTCGTATTTTTCCCGAATTTCCGCCTGCAGCTCCTCCGCCACGGCGTTGATCCGCTCCAGCTGAATGCCCATGGCCACCATCGTCGCCTGGCAGGAACGGGGAATGGCGTTGTCCTTGGTGCCGCCGGACAGGGAGGTCAGGCAGAGCGGCATGCGCTTCTGAATGCGATCCATGAATTCGCCCATGACCTTGTTGGCGTTGGCGCGGTTCTTGTGGATCTCCGCGCCGGAATGGCCGCCCCGCAGGCCGTCCACACTGAGACGGACGCAGGGGCCGTACACCGCCTTCCGCTCCGCGGGCAGACTGATGGTCGCGGTCGCGCCGCCGGCGCAGGACACGGTGAAGATCCCCTCGTCCTCGGAATCCAGATTGATCATCGTTCTGCCCTTCAGTTCGGACAGGTCGATGACGTCCGCCCCCAGCATCCCGATCTCCTCGTCCACGGTGACGATGACCTCCAGCGGCGGATGGGGGATGGTGTCGTCCGCCAGCAGCGCCAGGGCATAAGCCACGGCAATGCCGTCGTCACCGCCCAGGGTGGTGCCCTTTGCGAACACGAACTTATCATCATGGGTGACGTCCAGCCCCTCCTTCTCCATGTCCAGGGGGCAGTCCATGTCCTTTTCGCACACCATGTCCATGTGCCCCTGCAAAATCACGGGGGCATGATCCTCCATGCCGCAGGTGCCGTTTCCAAAGAGGATCACGTTGTTTGCCGTATCCTGAATGTACCGCAGGCCATGCTCCTTGGCAAAATCCACCAGATAATCGGATATTTTCTTCGTATTCCGGGAACCGTGGGGAATGGCGCAGATTTCCTCAAAATAATGAAAAACCGCGGCAGGCTCCAGCCCCGCCAATCGTTTCGTTTCCATACAGGCACTCCTTTTCATTGGATAAGACTTCTTGCCCTTATATTACCACAGGCGCCTTCAAAAGTCTATCGCAATCTCTCACCAGAAAACAGCAAGGACTACGGAAAAATCCGTAGCCTTGCACATTTAACCGTCCAAAAGGAACTTCTTGAGCTTCTGCAAATCGTTGTTGAGAAGCAAGTCCTCGTTGATGTCCATGGTTTCCAGCAGCCTCCGCGCCAGATCGAAGTTGCCCACCGCACTGGGGTCGTGAGCGTCCGTATTCACCACGACGAACACGCCCCGCTCCATGCACAGGGGGATCATCTTCCGGTAGTTTTCCACGCAGTTCGGCCGGGTCTTGGGCTTTCTCATGGAGCTGTTGTTCAGCTCCAGGGCAACGCCAAACGCCTTCGCACCCTCTACCAGTGCCGGATAGTCCATGGGATACAGGTCGGAGTCCGGGTGGGAAATGATCTTCACCTTGGGATTTTCCATGCAGCGGATCACGTTGTCCGTGTTTTTCACAGCCCCCGCGTCCTCGTAGCACGTCCCATGGATCCCGGCAACGGCATAGTCCAGATAGTCCAGGTGCCGCTGATCCAGCGTCAGCTCCCCGCCGTCCAGGATGTTGACCTCACTGCCGTAGAGCATTTCCACGCCGTACAGCTCTCTGGGTGCGTCACAGAGGTTCCGGAAATAAAGCGGATCGACCGTCCCCGGAATGCCGGGGGCGTGCTCCGTAACGCCGATCAGGCTGAGTCCCCGGCAGGACGCCTCCGCCGCAAGCTCCCGGATGGTGCCGAAGGCGTGGCCGCTGAGAAGCGAGTGCATATGCACATCCGCGACAAAAGCTTTCATAATCGTCCATCCTCTCTACGAAAAAAAGCCACGGAAACATCCGCGGCCTTTCATCATTTTGCATCACAGGAAGCTCAGCACCAGGGTCAGCAGGACCCAGGCGATGGCGATCCACTTGGTGGATACGGCCAGAGCATGATCCAGGCCGCCCTTCTTATTCTTACTCAGATAAGATTCGGAAGCGCCGGAGATCGCAGCGGACAGGCCGGCCTCCTTGCCGGACTGCAGCAGCACGACCACGATCAGTGCAACGCTGCACAGAGCCTCCAAAACAATCAGAATCGTCTCCAAAACACCCATTACAAAAACCTCCCTCCGCCAGATTCGCGGACAGCGAATGGTAAATGGCTCGTAAACATTGCTCGAACCTCACGATAGCCCGAATAGTATAGCATATGCTTTTCCAAATTTCAAGGGCAAATCCCCAAAAAAACCGGAAAGTTCATGGACTTTTTACTTCTGAACCCAGTTTCCGGTGGCAAGGCAGTTGAGGTAGCTTTCAATAAACGGGTCCAGCGCGCCGTCCATGACCGCGTTCACGTTGGAGGTCTCGCAGCCGGTGCGGGTGTCCTTGACCAGCGTGTAGGGCATGAACACGTAGTTGCGGATCTGGCTGCCCCACTCGATCTTCTGCTGAACGCCCTTGATGTCGGAAATTTTGTCCAGATGCTCCCGCTCCTTGATCTCCACCAGCTTGCTGCGCAGCATCCGAAGGCAGGTCTCCTTGTTCTGGAACTGGCTGCGCTCCGTCTGGCAGGAAACCACGATGCCGGTGGCCTTGTGGATCAGCCGAACGGCGGAGGAGGTCTTGTTGATGTGCTGGCCGCCGGCGCCGGAGGAACGGTAGACCTGCATTTCATAATCCTCAGGGCGGATTTCCACGTCCTGGCTGTCGTTTTCGATGTCCGGAATGACCTCCACGGCGGCAAAGGAGGTCTGGCGGCGGGCGTTGGCGTCAAAGGGCGATACCCGCACCAGACGGTGAACGCCGTTTTCCCCTTTCAGGAAGCCGTAGGCGTTCTCCCCCTCGATCATAATGGAGGCGGATTTCAGGCCGGCCTCGTCGCCCTCCTGATAGTCCATGATCTTGTAGGTGAAGCCATGACGCTCCGCCCAGCGGGTGTACATCCGGTAGAGCATCTGACACCAGTCCTGGGCCTCGGTGCCGCCGGCGCCTGCCTGGAAGCTCATCATGGCGTTGTTCTTGTCATAATGACCGGTGAGCAGGGTCTCCAAACGGCAGGTCTCCATATCCTCCGTCAGGGCGGCGAAGCCGGTTTTCAGCTCTTCCAGCATGGAATCGTCGTCCTCTTCCTCCGCCATTTCGCAGATGGTCATCAGATCGTCCCAGTTCGACAGCATTTTCTTGTAACGTTCGATCTTGCTCTCGATCTGGCGGGTCTTGACGACAATTTTCTGGCTTTTCTCCGGGTCATCCCAGAAGCCGGGAGCCTCCTGCATGGCGTGCAGACGCTCCAGCTCGCTGCGCATTCCCTCCACATTCAGAGAATCCGCCAGAGCGTCCAGCGCGGGACGGCAGTCGTTCAGCTTCTGCTTATATGCGTCAAATTCAATATTCATCACAAATCTCTCATTTCCTTGGGATATCGGGTACCTTTTTGAATCGCCGCTGCTACTGTGATCATTCTATCATTGATTCCGGAAAAAATCAAGACGAGCTTCGAACTTACACCCATCCGGCATCCCCTTCCGGCCTCTTTATTATTCACCAAGCGCAGCGATGCCAAACGGAGAGGCGCTTTTCGCAGCACAGAAAATCGTGTCGGAGCGAACAGCTCCGACACGACTTTTATTACCGGAATACCAGCCGGATCAGTCCCGCAAAAATCAGCAGGACGATAACGGCGGGAAGAAACAGGCTCAGGAACGCCGCCAGCAGCATGGCCGGCACGTCGCCCTTCTCCTTGGGTCCCTTCTGCAGCTCCGCTTCCTTTTCCGGGTCAATGTTTTTCTTTTTCAGCATTATCTCTGGTTGGTGGTGGTCTTGATGTCGAACAGGTAATTGCCGTTCTCATCGATCTTCTGCTGGTCGGCAAAGTGGCACGCCACGAAGTGACCGGGCTTTACTTCCTTCAGCTCCGGCGGCACGCGCTTGCACTTGTCGCAGGCCATGTAGCATCGGGTGTGGAACTTACAGCCGGAGGGCGGCTTGATGGGACTGGGGATATTGCCCTCCAGAATGATCCGCTCCTTGGTCAGGCTGTCGGGATCCGTCGTGGGGATGGAGGACAGCAGCGCCACGGTGTAGGGATGCCGGGGATCGGCAAACAGCTCGTCGGTCGCGGCGATCTCCACCATGTTGCCCAGGTACATAACGCCGATCCGGTCGGAAATGTAACGGACGACGGACAGGTTGTGGGAAATGAACAGATAGGTCAGGCCGTCCTTCTCCTTCAGCTCCTGGAGCAGGTTGATGATCTGGGACTGAATGGACACGTCCAGAGCGGACACGCACTCGTCACACACCACGAACTTGGGCTTCACGGCAAGAGAACGGGCAATGCAGATACGCTGCCGCTGGCCGCCGGAGAACTGGTGAGGATACCGGTTGTACATATAGTTCTGCAGGCCGCACTTGTTCATGGTCTCGAACACATAGGGCTTCATCCGCTTGGAGCCGCGCTTGAAGAACTTGTGGGTGATCAGGCCTTCCTCAATGATCTGACCCACGGTCATCCGGGGGTTCAGGGAGGAATAGGGATCCTGGAAGATGATCTGCAGATCCTTCCGCAGAAGCCGCATTTCCTTGTACTTCAGGCGCTTCAGATCCACGCCGTCGTCCAGCATGGCTTCGTACTTCCGGAACTCCGCATCATCGGCGTACTTGGCGCGCTCGGCGGCGAGCACCTTCTCCGCTTCCTCGGTAGCGGCCACGGCGGCCTTGTGGAGATTTTCCAGCTCGTTGATTTTCGCCTGATGCTTCTTGATCTTCTTCTCGCAGGAGGCGGCCTTCTTGGGCTCGTCCTCGGCGACGCCCTCCAGCATTTCGATCTCCACATGGTGCTCATCGATCTGACCTTGTAATGCGGCAGCCCGGAAAGCGTGGCGGTACCGGTTCAGCAGCAGTGCCGCGCCCTTGGCGGTGTCCTTCACCATGAAGCCGCCCAGAATCTTGGCAGCGTAGTCAAGAGCAGTCTTGGCGTCACAGGCAGCCAGATTCTTGTCCTGGATGTCGAAGAAAGTGGCCCTGTCTCCCAGCGCGTCGCACTTCCTGGCCATTTCCTCGGCATGGGCGACAGCCTTGTGGTAATTCGACACGTACCTTTCGGCATTTTTCAGGGTGTCCAGCACATACTCCGGCGCGACGGTATCCAGCGTCCGTCCGTAGTACATGGTGCTGCCCGCGGTCTGTTCGTACAGCTGAAGAAGCACCCGGCCTAAGGTAGACTTGCCGCAGCCGGACTCGCCCACCAGTCCCAGCGTCTCGCCCTTGTAAATGTCAAGGGTGATGTCCTCATTCGCCCGGACGTACATCTGCTTTGCAAAGAAAGAAGTCTTGGCGACCGGGAAATACTTTTTCAGATTAGTAATGGACAACAATTTTTCCATGCTCAGCACTGCTCCTTTCTGCTTTTTCGGGGTAGAAGCAGCGGACGTACTGTCCCTCTGCCACCTGCTTCAGCTCAGGCTCCGCGTCGATGCACTTCTGGGTGCAGTACTTGCACCGGGGCGCGAACTTGCAGCCCTTGGGGAGATCCAGCGGATGGGGTACGGTGCCGGGGATGGGATCCAGCTTCTTCCGGTCGTCGTTCAGCCGGGGGATGGAGTACATCAGGCCTTCCGTGTAGGGGTGGGACTTCTCGCAGTTGGTGAAGATCACCCGTGCGGGCGCCTGCTCCACCACCTGACCGCAGTACATGACCACCACGTCGTCCGCCATTTCGTTGATGACGCCCAGGTCGTGGGTGATGAACATGATGGCGGTGCCGTTTTCCTTCTGCAGATCGTTCATCAGCCGCAGGATCTGCGCCTGAATGGTCACGTCCAGAGCGGTGGTCGGCTCGTCGGCGATCAGGATGTCGGGCTTACAGGCCAGCGCCATGGCGATCATGACGCGCTGCCGCATACCGCCGGACAGCTGGTGGGGATACTGCTTGGCAACGGCCTCGGGGTTGGGGATCTGCACCGCCTTCAGCATTTCGATGCACTTGGCGGCGGCTTCCTTCTTGCTCATGCCCTGATGGATGATGAAGGGCTCGGACAGCTGCCGCTTCACGCTGAACACGGGATTCAGGCTGGTCATGGGCTCCTGGAAAATAACGGAAATTCGGTTGCCCCGGATGTGGTACATCTGCTCGGTGGTGACCTTGGAGAGATCCTGTCCGTCAAAGGTGACGGTACCCCCGGCAATATAGCCGTTGGCGTCCAGCAGCCGCAGCACGCTCATGGCGGAGACGGACTTGCCGGAACCGGACTCACCCACGATGCCCAGCGTCTTGCCGGGATAAATGGAATAGGAAACATCGTTTACGGCCTTGACGATGCCGTTGCGGGTCTTGAAGAAGGTCTTGAGGTTTTTGACCTCCAGCAGAGGCTTATTCATGTCTGCCATTATTTATCCACCTCCGATTTGGGATCGAGCACTTCCCGCAGGGTGTCGCCGATGATGTTGATGCAGATGACGACGATGGAAAGGAACAGTGCGGGGAATACCCAGCGCCACCAGTAGGACTGAATGACCAGCGCGTTCCGGGAGCCGTCGAGCATGTTGCCCCAGGTAGGACGAGGAAGCTGAACGCCGAAGCCCAGGTAGGACAGGCTGGATTCGGTCAGCATACAGCCGGCAAAGTCCAGCGTCACGGAGACCAGAATGACGGAGATCACGTTGGGCAGGATGTGCTTGAAGGCGATCCTGCCCTCCTTGACGCCCATGGAACGGGCGGCGGTGACAAATTCCTTTTCCCGCTCGGCAAGGATCTGGCCGCGGATCAGCTTGGCAAGTCCCGTCCAGCTGAGCAAGCCCAGAATCAGCATGATGATGAAGATTCTTGTATTTTCATGCAGGTCGGAGGATTGCAGAATGGCGGACAGAACCAGCGCGAAGGGCAGGAACGGAATTGCGCCCACGATCTCGGTGATACGCATCAGCAGGATGTCCACCCAGCCGCCGAAGTAGCCGGAGATACAGCCCACGATGATGCCGATGATGGTGGAGACGATCACGGCGACCGCGCCGATGGTCATGGTCATCTTGCCGCCGTTCATGAGCCGGTTGAACACGTCACGACCCATATCATCGGTGCCGAAGGCATAGCCCTTCAGACCCCACGCCCCAACGAACTTGCCGTCCTTGAAGGCGTAGTTCTGGAAGCCGCTGGAGAACACGGTGTCCACCGCCCCCGCTTCCTGCAGGTCCGTCGGAACGTCGCACTGATTCCGGAAGTCCTGCCCCCAGGCATACACTCTGCCCTGCTCGGTGACCAGGGTGAAATGCCGGGTGCCGCCGGACACGTGCTTGATGGTGTCGCCCTCGGGAATCACGGGGGTGGCCTCCTTCATACCGGCGACGATCAGCTCGCCGTCGTCGGTGACAAGGGCAACGGCGCCGCCGGTGGCCGCGATGTCCACGATCTTCCGGTCGCCGATATACTCGAAGATGTCAACGACCTTGTTCTGGCCGTTTTCGTCCTGAACGGTGATGGTGTTGAACTTGGTGCTCTTGCCGGGAACGAAGTTGCCGTCCTCGTCAATGCCGTACAGGCCGTCGTTGGTGAAGGCCAGCTTCACCAGCTTGCTTTCCTTCCTGCCGTGCTTGATGACGGAGGAAAGGTTCGTAGCGTTCAGGCCGTCGTTGCCCCAGGCGTAGATGGTGCCGTCCTCCATGAGGATGGCGGTGACCTGGTTGCCTGCCACCAGCTGACGCACCTGAGAGGCGTCAATGGTGTTGTCGCCCATCAGCTCTTCCGGCTGCTTCCGGGCGGAGGCGATCATGGAGCCGTCCCAGCCATACTGGCCGTTGTCGTATGCGCCCCAGGCGTAGACGTGGCCGTCCTCGGAAATGGCGACGGCGTGATCGGTACCCGCAGCCGCGTGGACGATCTTGGCGTTCTTCACCTCGTCCGGGATGTTCAGGGGGTTCAGCTTGGGATCCTTGGTGGGGGTGTAGTAGCCCCAGGTATACATGTTGCCGTCGGTGCTGACGCCGATGGTAAAGGTACCGCGGGAGGAAATGTCCACCGCGCCGTCCTTCATATCCTCGGGCAGCTTCATCAGACTCATGGTGGGTCTGACGTTTACGTGGAGCATCTCACTGCCGGTCTCCGTCAGGTCAACGGGGGCAAAGATGGGTCCGATAAACACGAACAGGAACATACCCACGAGGATCACCAGCGCAATGACCGCCAGAGGGGTCCGGAAGAACCGCTTGACCGCCAGCTTTCCGGGGCTGTCATAGCGCTCGTCCGCCAGGGTGTACTCCTTGGATGCGCCAAAAAACATCCGCCTCAGCCAGCGCCAGGGGGCAAAGCCCTTGGAGGAAGTATTCTGTTTGCTCATAATTCCTTCCTCCTTTACTTATTGACCCGGACACGGGGGTCAGCGATGCCGTAAGCAACGTCGGTTATCAGGTTGCCCAGCAGGGAAATCACGACGTAGAACATCTGCAGCAGCAGCACAACCTCAAAGTCCTTGTCGTTCAGGGAGGCAATGTAGAGCTTGCCGACGCCGTTCAGGCCGAAGATGTTTTCCACGACCACGGAGCCGGAGAAAATGCCGATGAACCAGCCGATGACCAGGGTGATAATGGGGATCAGCGCGTTCCGGAAGGCATGGGAATAAATAACGGTCTTTTCCTTCAGGCCCTTGGCTCTGGCGGTGCGGATGCAGTCCAGGCTCAGCGCCTCGCTCATGGACGCACGGACATAACGGGTCATGCCGCCAAGAGACGTAAAGGTCATGACGATCAGCGGCAGCGCCATATAGTATAGCTCGTCCAGGAATTTCTTCAGCCCGGTGTAATCGGAACCGGGCGTTTTCATGCCCGACACCGGGAACCAGCCGAGAATAATGGCGAACAGCCAGATAAACACGATGGACGTGATGAAAACAGGGATCGAGTAGCCGACGATTGTGCCCACCTGCACCGCCGTGTCCCGTTTGCTGCCCCGGTGAACGGCGCAGAAGATACCAAGGGGAATGGTGATACCAAGGCCGAGAATGGTGGCAAAAATATTGATAAAGATGGTGTTCTTCATCGGCTCCTTCAGAACTTCATAGGCAGGACGGGAATACTTATAGCTCCAGCCGAAGTCGCCCTGCAGGATGCCCTGATACTTGCCGTTGATGGGAGCAACGCCCACCCAGCCAAGATAACGAATGATCACATTCTGATCCGTACCCAATTCACGGCGCTTCTCTGCCAGCTTCTTCTCGTAGAGCTCGCCTGCGTTGGGGTTGTTCTTCAGACTGGCCTTGTAGGAATCCACTTCCACCACCGCGCGGTCGTAGGGAATCATGGTGTACACAAGGAACATCAGAAGTGAGAGAATCAGTGCAACAACGACCATGTAGCCCAGTCGTTTCGCGATGTATTTTCCCATGGTATACTCCCTTTCTTAAGACGGCGATCCGGGCGGGGAAACGCACACCCCCGCGATCGGGCAGCCGTCTGACATACTTATATATTCTACCCTAAAATCGCAAACAAAGCAAGTGCAGAAAACGGTCTCTGGGTCGAAAAATGAAATTTTTTACCTGATAGGCCGCCAAAATTTCAGGCAGGCGGCCATGGTTCCCCCCGAAAGGGTGGATCTGCGTCCATTTCCGGCCGTCACGTGACCCCAAAGCCGCATTCTGACAGCTGCAAAAATGCACGTCCCCTCCCCGCAGCACAGGGGGAGGCGGGATCCCTTTCGGCACACAGACCGTTTTCCACGGGTTTTGTTTACGCTTCTGGAAACAGAGTTATCGGTTTTCATCAGAGTCCTTTTTAACAAAGGTGCGGTCTGATGAAAACCGACAACCGGGTGGCTCCCCTGCCATACATACGGCAAGGAGCAAATACTCCAAAATGGGGCAGCCTTTGGGGGCTGCCCCATTCCAGGTTCTACAAATTTAACCGGTAAGCCGAATCAGTAGCCCTTGATGCTGGAGTAGAGAATCGCGCGAGCAGGTCCGAAGAAGGGAGAAGTCACAAAATTCTCGATGTTGGCGTTGTACACGTCATAGTAGTAGTTGGAGTACAGGGGGATGTCGGGCATGAGCTCGTTCCATCTCTCGATGTAAGCCATCCACCACTCGTTGTACTCGTCCTCGGTAGTGGCGTTGTAAACCATAGCCATGGACAGGTAATCCATGCCCAGCTTGTCGCCGGAAGCCTCAACGGCCTCCTCGTAGGTCAGGCGGTCAGCGGCCTTATCATAGGGGAACGCCAGATCGTAAGGATCGACAAGCTTGTTGGAGGAGTAGCCGGCGTAGTCAACGCTGGAGCTCCAGTTGTAGGCGTAGTCATAGACAGCGTTGTTCCAGCCGGTAGCCAGGTTGAACATGCCGTAGATGGGGGTTCCGCCGTAGCCCATGGAGGCGTCACGGTAGATGTTGCCGAGCAGGGTGGTGAAGTCACCGGTGGTGGCACGGATGACCATGCCGGCAGCGGCAACGTCGGAGGAGTTGGCCAGATTGGTGTTCAGCAGATCGGTGACGCTGTTGGGGGTGGTGCCGAACCAGTTGATGGCCAGGGGCATGTAGTACTCGCCGTTGATCTCAACGGTCTTGTAGACAACGTTGTCGGTGTTCGCGACGGAAGCATAGGTCTTGTTGCCGGCGTCGTTGCCGTAGATGTCCTTGGCATTGGCTTCCTCTTCGGTCAGCTTCTTGTAGCGGACGGCGTCAACACCGGTGGCGCCCTCAACATAAGGCTCGCCCTTGGAGTTGTAGATCCAGCCGCCCTCCTCCAGAATCTTCTTGGCGGTGTCGGGGGAGAAGGCGTAGTCGATCAGCTCGATGTCGTCCTGAACAGCCTTCCACATGTCGAAGTCGGGGGAGTAGGGGCCGTCAACGACGACGCCGTAGCCGCCGGTGAAGGCCTGGCAGAACTCGGTACGGTTCAGCAGGTAAGCAATGGCCTGACGAACCTCGGGGAACATGGTGGGTCCAAAGTCGCACTCGAACTCGACCTTGCCGTAACCGGCTCTCTGATAGTGAACCTCGGAGAAGTTCACGTCGTCCACGATCTCCAGGGCTTCCTTGGTCTCGTCGCCGCCGGTGATGCCGGACAGGACGTCAATGGCGCCGGTCTTCAGCTGCTCCAGCTGGGTCTCGGAAACGATGTAGGCGTAAACAATGGTCTCGATGGAGGGAGTCTGCCCCTCGAAATTGCCCTTGAACTCGGGGTTCAGGGTCAGGGTGCACTGCTTGGTGCCCTGATCCCAGTTGGTGATGGTGTAGGGGCCGGAGAACGGATAGGTGGAGACGTCGTAACGGCTCTCGTTCAGGTGAGCGGTGGTGACGTACTCGCCGGCATCGTCCTTGGCGTAGAACGCATCGGACAGGTAGCAGCCTTCGCCGTCGTCCTTGATCTCCACGCCGTCGCCCAGCCACAGACCCAGAGGAGCGGGATCAAACGCGGCATAGGTGTAAGCGAAGTAGTAAGGCAGGTACTCGGTAGACACGGTCACGGAGAAGGTGTACTCGTCCAGCAGGCGGATGCCGGAGAAGATCTTGGAGGTGCCCTCAGCCTCTTCGCCGGTGTAGGCATTGTATTCCTTGTAGCCAACAAAAGCCTTGCCGGTGGTGCCGGGCATACCTGCGGCAACGGCCACAGGCGTGGAGAAGGCCATGACCTGTGCCAGATAGTTGACGGCGGTGATGGGGGTGCCGTCGGAGAAGGTCAGGCCCTCGTTGATGGTCACGGTGTAAGTCGCGGTGCCGTCCTCGTTGTCGGTCTCGGAATGCTCCTTAACGGAAGTCTCGTTCCAGACGTAAGCGCCGCCCTGGTTGGTCTCCATGGTGCCGTAGCCGACGGTCAGGTACTGGATGTCCTGGTCGGCCGCGCCGGCGGAAGAACCGCCCCAGCCGGGATAACGGAAATCGCCGGACAGCTCGGTGGTGTTGCCCAGGATCGCGCGGTTGGGCATAGCGGGTGCTGCTGCTGTAGTCTCTGCTTTGGTCTCAGCGGACGCATCGGCAGTCGGTGCAGCAGTCTCGTTGGTGCCATTGGAACCGCAGGCAGCCAGACCCAGCATCATAACGACTGCCAGAAGCAGGCTCAGAAGCTTGGTGAACTTTTTCATTCAGAATTCCTCCCTCAGAATTTTTTAGACAGACGACCAAATCATCCGTCAGATTTCCGTTCCTCAGGGGGTATTCCCCCCAGAAACGATACACATATTATGCACTATCCGCCGCTCGTTGTCAAATGTTTTTTACATTTTATTCACTTCTACAAAAATCGTACTATTTCGTCTCGTTTTTTGTGCGTCCAGACGAACCCCGAACCAATTCCATGACTTTTCCCCCGCCTTTTCGTGTTTTACCCCCCCGGCGGGCGCACATCCTCGCAGACGGGCAAGGCAGCACCGCGCAATCCGGCCGGATTGCGCGGTGCTGCCCTAAGGAACCTCTGAATAAATCGTCTTCGGCTGAACAGCGGATCTTTTTCCCCAGCTGTGCGGTTTCAAAAGCGGGAAATATTGCGCAGCCGTTGCCGGCACAAGCCGGCTTACGGATGCGGCATACCCCTTGCGGGTACATACAGTATTCCTCCGCTTCTGAAACCTTCATCTGGTGAAAAATCTCTCGCTGTCAGCTCTCGCCGATTTAATCAGAGTTTCCCTAATAAATGAACATGGCGTCGCCGAAGGAAAAGAACCGGTAGCGCTGCTTCACCGCTTCCTCATAGGCGTTCAGCACATGCTCGCGCCCCGCGAAGGCGGACACCAGCATGACGAGGGTGCTCTCCGGGAGATGGAAATTCGTAACAAGCGCGTCCATTGCCTTGAAGGTGTAGCCCGGATAGATGAAAATGTCCGTCCATCCGGATTTGGCCTCGAAGGTGCCGTCGTCGTTTACCAGAGATTCCAGCGTGCGGCAGGAGGTCGTGCCCACACAGATGATGCGCCCGCCGTTCCGCTTCGTTTCGTTCAGCATGTTCGCGGTCTCGGCGGTCATCATGCACAGTTCGGAGTGCATGTGGTGGTCGGTCACTTCCTCCGCCTTCACCGGGCGGAAGGTTCCAAGTCCTACGTGCAGGGTCACAAAAGCTTCGTTTACCCCCTTTTCCCGGATTTTCTCCAACAATTCTTTTGTAAAATGCAGTCCCGCCGTGGGTGCGGCGGCGGAGCCGACCTCTTTAGAATAGACGGTCTGATACCGCTCCTGATCCTGAAGCTCCTCCTTGATGTAGGGCGGCAGGGGCATTTTCCCCAGGCGTTCCAGCACTTCCAGAAAAATTCCCTCAAACCTAAATTCCACCACCCGGTTGCCGTCCTCCCGCACCTCCCGGACGACGGCCGTCAGCTCGCCGTCTCCGAAGATGACCTCGTTGCCGACCTGCATTTTCCGGCCGGGCTTGCACAGGCACTCCCAGCATTTGTTCCCCAGGTCCCGCAGAAGCAGCACCTCCACCACGCCGCCGGTGGGACGGTGCCCCATGAGCCGGGCGGGCAGCACCCGGGAATCGTTCATCACAAGGCAGTCGCCGGGGTTCAGATAGTCGATGATGTCGTAAAAATGCTTATGCTGAACCTCCCCGGTCTCCCGGTTCAGAACCATCAGCCGGGAACCGTCCCGCCGCTCCAAGGGCGTCTGGGCAATCAGCTCTTCCGGCAGATCATACCAAAAATCATGTGTTTTCATGTTTTTCCTCCCTATTCTCTGTGCCCACAGTATAGCCCATTTTTTCCCGTTTTGCAACAGACAAAATACATTCCCCCGGCATAGACTGGCGTGGAGGTATCAGCCTATGAAACAACCATTCTTTACAGGCGCCTGTACGGCGCTCGTCACCCCCTTCCTTGGGGGAAAGGTCAACTATCCCATGATGGAGCAGCTGCTGCGCCGCCAGATCGACGCGGGCATCGAAGCCGTGGTGATCTGCGGCACCACCGGAGAGTCCGCCACCCTGTCCGATTGCGAAAAGCTGGAGCTGTTCCGCCGGGCGAAGGCATACGCCGGGGACAGCTGCCAAATCATCGCCGGAACCGGGTCAAACTGCACCGAACACGCGCTGGCCCTGAGCCGGGCGGCGGAGAGCGCGGGAGCGGACGCGCTGCTTATTGTCACCCCCTACTATAACAAAGCCACGCCGGAGGGCCTGCTCGCCCACTACAGCGCCGTCGCCGGAGCGGTACATATCCCGGTCATCGCCTATAACGTCCCCTCCCGCACCGGCGTCGATATTCCCGTGGAGGTCTACGCCCGGCTGTCCCGCATTCCCAACCTGGCGGGGGTCAAGGAAGCGTCTTCCAGCATCTCCAAAATCGGCAAGCTTCGCGCCGCCTGTCCGGATTTCCCCGTCTGGAGCGGCAACGACGATCAGTCGGTCGCGGTGATGTCCCTGGGCGGGCAGGGCGTCATTTCGGTTCTGTCCAACGTCGCCCCCGTGGAGACCCAGGCCATGGCCCAGGCGGCGCTGGCGGGAGATTTCGACACCGCCGCCGCATTGCAGGCGGAGCTGCTGCCCCTCATTGAGCTGCTGTTCTGCGAGGTCAACCCCATTCCCGTAAAGGCCGCCATGCAGCTCATCGGCTACGACTGCGGCGGCTGCCGCCTGCCGCTGACGCCTATGAGCAGTGAAAATCTGGAAAAGCTGAAAAAGTATCTGCCGTAAACGAAAAAAACGCCGCCCTTTCGGGCGGCATCCGCAAAGAAGTCAGGCCGCCCGCAAACGTGCGGACGGCCTGTGTTTTCAATTACAGCCTTCTCCTAATCGGCATCAGGCCAGCACCGCTTTGTGGAAAATCTTCTTGCCCTTGCGGATTTTTACGCCCGCTTTCAGCATTTCCTCCGTTACGGCGAACTGGGCGCTGGGCACCTTCTCGTCGTTGACCAGAACGCCGCCCTGCTCCACCAGCTGCCGCGCCTGCTTGTTGGAGGGCGCGAGGCCGCAGGCCACCATCAGGTTCAGAATGCCGATCCTGCCGTCCACCAGCTTGTCGGCGGAAATTTCCGTGGTGGGCATATTGGCGTCGTTACCGCCGCCCACAAACAGCGCCTTGGCAGCCGCTCTGGCCTTTTCGGCCTCTTCCTCGCCGTGGACCATCTTGGTCAGCTCGTAGGCGAGGATCTCCTTGGCCTCGTTGAGCTTGGCGTCCGCCCATGTGTCCATCTCATTGATCTGCTCCAGAGGCAGGAAGGTCAGCATCCGGATGCACTTCATCACGTCGGCGTCACCGACATTGCGCCAGTACTGGTAGAATTCAAAGGGAGAGGTCTTGTTGGCGTCCAGCCAGACGGCGTTTCCGGCGGTCTTGCCCATCTTGTTGCCCTGAGAGTCCGTCAGCAGCGTGATGGTCATGCAGTGGGCGTCCTTGCCCAGCTTCTTGCGGATCAGCTCGGTGCCGCCCAGCATATTGCTCCACTGGTCGTTGCCGCCGAACTGCATGTTGCAGCCAAAGTGCCGGAACAGGTAGTAGAAGTCGTAGGACTGCATGATCATGTAGTTGAATTCCAGGAAGGACAGTCCCCGCTCCATACGCTGGCGGTAGCAGTCCGCCCGGAGCATGTTGTTGACGGAGAAGCACGCGCCCACCTCCCGCAGCAGCTCCACGTAGTTCAGGTTCAGCAGCCAGTCGGCGTTGTTGACCATCTGGGCCTTGCCCTCGCCGAACTCGATGAAGCGCTCCATCTGCTTTCTGAAGCACTCGGCGTTGTGGTCGATGTCCTCCTTGGTGAGCATTTTCCGCATGTCGGTACGGCCGGAGGGGTCGCCGATCATGGTCGTGCCGCCGCCGATCAGGGCGATGGGCTTGTTGCCCGCCATTTGCAGACGCTTCATCAGGGTCAGCGCCATGAAATGACCGGCGGTCAGGCTGTCGGCGGTGCAGTCAAAGCCAATGTAGAAGGTGGCCTTACCGTTGTCGATCATTTCCCGGATCTCTTCCTCGTTGGTGACCTGAGCGATCAGTCCCCGGGCGACCAGTTCATCATACAGTTTCATAGTTCATTTCCTTTCTTTTTTCTAGGGAATCTCTGAATAAATCGTCTGCGGCTGTGAGCGGATCTTTTCCGTCCACTCTTCGGTATCAAAAGCGGGAAATACATACAGTATTCCGCCGCTTTCGATACCTCGATTGGCCGAAAAATCTCTCGCTCACAGCTCTTGCCGATTTAATCAGAGATTCCCTTGCGCTGCGCCGCAGGTGATGAATGTGATCAGAGCCGCGCGCAGAATATTGACGTTTGTTTCTTCCAGAACGGTGTCTTTGGGCGTGTGGATGCGGGACAGATACAGCGTTTTTCCCTTTTTCCGCAGTGCGCAGATGCCCACGCCGTAAGGGAAATTCGCCTGATCGGAGGGGTAGACGGAGAAGCCCTTTTCCTGCACCAGCACGTCCTTTTTCCCGAAATAGCCGCAGGCTTTATAGAGGGAGGTCAGCTTTTTCCGGTCTTTTTTCAGCTTTTTCGTAGGGAAAAAGCGAATGTGGTCCCCGTCTCCCACGCAGTCCAGATTCAGGACGAGCTGGCCGTCCGACGCCTTTTTGTGCGCCTTGCGGTAAGCGGCGGAACCGATCAGCCCCGCTTCTTCCAGATCGAACAGGACGAAGCAGACCTTTCCCCGCTGGCTTTCCGGCAAAGTGCGGGCAATTTCCAGCACCGTGACCACGCCGGAGGTGTTGTCGTTGGCGTTGTGCTTGTTGGCAGGGCCGATCAGCATCAGCGCAATCAGTACCCACACGCAGAGGAACCATACATAGTACCCCACGTCGAAGCTCCCCGCAAGCAGCCCCGCCAGTGCCCCCGGGATCGCCGGGACGAAGAGCATCAGCAGCACCACGACCAGCTGATACCCTATAAATGCCCAGAAATTGCACGGCGTGATCAGATTGGGGATGGGCAGCCGGGCACAGGTGTCATAGTGGGCGGTGATCAGGTATTGCGCCGTCTCCGGGTCACCAACTACCACGTTCCGGCAGCCGAGGCTTCCCCCTTCCACGGTCGGCGAATAACCGAACTGCTTTAGATAGGACTGCACCGCATCCCGGAATGCCTGCTTCTGCCGTTTGCTTTTCCGCACGGGAAACGCACTCAGGATGTCCATGGGTCGTGTCAGCATAGTATCCCCTCCTTTTCAAGGGAAGCTCTGATTAAATCGGCAAGAACTGTGAGCGAGAGATTTTTCGTCCAATCGAGGTATCGGAAAGGTCGGAATACTGTATGTACCCGCAAGGGGTATGCCGCATCCGTAAGCCGGCTTGCGCCGGCAACGGCTGCGCTATATTTCCCGTTTTCGATACCGAAGAGTGGGCGGAAAAGATCCGCTCACAGTCGCAGACGATTTAGTCAGAGGTTCCCAAACAAAAACGCCCTCTATCCAAACGGATAGAGGGCGTAAAATACGCGGTACCACCTCTGATTCGGCACTTTCTCGCGAAAAATGCCCTCACGGCGTCCAGCAACGCCTCTCGCTGTACCGGGCGAACCCCGTCCTTCCTTACTTCGGAATCTCCTACCGTTCAGGAAGGCCACTCCGGGAGGTATTTCGGCGCTTTTCCCCACTGCCTTGCACCCACCGGCAGCTCTCTGGCGGGAATCGGGACGCTTACTTCTTCCCATCACTGTGTTGCTTGCATTATCCTAGCAAACGGATCAGGATTTGTCAAGGGTAATCCACATAAATTCTGTGTAAAGCGCCGGTTTATCCCCGCAGCATTTCTTCCGCGCTTTTCAGCGTGGTTTCGGTGATCGTCGCGCCGCCGATGATCCGCGCCAGCTCCCGTTTTCTGCCCTCCAAGTCCAGAGGCGTCACGGAGGTGTATGTCCGTCCGTTCCGCTCCTGCTTGGCAATCAGCAGATGGTTGTCCGCCAGCGCCGCCAGCTGGGGCAGATGGGTGACGCACAGCACCTGCTTGTGGGCGGCGACGCTTTTCAGCTTCTGGGCGACCTTCTGGGCGGCCCGGCCGGAAACGCCGGTGTCCACCTCGTCGAAAATCAGGGTCTCCACCTGGTCTTTTTCCGCCAGGACGTTTTTCATGGCCAGCATGATCCGCGCCAGCTCGCCGCCGGAGGCCACCTTGCTCATGGGCTTCAGGGCTTCGCCCGCATTTGCGGACATGTAAAACGCCACGGCGTCCGCGCCGGCTACAGTCAGCTCCGTCTCCCGGAACTCGCAGGAAAACTGCACTCTCGGCATATCCAGCTGGGTCAGCTCCGTCAGAATACGCGCCGACATGGCCTTTGCCGCCGCTTTCCGGTTCTCCCGGAGGGCGGTCGCCGCATCCCAGGCGGCCTTTTCCGCCTTCTGGAGCTTCCCCTTCAGCCGTTCCAGATGGTCATCGGCAAATTCGATGTCGTCCAGCTCTTTTCTCGCGCTGTCCAGATACGTAAGGATATCCTCGCAGGTCGTGCCGTATTTCCGGCGCAGCTTGTGAATGACGTCCAGCCGGGACTCGATCTGTTCCAGCTCGTCGGCGGAATAGCTCAGGTTATCCCGGGCATCCCGAACCTCCTCAGCGGCGTCCTGCACCTGATACATCAGGTCAGCTACCCGCTCGTGGAGGGCGTTGAAGCTGTCGCTGAACCGGGACAGCCGGGCGAGGGCGTACTCCGCCTGGGCAAGCAGCCCGGCGGCGCCGTCGGTATCGTCCCCGCCGTAGAGACATTCCACGGCCGTTTCCATGCCGCTGCTCAGCTTTTCGGCGTTTTGCAGGATCTTCCGCCGGTCTTCCAGTTTTTCGTCCTCCCCCGGCTCCAGCTCTGCTTTTTCAATTTCCGCGATCTGGTATTTCAGGGTCTCCATCCGGCGCAGCTTTTCCCCTTCGTCCATGGTCAGACGGTCGATTTCCCGCCGCAGCTTCGCTACAGTCTCGTATTTTTCTCCGTAATCGCTCCGAAGCAGCTCATTCCCGGCAAAAGCGTCCAGAAAGGCCAGGTGGTTGTCCTCGTCGAACAGCGACGCGGAATCGTGCTGACCGTGGATGTTGATGAGCTGGATGCCCAGCTTCCGCAGAATGGACACGGTGACCAGGCTCCCGTTGACCCGGCAGACATTTTTCCCGTCCAGAAAAATCTCCCGCTGGACGACGGTCTCCGGGTCGTATTCCACGCCGTTGTCCTCAAACCACTGCAGCTTCGGAACGCCGGTAAACACCGCCCGGACGGCGGCCTTGTTTGCCCCGGTCCTGATCATGTCCCGGTACGCCCGCTCGCCCAGGATGGCGGAGATCGCGTCAATGACGATGGATTTTCCCGCGCCGGTCTCGCCGGTGAGGACGGTAAATCCCCTGCCGAAGGAAATATCCGCGCTTTCAATCACCGCGATATTTTCAATATGCAGAAGGCTCAGCACGGTTATTCCCCCTATCAGCCGTTTATCAGGCTCTTGATCTCACCGCAAAAGGCGGCGGCGGCGTTGGTGTCCCGCATGATGACCACCACCGTGTCGTCGCCGGCCAGCGTCCCCAGCACCACGTTCATGTTCATGGCGTCCAGCGCGGAGGCCGCCGCGTTGGCCAGTCCCGGGAGGGTGTGGATGACGATGATGTTCTGGGCATAGTCAAAGCTGGTGACGGATTCCCGGAAAATGGTGTTCAGCCGCCCGGTAAAGGCGCTGGGCACCTCTCTTGCCGCCGTCGTGTAGCGGTAGGTGCCGAAGCTGGTCAGCTCCTTGACGATCCGCAGCTCCTTGATGTCCCGGGAAATGGTCGCCTGGGTGCTGGTAAAGCCTGCTTCCTGCAATTCCTGGAGCAATTGCTCCTGTGTTTCTACGTTCTTCGTGGAGATGATCTCCACGATCTTTGCCTGTCTCTTCGATTTCAAACCCGGTCACCTCTTACACTTTCTTGAATTTCGCGTTGACCACATCATAAAAACTGCGTTCCTTCAGCCGAACCAGTTTTGTTTCCAGATGGGATTTCTGGATCGTTACCACGTCGCCCGGATTCAGCCGGAACGCCCTGCCGCCGTCCACGGAGACATAGGCGTTGCGCCGGGCGTTTTTCACCATTTCCACGGTGATCACCCGCCGGTCGGAGGCTACGATGCACCGGCTGCCCACCTCATGGGCGCAGATGGGCGTAATGATGATGTTGCTTGCCTCCGGCTCCACAATGGGGCCGCCGGCGGAAAGGCTGTAGGCGGTGGAGCCGGTAGGCGTCGCCACGATGACACCGTCGCCGCCGCACTCCATGGCCTGAATGCCGTCGCATTTTACGGAAAGATGCACGATTCTGGCGATCGCCCCCTTGGTGATCACCGCGTCGTTCAGGCAGATGTCGTGAAACAGAATGTCCCGGCCGCGCTGCACCGTCACGTCCAGCATCATGCGCTTGTCCGTGGTGAATTCCCCGGTGGCGATCTTGGAGAGCTTCTCCAGCTCGGTGCTTTCCAATTCTGCCATGAAGCCCATGGTGCCGATGTTCACGCCGAGAAGAGGGACGCCCCGCCGGGTGGCCGCCTTGGCCATGTGCAGGATGGTACCGTCGCCGCCGAAGCAGATCACCAGCTCGGCGTTGGGCAGCTCCCTGTCCAGCCGGGAGAAGCGCAGATCCTTCGGCAGCTCGTAATTGCGGTCAACCTCAAAGGGCAGGCACAATTTGGGCTGAATACCCGCGTCTTTCAGAACCTGCATGGCGCTGCGCATGGTCTGGAAGTTCCTGTCCCGGTAGGGATTGGGGGTCAGAATGACATTTTTCATGAATTTTCCCCCTTGCCCAGCGTCTGATGTGCCGATTCCACCACCAGCGCCGTATCCGGCCGAATGCCGTCTGCATTATCCAGCGTCAGATGCGCCAGAAATTCGATATTGCCCTCCGGCCCCTTCACCGGGGAGAAGGTCAGGCCGAGAATTTTGAATTGCAGCTCGTCCGCCAGGGCGGCGAAATTGTCCAGCACCTCTTTGTGGGTGGATTTCTCCCGGACAACGCCCCTTTTGCCCACCTTTTCCTTCCCCGCCTCAAACTGGGGCTTGATGAGGCAAAGCACCTGCCCGGTGGGCTTCAGCAGACGTTTGATCACAGGCAGAACCAGCTTCAGCGAAATAAAGCTCACGTCCACTACAGATAAATCCAGCGGCTCCCCCAGCTGCTCCGGGGTGACGTAGCGGATGTTCGTGCGCTCCATGACCACAACTCTCGGGTCGGAGCGGATTTTCCAGTCCAGCTGACCGTAGCCCACGTCGATGGCAAACACCTTTTTTGCCCCGTGCTGCAATAAACAATCCGTAAATCCGCCGGTGGACGCGCCGGAGTCGCTGCACACGCAGCCCTCGGTCCTCACGCCGAAGTCCCGCAGCGCCTTTTCCAGCTTCAAGCCCCCCCGGCTGACGTAAGGGCACGCCGTGCCCCGCACCTCGATCTCCGCCGTTTCCTCGTAGGAAACACCGGGCTTGTCGGCCTTCTGGCCGTCCACGTACACAAGGCCGCTCATGATCACGGCCTGCGCCCTGGAGCGGCTGTCCGCAAGGTTCCGCTCCGTCAGCAGAACATCCAGCCTCTTCTTTACCTTCACTTAGGACAGCACCCCCTGGGTATAGTTTGCAATGGACTCCCCATCCAGGCCGTAGTGGCGGTACAGCTCCTTTGTCGAACCGTGGGTGACGAAATCCGTCCCCAGATCGACGCCGTCCACCCGGCAGTCCGGGCAGAGCTTCCGCAGCTCCCAGGCCAGCGCCTCCCGGATACCGGAGCCGGTGCAGACCTCCTCCGCCACGATCACGCAGCGGTTTTCCGACATTTCCGCGAGAATTTCCTGCGCCGGGAGCGCGGACACCGTAAGAAGCCGCAGAACGGTCGCTTCCACGCCCCGCTGGGACAGAATCTCCGCCGCTTCCAGAACGTTATCCAGCATGGAGCCGTAGGTCACCAGCGTCACGTCTCCGCCACGGCGGTGGCAGCACAGAAGCCCTTCCGTCTCCACGTTTTCGCCGGGCTGCCACGCGGAATCCCGGTAGCTGCCCTCCCCGCCCCGGGGATAGCGGATCGCCACGGGGCCGTTGTATGTTTCCGCCGCCCAATAAAGCATGTCCTTCTGCTCGGCAAGGCTGGCAGGCGCCAGAATCAGCATCCCCGGCACCTGCCGCAAAAATCCAACGTCAAATACGCCGTGGTGGGTTGCGCCGTCGTCCCCCACGATCCCCGCCCGGTCTACGGCAAGGATCACATGCAGGTGCAGCATGGCGATATCCTGCATGATCTGGTCATAGGCGCGCTGCAAAAAGGTGGAATAGATCGCCGCCACCGGCACCATTCCCTGCTTGGCAAGGCCGCCCGTCATGGAGATCGCGTGTTCCTCCGCAATGCCCACGTCGAAGAAGCGCTTGGGGTACTCCCGCATGAATTTGAGAAGCCCCGTGCCCCCCGGCATGGCCGCCGTGATGGCGCAGATCCGGTCGTCCTCCCGGGCAAGCTCCGTCATGGTTTCCCCGAAGGAATCGGAATAGGATTTGACCTTTTTCGCCAGCTTTTTCCCGGTTTCCGGGTCAAACGCCCCGATCCCGTGGAATTTTGCCGGGTCTTCCTCGGCAAAGCGGTAGCCGCAGCCCTTTTTCGTGACCACATGCACCACCACCGGCTCACCTAAGCCCTTGGCGGTGGTGAGCAGAGAGATCAGCCCCGGCAGGTCGTGACCGTCCACAGGTCCCAGATAGGTAAAGCCCATATTTTCAAACAGGGACGCAGGCAGCAAAAACCGCTTCAGCCTGTTTTTCAGCCGCCGGGTCACCCGGTACGCCGCCCGGCCGACGGCGGTCTTTTTCATGATCTCCCGGTACCAGCGCTTGGCCTTCAGATAATGGCCGCTGGAGCGCAGACGGGACAGATGCCGGGACACGCCGCCCACGTTCTTTCCAATGGACATTTCGTTGTCGTTGAGGATGATGACCATCGGCTCGCCGCTCACAGCCGCGTCGTTCAGCCCCTCGTAGGCCATGCCGCCGGTGCAGGCGCCGTCGCCGATCAGGGCGACCACATTGTAGTCCTGATGCAGCAGCGTCCTCGCCCGCGCCATGCCCAGGGCGATGGAAACGGAGCTGGAAGCGTGTCCCGCCACGAAGGCGTCCGTATCGCTCTCCGATGGCTTGGGAAAACCGGACAGGCCGCCGTACTGCCGCAGATGCGGAAAATCCGCCTGGCGTCCGGTCAGCAGCTTATGCACATAAGACTGATGCCCCACATCAAAAACCAGGCGGTCTATCTCGGTATTAAATACGGTCTCGATGGCCACGCTCAGCTCCACCACGCCCAGGTTTCCGGCCAGATGTCCGCCGGTTTGGGAAACATTGGAGATCAAAAAATCCCGGATCTCTCCGCAGAGCTGGGTTCTTTGCCGGTCATCCAGAGCGGTAAGGTCGTCATGGCCTTTTGTTTTCTGTAGAATGCTCACGTTTGACACAACCTAACATATCACTTTTTCTTTTTACCGTGCAGGCCATTCAGGGCATGGAGCACTCTGCCCACCATGTGAACGATCTGCGTGCAGGAACTGACGGCGAAGGTCTTGCCGATGGCCTTGCCGCCCACGGTCAGCCCCGCCACAAGGGCGGACATGACCAGAGAAACGCCCCTCGGCCAGCCCACGTCCACCTGGGTCAGGATCAGCGCCGCAATGGTCGCCGATGCACTGCCGGAGACGACGCCGCAGATATCGCCTACCACGTCGTTGCAGATGGAGCTGACCCGCTCCGCGTTGCGCAGGAGCCGGATGGCCTCCTGAGACCCCGGCACCTTCCTGGCTGCCATGGAATGGAACGGCTTTTCGTCCGCCGTGGCCACCGCCATGCCGATGATATCGAAAATGATGCCCACCATCACAATGGCAAGCAGAATAAGAAAAGCCACGGGAAGGCTGCTTCTGTCCATCACCTCGTCCGAGGCCAGGGAAATAATGCCGGAAATCACAACCGTGATCAGGAAAACGGTGACGACCCAGCGGATCGTCTTACGCCGCTGCCGTCTGGCAGCCTCAGGGTCGGTTTTCGCCACGAAAACAGTCTCCTTCTAAGAAGTAGTAAATAGTCACTTGTAAAGCTCAAAAAACCATTGAAAACACCGGATTTTTTTGAGGTGTTTACTACTGATTTTTCTCCGTTTTTTGCTATAATTGAAGTGGCAAAACAACAAAAAGAGCAAAAAAACAGGAGAA
>ERZ808252.152-NODE-152-length-75065-cov-9.410839_pt1 | contig 75065 bp, 61 predicted proteins | sample MGYA00521242_ERZ808252 | MGnify/ENA primary metagenome ERZ808252 (study PRJEB31516, sample SAMN03275581) | gut metagenome | biome: mammalia-associated habitat; material: feces | host: Papio cynocephalus | place: Kenya | collected 2012-08-07 ... | reverse complement strand
AGCGCATCTGGTTTGGGACCAGAGGGTCCTGTGTTCGAGTCACAGTACCCCGACATTTGAGGACCGGCTTTATTTGCCGGTCTTTTTTTGTGTATCTTTGTGCCCATGGATAAAGCGATCCGCTACCCTGAGGGGAGCATATACAGGATAGATTATTTTGCTTTGCTGCTTTGTATGGCGGTGGCTCATCTTGTGATAGGCAATCCGTTCTTCGGGGCTGCCGTGTATTTGTTTTCCAATATAATCAAGGCCTTCCTTCTCTGCAATCTGGCCAGGCTCCGGCATCGCGGAGGAAATCATTATTTTTCTTCATTGCTCATGGCTCTCGTGGCCGTCTGCGGCATGGCCGTGGCATTTCTTTATCCCCCGCTCATGGGGCGTCCGGATGCCAACTATGTCTCCCTGTTCGTGATCTCTCTGATGTTCAGGGATTATCTCTGTTCCAGTCCGGTTTCTGCTGATGAGCATAAAGTCTCGCGTTGGGTATACCTGTCTTTCGTGCAGCTCTGTCTTGATGTCGTGTGCATATATATGCTATATGGGCGTGTGGCTGACCAGTATCTTCTCCCGTTCTCTGCAGTGGTGGTGTTGACAGGGCTCATCAAGCTTCTGTTTCCCGAGAAAAACGTGCGTGTGGACAATGTTCTGGAAAACAAGTTCGAAGAGCTTGCATCGTACAGGCTTTTCGAGGATATGAGCCTGTATTCGACTATCGCTCTCAATGTCGGGGTGATGGTCTTTTTCCTGTTCGTGCTTTTCCCTGTGGGGCCCGTGTTTGACCGTAAAGTCTATATTGGCTTGTGCGTCTGGCTTCTTGGAATCTACCTTGTGCTTTTTGTCTCTTCCGTGCTGCTGCGGAGGAGGCTTCCGGGGCTTGCGCTTGCCGAGTTCATCCTAGGGGCATTGACCTGGATTCTCGGAGCGGTGCTGATGTTCCGTGAGACGGGACTTGTTGAACGGATGGTGTGGACTTCCGTATGGGGGATGGGGATGGCGTTGATTTTTTCTGCCGTAAGGAAGTTCCATCTTGATTTCGAGGCGGTTGGAAGCCTCGTCGATGGAGGGCTCGACAAGACCTGCCTTGAGATCAGCAACACTATCACTGCCACGGTGGCATCCATAGGCTCTTCTGTCATCATGCTGATTCTTATGGCGGTCTATACTTTCGTCCTTCCACTCAGGCCCGCGTCGGCAAAGGTGGGGATATGGACTCTCCAGCTTCCGGTGGCTTTCATGCTTGTCGCTATTTTCTTCGCGTTCCGGCAGCCGTTCGACTACCGCAACCGGGAGAAACTGATGAAGTTCATCGAGTCGCGTTCCAAGACGGAGCAGATGCGTGAGAATCTTCAGAGCCTCTTTGTGCGCAAGTACCGCATGCGCTTCGGGGTCAAGATATTGTGCACTCTGGCGCGTCCGTTTTTCCACCTGAAAGTCTCTGGACGGGAGAACCTGCGCCGGGAGGATTATCCGTCTGTTTTCGTCTGCAACCACGGTTTTATCTACGGCCCTATCTCGGCGGTCATCTATCTTCCGACCTATTTCCGCCCGTGGATACATAATGTGATGCTCGACAAGAACACGGCGTTCAGGGAGATGTCCAAGTCTCTGGCTTTTCTCAAAAAGTTTATGGGCAAGCGTCTTGGAGGCTGGTTTATACGTCAACTTACCCGAGCCACCTGCTGGGCGCTCAACTCATGCAATCCGATCCCGGTCGTGCGTGGCGCTTCCCGGGATGTGATGAGCACATTCAACGAGAGCCTGAAGGCCCTTGAGGACGGGGACAACATCCTGATATTCCCGGAGAAACCTCGCAACCTGCTGAAAGCGGTCCCGGATTCCGAGTACAAGGCCGACAATGTCCGCACTTTCTACACGGGCTTTGCGCATATCGGGAAGATGTATTTCGACCGTACCGGCAAGTCCCTGCTCTTCTATCCGCTCTTTTCCGACAGGGCGACGAGAAGTTTCAGGATAGGCAAGCCGGTAGCCTATGATTCCAGTCTCGAATCGCATGAGAGCAAGCGCGTCCTCGCCGAGCAGCTGCAGGACGGGATGGAGGAACTGATAAGCGGGCGCTGACCCCTGGGGCGACAGCGGCTATGCCCCGGTGCCGTAGGTCTCAGGCATCTCAGTGTCGTCGCCCGTTTTTGTCCGGCCAAAAGGCCTTTCGCCGGACAAAACCCTGTCTGGGAGCATTTTGTCTAGTAAAACCGGGTTCTGCCGGACAAAACGAAAGACGCTCCTTATCACAAAAATAATCCGCTGTGACCCCGAAAAGCCACAGCGGATTTTCAATATCCTGTGAGAGGATTATTTCTTGCGGGCGATAGCCTTCTTGGCAGCCTCAGCAATGTGGGCAGCATCAAGACCGTAGGCCTTCATCAGCTCGGCTGGAGTTCCGGACTGGCCGAAGCGGTCTTTCCCGTTGACGAACTCAAGAGGCGCAGGGGCAGAAGCGGCAAGTACACCGGCTACAGCCTCACCGAGACCTCCGGCCATGTTGTGCTCCTCGGCCACGACGGCACAGCCGGTCTTGGCTACGGACGCGATGATAGTCTTCTCGTCCAGAGGTTTGACGGTGGCAACATTGAGAACCTCAGCGCTGATACCCTCGGCCTCAAGAGCTTCAGCGGCCTGGAGGGCCTCCCATACGAGGTGACCGCAGCAGACGAGAGTCACATCGGAGCCTTCGTTGAGGTTGTAAATCTTGCCGATCTCGAACGGCTCGTCCACGCCGGTGAAGTTAGGCACTGAAGGACGGCCGAAGCGAAGATAAACCGGTCCTTCAAATTTGGCGGCGGCGATGGTGGCGTTCTTGGTCTGGTTGTAGTCGCAAGGCACGAGTACTGTCATGCCCGGAAGTGCACGCATGAGGGCGAGATCTTCCATGGTCTGGTGGGTGGCGCCGTCCTCTCCGAGGGTGATGCCGGCGTGTGATGATGCGATCTTGACATTGGTATGTCCGTAGGCGACTTCCTGGCGGAGCTGGTCATAGACGCGGCCTGTCACGAACTCGGCGAAAGAGCCGATGAACGGAACCTTGCCGGTAATGGCAAGTCCTGCGGCTACGCCGACCATGTTGGCCTCCGCGATGCCGCACTGGATGAATCTCTCCGGGAACTCCTTCTGGAACGCGCCCATCTTGAGTGAGCCCTTGAGGTCGGCTGTAAGGGCAAGCACGCGATCATCTGCGCGGCCTGCAAGCACGAGCCCCTCACCGAAACCGCTTCGGGTGTCGATTTTGCCTGTATCGATATATTTCTTCATACTAATAATCTCCTAAAGTTTCAGGTAACTGCTTGAGGGCCTCTTCGCACTGCTCAGCTGACGGAGCCTTGCCATGCCATGCGTTGGTGCCGCACATGAAATCGACACCGTAGCCCATCTGTGTCTTGAAAAGTATCATCTTAGGCTTGCCGTCGGCGTTGTGCGCAAGCTTGAAAGCATCAAGGATGCTCTGATAGTCGTTGCCGTCAGCGATGATGACATCCCAGCCGAAAGCTCCCCACTTCTCGCTCAGATCCTCGACACCGGTGATGGAGGTGGTAGGACCGTCGATCTGCTGGCCGTTCCAGTCCGTGAAGGCAATCAGATTGTCCACCTTGTGGTGTTGAGCCCACATTCCGGCTTCCCAGATCTGCCCCTCCTCGCTCTCGCCGTCTCCGCAGAGGCAGTATACACGGGTGTCGTCACCTTCCATCTTTTTGCCGAGGGCGATGCCGGCAGCCACGGAAAGGCCCTGTCCGAGGGAGCCTGAAGGCTTGAACACTCCCGGGAGAGAGTCTGTGATGCACGGATGCCCCTGAAGACGGCTTCCGAATTTACGGAGTGTCCCGAGCTCATGCACAGGGAAGTATCCGGCGCGGGCGAGCTCCGCATAGAGTACCGGAGCGAGGTGCCCGGCGGAAAGGATGAAAACATCCTGATCCTTGCCGCAGCGTGTCCATGTCTTCGGGTCGTGCTTCATCTCGTTGAAATAAAGAGTCGTCATCACATCCGTGATGCCGAGCGATCCGCCCGGGTGGCCGGACTTGGCCGCAGTCACCATCCTGACGATGTCCCTGCGAACCTGGGAGGAAATCTTTGAAAGTTCTTCGATTGTTGCCATATAATTATGTTGTGTATTAAGTCAGAACATAAGGGACACAAAGTTAAGAATAAAAATTGATTTCTTATCTTTGCACCTTGTATGGAGATGAAGAACATAAGAAACTTTTGCATCATAGCACACATCGACCACGGCAAGAGCACCTTGGCCGACAGGCTGCTCGAACTGACCAGAACTTTGGGTGCTCGCGACATGGAAAACCAGGTCCTTGACGATATGGATCTCGAAAGGGAAAAAGGCATCACCATCAAGAGCCACGCCATCCAGATGGTCCACACATACAAGGGAGAGCAGTACAAACTCAACCTGATCGACACCCCTGGCCACGTGGACTTCTCTTATGAGGTCTCCCGTTCCATAGCCTCATGCGAGGGTGCGCTGTTGGTGGTGGACGCATCGCAGGGCGTGCAGGCACAGACCATCTCCAACCTTTACATGGCCATCGACCACGGACTTGAGATCATCCCTGTGCTCAACAAGATAGACATGGAGTCGGCTCAGGTGGAACTCGTTACGGACGAGATCTGCGATCTGATCGGCTGCGAGCCGGAGGATGTGTTCAAGGTGTCCGCCCGTACCGGAGAGGGGGTGGCTCCGATTCTGGATGCCATAGTCGAGAAAATCCCCGCACCGCAGGGAGACCCGCAGGCACCTCTCCAGGCCCTCATCTTCGACTCTGTATTCAACTCGTTCCGCGGAGTTATAGCCTACTTCAAAGTCAAGAACGGCAGCATCCGTAAGGGCGACAAGGTGAAGTTCTTCGCCACCGGCATGGAATACGAGGTGGAGGAGGTCGGGCACCTCAAGATGAAACTCATCCCTTGCGATGAGGTAGGCTGTGGGGACGTGGGATATGTCATCACCGGCATAAAGAGTGCAGCCGAGGTCAAGGTGGGCGACACCATCACCCACGTGAGCCGTCCGTGCAGTGAGGCCATAGCCGGATTTGAGGAGGTGAAGCCTATGGTATTCGCCGGCATGTACCCTGTGCAGGCTGACAAGTTTGAGGAGCTGCGTTCCGTGTTGGAGAAATTCCAGCTCAACGATGCCTCATTTGTATACGAACCGGAGAGTTCCCTGGCCCTCGGCTCCGGTTTCCGCTGCGGCTTTCTCGGCCTGCTGCACCTTGAAATCGTGCAGGAGCGGCTGTTCCGGGAATTCGATATGGATGTGATAACCACAGTCCCCAACGTATCTTACAAGGTCTACACTACCCAAGGGGAGGTCATAGATGTGCACAATCCGTCAGGGTTGCCTGCCCAAACGATGATTGATCATATCGAGGAGCCGTACATCAGGGCGCAGATCATCTCCAAGTCCGAATTCTTCGGGCCCATAATGAAACTATGCCTCGACAGGCGCGGCACCCTCATAGGCCAGCACTACATCACGGCCGACAGGGTGGAGCTCAGCTATGACATGCCGCTTTCCGAGATCGTCTTTGACTTCTACGACAAGCTCAAGACCATCTCCAAGGGTTACGCCTCATTCGACTACCACATCATAGGTTTCCGCCCAGCGAAGCTCGTCAGGCTTGACATACTCCTCAACGGGGAGCCGGCAGATGCACTCTCGACCCTTATCCATGAAGACAACGCCTACGACTTCGGACGCAAGATGTGCCTCAAACTCAAGGACCTAATCCCGCGCCAGCAGTTCGACATCCCGGTGCAGGCCGCCATCGGAGCGAAAATCATCGCCCGCGAGACTGTCAAGCAGGTGCGTAAGGACGTGACCGCCAAGTGTTATGGAGGCGATGTGACCCGCAAGCGCAAACTTCTGGAAAAACAGAAGGAAGGCAAAAAAAGAATGCGCCAGATCGGTACCGTGCAGGTTCCTCAGAGCGCATTCATGGCTGTTCTCAAACTCGACTCCTAGCGCAAGGCGCGCATGGCGTTAAGCACTGCAAGCACTGTAACTCCCACATCAGCGAATACCGCCAGCCACATCCCGGCGAGACCGAATCCCGCGAGACCGAGCACAAGCAGCTTGATGCCTATTGCGAATATCGTATTCTCCCGCGCAATCTTCAGGGTGCGCCGCGCCACGGCGATGACCGCCGCGATCTTGGATGGCTTGTCATCCATCAGAACGACATCCGCAGCTTCGATGGCCGCATCAGAGCCGAGGCCGCCCATGGCGATGCCGACATCGGCACGCGCAAGCACAGGAGCGTCGTTGATGCCGTCACCGACGAAGGCTGTCTTGCGCCCGGCAGGAGTGCCGGACATTATCTTCTCCATCCAGACCACCTTGTCGGCGGGGAGCAGCTCCGCATGATACTCGTCGAGACCTAAGGAGGCTGCCACGCTCTTGGCCACGTCCTCGTGGTCACCTGTCAGCATGACTGTCCGTTCTACGCCCTCTGCCTTGAGGGCGCTTATTGCCGTGGCGGCATCGTCCTTTATCTTGTCAGATATGACCACATGACCGACATACTCCCCGTTGATGGACATGTGGATTATAGTCCCCGGCTTCTCACAAGGATGCCATTTGGCTCCCTCGGCATCCATGAGTTTGGAGTTGCCGACGCAGACTTTATCTCCATTAACCATGGCACAAACCCCTTGTCCGGCCACTTCAGTGACATCCTCCACGGAGCAGCCGTCCTTCTCGGCCGGATAGGCGTTACGCAGGGAAACGGCAATCGGATGAGTGGAATACCTCTCCACATGGGCTGCCATGTGCAGGAATGTCTCAGGATCTATCTTTTCGGGATGGACAACGTTGACCTCAAAAACTCCTTTGGTGAGAGTTCCGGTCTTGTCGAAAATGACGGTCCCGAGCGAAGCGAGAGCCTCAAGGTAATTGGAACCTTTGACAAGGACTCCCTTGCGTGAAGCGGCGCCGATCCCCCCGAAAAACGAGAGCGGCACAGATATCACCAGCGCGCAAGGGCAGGACACGACGAGGAAAGTCAGAGCCCTATAAAGCCAGGTAGGGAATGTGTCCTGGAAATCTCCGGAGAACAGAGGCGGCAGCAAAGCCAGAAGCACGGCACCCGCGACCACTACCGGGGTGTATACCCGGGCGAAACGGGAGATGAAATTCTCGCTGCGCGATTTGTTGGAAGACGCATGCTCCACGAGGTCCAGGATGCGCGAGGCGGTGGATTCACCGAAAGGCTTGGTTACATTGACGGTCAGCACACCGCTGAGGTTGACACAGCCGGAGAAGATGTCATCTCCCTTATGGACTCTGCGAGGCACGCTCTCCCCTGTCAAGGCAACTGTGTCCAGGCTTGAATCTCCTTCAGTTACGACTCCGTCCATCGGCACCCTCTCCCCGGGCCTTACTACCACGCTCTCCCCGACGGATACGTTTTCTGGATTGACTGTCAACGTTTTACCGCCCCTTAGAACATTGGCCGTGTCCGGTCGTATATCCATAAGATGAGATATGGACTTGCGGCTTCGGCCCTCGGCTATGGACTCGAACAGCTCGCCCACCTTGAAGAAAAGCATCACGAACACGGCCTCGGGGAACTGGTTCTCTGCTCCGGGCAGGAAACCTATCGCAAGCGCGCCGAGGGTTGCGACGCTCATCAGGAAATCCTCATCGAGCGCTTCAAGTTTGAGGATGCTCTCCCCGGCCTCCTTGAGTACATCAGCGCCGGCAACCAGATAAGGTATCAGATATATGAGAAGCAGTTGCCATGTAGGTAATGAGCAAGTGCGCTCAACGGCATAAGCTGCCGCAAGCAGCAGGGCGGAAACTATAATGCGCGCAAGGTCTGTTTTTTGTTCTTTTTCCATTGTGTATTCATTTTCGGGGAGTTGCCCGATGTTTTCGGGACAAAAGTAGATATTGCCTCAGGGCAGGGCAATCATCATTTATGAGGATTTTCGTACCTTTGAGACCGTGTTCGGATTAGAAAAGCTTGGCCTCCTCGGCCTATTCATCGGCAATATCCTCGCCGCCACCGTCGTCCCGTTCAGTTCGGACGCCCTCTATATCGCAGTCCTCGCCGCCATCAAGGAACCGGTGGCCTGCCTTGTCGTGGGCACGCTCGGCAACTGGATCGGCAGCCTCATCACTTATTTCATGGGCCGGTTGGGAAAATGGGAATGGCTGGAGAAGTGGTTCAAGGTCAAGCCCGAAACTCTCGAAAAGCAGAAGGCAAAGGTGGACAAATATGGGGTGTGGCTCGCCCTGATAGCTTGGGTGCCTGTAGTGGGGGACGTCTTCGTGCTTGCGCTCGGTTTCTACCGCACCCCGCCCGGATGGACCGCTCTCCTGCTTCTAGTTGGCAAGGCCCTGCGCTTTATCGCCTGGACCCTTATCTTCGGGATGTTCTGAGAGGGCTCTACGGCACCGGGTCATAGCCGCTGCCGCCCCAAGGATGGCAGCGCAGGATTCGCCGGAGACTCAGCCAGAATCCCTTGATCGGCCCGTATTTGCGGAATGCTTCAAGGGCATACTGCGAGCAGGTGGGCGTGAAGCGGCAGGTGGGTGGGGTCAGAGGCGAAATGCATAACTGATAGAATTTTATCAGCAGCACAAACGGCAGAGAGAGAGCCTTTTTCAGGAAGACGGCGATTTTCATAGAGCGGAACCGCTGTCCTGAGGATGCATCGTCGAAGGGCCTGTGGCCGTAGCAACCGTAGAAGACACAGGATCCGAAGCCGATAAATCTGCCGGTGCAGGGTGGCTTTGCGATTCGGATGCAGCGCCAGCAGCCTTGCTGATTCGGGAAAGCACGGACGACACTTCAGAACGCACGGTCTCGTAGTCGGCGATCTCTTTGCTTGACCAGGCGAGCAGAAAATCAACTCCGGATACGGTAAGAAGTCCTTTTTGTGTCCGATAAGCCTCGCGCATCCGGCGTTTGAGAAGGTTGCGTTTGACGGCTCTTTTGAAAAATTTCTTGGACACGGACACGACCACATGTCCCGCACCGTCTTCCCTTGACTTGTACCAACAATACTTCAGATGTGCGCTCGTCCCCCATCTCCCTTTGGTGATGAGCGCGGAGATGTTGGTCTTCCCGCAGAGCCTTTCTTGTTTCGGAAGTGTGTTTGCCTTGGGGGCGGGCATGCCTACCTGTTGTTTTCGAGATAGAGTTCAATGGCCCTGCCTACTGACGGGGCTTCTGGGGTAGGGGCCTTGACTTCGATGCTGAAACCGGCATCTTCCATGGCTTTGACGACTGATTTTCCGAAAGACACGAACTTGATGTCTCCCTGTTTGAAGTCCGGGAAGTTCTCCTTGAGCGAAACCACATCTGACGGATTGTACATCACTATGATGTCGTAGGAATGGAGATCCAGTTCGTGAAGATCCTGCGGCACTGCTTTCACCAGCATGCCGAGTGTCCAGTCGAGCCCCGCAGATTCGAAGAGGGCAGTGATGGTGTCGGCGTTGGAGCCGACTGAAGCGGTTATGAGGAATTTCTCCCCCTTGTGCTTCGGGCCTACCAGACCGACTATGGACTGCGGAGTTCCGTCACCGAAGAATATTTTGCGCTTGCGGTAGACTATGTGCTTCTGAAGATACATGGCCACGGCTTCCGTCGAGCAGAAATATTTCATCGTCTCCGGAACCTTGAATCGCATCTCGTCGCAGAGCTTGAAATAGGCGTCAATGGCGAGCCTTGAAGAGAAGACGACGGCCGTATAATCCGGAAGGTTGATTTTTTCTGCGCGGAACTCCTTGGCTGAAAGGGGCTCCATCAAGAAAAAGGGGTGGAAGTCCACCGTCGCGCCGAATTTGCTCTGGAGAGATTCATACGGTGCGAGGTTGGTCGGAGTCTGTTGTGAAATCAGTATCTTCATCTTGTGCATCATAAAAATGCCGCGCTCGCCACCACCGCGGCGGCTGGCAGGATTTCAAGTCCGCAAAGATACAAAATTGTTGACAAAGCGGAACGCCTGTTTTTCAAAATCTGCCATGCCCTTGCCAGCGCAAAGATGAATGCGAGACCGGTGAGAACCTCAAAAACGGTGCGGACGGAGGTGTCAGCAACGCCGAATTGGGGCAATATCCCGATGACAGGAACGGCGATGGAAACCAGGGCTATGAAATAATTATAGAGGCTGTGTCTCAGCGTGGCGAAAACTTCAGTGCTCATCTTTTTCGGGCGGAAGACCGTATAGCATGAGGCTCTGAGCAGGAAATACGCAAGCATTACCGCTAGGAGCGCCGCGCAGCTCCATTCGGGCGGTATCATATTCCAAAAGCCGGGGCGGTAGATCCCGCAGCGGTCGGCGGCCAGACAGAAAGGCAGGGTGTAGACTAGTGCCACCGTGTTACGTATCCGTGCGGTGCTTACGTTGTATTCAAGGGATTCGCTGCCTCTTTTCCTGTCGAGCGCGTATAGCAGAGGAGGCACGAGCCGGATGATGTCTTTGAGGTAAATCAATACCAGAGCCACGGCCAACACTATAGCTATCCTGTTGGTCAACAGATTGTTCCAATCTGCCGTGGATGAAATCTCCGGCAGCGGTGAAGAAGGCATTTCAAGCCGTCCCTGCCTGAACAGATCGTCCTGAAGCATCAATTGCCTCTCTTTGCGTTGTATCCCAAGGATGTGAGCAGGCTGACAACCTTGTCGCGCAGGTCGCCCTGGATGGTGATCTCACCATCTTTTGCCGTGCCTCCGACTCCGCAGCGGGTCTTGAGAGTCTTAGCGAGGGCGGAGAGGTCATCCGATGTGCCGACGAATCCTTCTATCAGCGTGACCTGTTTGCCGGCCCTCTGGCGACGGTCGATGCGGACGATAAGCCTCTGCTTTCCCGGCTCAAGGGTGGCTGCCTCCGCCTTCTGTTCCGTCTGATATTGAAAATCGGGGTTGGTGGAATATACCACCCCGAGCCGCTTTTTCCAGTCCTGCTCTGCCATTTGGGATATTTTTTGCAAAGATAACGAATTTGAGTGTATCTTTGTGGGTTATGAATCAGAAGAAGTTCACATTGTGGCATAGAATAAGTGCTGTGCTCGCCCTGCTGGTGTCTGCCGTCACTTATCTGCTGACCATTGAACCGTCGGCCTCGTTCTGGGACTGCGGCGAGTTTATAGCATCATCATACAAACTTGAAGTCGGGCACCCTCCTGGAAACCCGATGTTCCAGTTGATCGCCCGTTTCTTCACGATGTTCGGGGACAATATGCATGCTGCCGTCCTCGTCAACGCGATGAGCGCGCTGTGCTCAGCCCTGACCATCTTTTTCCTGTATCTCACCATAGTCTGGTTCGTCCGGCGGATGATAAAGCCTGCCGCTGACGGCACATATACTATTTCACAGACTATAGCGATCCTCGGTTCGGGGCTGGTCGGCTCGCTTGCCTACTGCTTCTCCGACACTTTCTGGTTCTCGGCTGTCGAGGGTGAGGTTTATGCGATGTCGTCCCTGTTCACTGCGGCCGTGTTCTGGCTCATGACGGTATGGTACGACCGCGCAGACCGTCCACATTCTCTCAAGTGGGTGGTGCTCATAGCTTTCCTGATGGGGTTGAGCATCGGGGTGCACCTTCTCAACTTGCTGATGATCCCAGCACTGGTTTTCATGTATTATTATCGTATAAGGGAAGAGCGGCCGTACAGTTTCAAGGAACTGCTGAAGATTTTCATTGTCGGGGTGGTGATCCTGGCCCTTGTGCTCTATATCATCATTCCTTGGCTTCCGAAGCTTGCGGCGTACACCGACCTTCTCTTTGTCAACGTGTTCGGCCTGCCGTACAACAGCGGCGCCGCATTCTTCATCGTGGCCCTGCTCGCCCTGTGCTTCTGGGGACTGTTCGTCACGCTCAAGAAGCAGAAGTGCTTCCTCAACACTGCGCTTCTCTGCTTCACGACCATCCTGATAGGGTTTTCCGTGTTCAGTATAGACATCATACGCTCCTGCGCCAAGACTCCGACCAACGAGTATCAGCCGGACAATGCGTTCACGCTGGTCCGTTATCTTTCCCGCGAGCAGTACGGATCGACCCCGCTCCTTTATGGGCAGTATTACGATGCCCCGTTCGAACTCAAGACTTCGAAGTACTGGGCTCCGCTGGACGGGAAGTACAAGAAAGTGGACGGGCCGGTGGATGCCAAGTACCTGTCTGAGGGTAAGATGCTTTTCCCGAGGATGTGGAGTTCAAGTCCCGACGGACGCTACGAGGAGTTCTACGAGTACTACACCGACGGCAAAGGAACCAAGCTGCCGGGCAGCACTCACCGCAAGCCGACGATGGGTGCTAACCTGCACTATTTCTTTGACTATCAGATGAACTGGATGTACTGGCGCTACTTCATGTGGAACTTCGTCGGCCGCCAGAATCAGGTGCACGCCCCTAATCCGGGAGACATATTCCACGGCAACTGGGAGAGCGGCGTGAAGTTCATCGACGAGTTCCGGCTCGGAGATCAGAGCGATGCCCCGGCTGTGCTCGCAGAGGATAAGGGCAAGAACCACTATTATTTCCTGCCGCTGCTGCTCGGGCTGCTCGGCCTTTTCTTCCAGTTCGACCGCGACAAGAGGGGCTGCTGGCTAAACTTCCTGATGTTCTTCATGACAGGCATCGCCATCGTGATATATCTCAACCAGCCTCCTTATCAGGTGCGCGAAAGGGACTATGCCTACGCCGGCTCGTTCTATTTCTTCTGTGTCTGGATAGGCATGGCCGTCGCCGCGATATACAGCCTTCTGGAGAAAGCCCTCAAGGGCAAGGGCGGCGTGACCGTGTCCGCTTTGACGACTGTGGCCTGTCTCTGCGTGCCGGTGCTCATGGCCGCGCAGAACTGGGATGACCATGACCGGTCCAACCGTCGCACTGCTGTGGAGATGGCCACGAACTACCTCAATTCAGTGGGGGAGAACGGCATCCTGGTTACCCACGGGGACAACGACACCTTCCCTCTCTGGTATGCCCAGGAAGTTGAGAACATCCGCCCGGATGTCCGTATATGCAACACCTCGCTGCTCGGCACCGACTGGCACATCGACCAGATGAAGTGGGCGGTCAACGAATCAGCTCCACTCGCGCTTTCTGTCGGGCAGGACCAGTACCTTTACGGCACCAATGAGTACGTCCCGGTCTACGACACGCGCAACGAGGTCACCAGCATCGCCGATGTGATGGCCCTGTTCCGCAACCCGAAGGTCAAGGCCCCGATGACGAGTGGGCGCAGGGTGGACTACATCGCCTCCCGCAAGATCTCCATCCCGGTCAACAGAGAAAACGTGATCCGTTCCGGCATCCTCGATGCCAAGTACGCCTCACAGATCCCGGATTCCATCATCATCACCATTCCTAAGGACAAGGACATGCTCACCAAGCCGGAACTCTTCATGCTCGATCTCCTCTCCTGCTACCAGTGGGACAGGCCGATCAATCTTCTGAGCATGGGAGGGGACATCAATATAGGTATAAAGGAATACCTTGAATACGAGGGGTATTCATTCAAGCTGATACCTATAAAGAACAAGACAACCACCACGGTGGCCGGTTTTGTGGATACAGATGAACTTTACCGCAAGATGACACAGGTCTACAAGTGGGATGCCGTGGCCGCCGGAGACTATTTTATTGATTACCAGAACCAGTACACCCACATGGGAGTGCTGTCCCTGCGTGGAATGTTCGTCACTTCGGCCAATGCATTCATCAAGGCCGGGGAAACTGACAGGGCCATGGAGATGCTGGACAAGTGCCGGGAGGTGACCCGGGACTTCCCTCTGGAAGGAGTGCCTGTAGGGTTCTCGGGCAACGACTATATGGTCATCAGCATGGTTGAGGACTACTACAAGCTCGGCGCAGCTGACAAGGCCCGCGAACTCGGGGAGGAGATGGCGGAGCAACTCTTGATATCGGCCAACTTCTACAGCCGCTTCTACTCTTATGCCAAGGAGGATTTTGAACTTATAGGCAACTATATCTACTTCCTTGCCGAGGTTATGGAGAAAGGTGGGGACAAGGAACTCGGGAAGCAGCTGAAGGACGGCTTCATGGCGATGCTCGGAGTGTCTCCTGAAGAAAGCAGGGGTTAGCGCTTCAGTCGCACAACCACAGATAGCGGGAGAGCTTTTCCGAACCGGTCGGTGAGGGCAAGTTCTCCCGATTCTATTTCCGCATCTTTCCCCAGTCCGAAAGCCTGCTTTACCACGGTTTCGCCGAGAAGAGGGGAGAAGCCGTTGGAGTAGAGGTTGAGGACGAGGAAGCTGTTCTGTGGTGCGAGAATGGATCTGATGCTTCCCATCATCTCGAAGAGGCACTCGTCGAGTTTCCACTTCTCCCCGTCGGGGCCGTGTCCGTAGGCCGGAGGGTCCATGATGATCCCGTCATATACATTGCCGCGGCGCTCTTCTCTCTTGGCGAATTTCATCGCGTCCTCCACTATCCAGCGGATTCCGTCGAGCCCGGAGGCTTCCATGTTGCCCCGCGCCCATGTGACAACCTGCCTGACGGAGTCCAAATGTGTCACGTCGGCCCCTGCGGCCTTGGCTGCGAGAGAGGCAGCTCCGGTGTAGGCAAAGAGGTTGAGTATCTTTGGCTTGCGCCCGTTTTCGGCGAGATGGCGGGTCTGACGGTAGATGTATTCCCAGTTCGGGGCCTGCTCCGGGAATACCCCGACATGCTTGAATGATGTGAGGCCCAGACGAAGGGAGAATTCCGGCCCGCTCTGGGAACCTGCGTAGCGGATGTACCACTGGTCTTCGCTGCGTTTGAGCCTTTCCCAGGTGCCGCTGTCCTCCTTGCCGGCCTTGCCGAATCCTGCTCCGGGGCGGAAGCGGGTGTGCGCGGCCCTTTCCCATTCCTTGCCGCTCATAGACTTGGCCCAAAGGGCCTTCGGCTCCGGGCGTATCAGCATGTAGGGGCCGAATCTCTCGAGCTTTTCTCCGTCTCCGGAGTCGACCAGCTCGTAGTCTTTCCAGAATGTTCCAGGGTATTCTATCATAGCGAGTGCAAAGATATGGAGAAAATTGCTAAATTTGCAGAATTGAGATTAATATCATTTCTATATGCAACAGCACATTGACTCTTATGATTTTAAGGGAAAGAAGGCCCTGGTCAGGGTCGACTTCAACGTCCCTCTCAACGACAAGTTCGAAATCACCGATGACACCCGCATCCGTGCAGCCATCCCGACCTTGAAGAAGGTTCTCGCAGGCGGCGGATCCCTCATCATCATGTCCCATCTCGGCCGTCCGAAGGGGGTGGATGCGAAGTTCTCTCTCAAGCACATCGTGGACCATGTCTCAGAGTGTCTCGGTGTACCTGTGAAATTCGCTCCGGACTGCATGAAGGCCCAGGCCGAGGCCGCCGCTCTCAAGCCGGGTGAGGCTCTGCTTCTCGAGAACCTGCGTTTTTACGCCGAGGAGGAGGGCAAGCCTCGCGGACTTGCCGATGACGCCACCGACGAGGAGAAGAAGGCTGCCAAGGCTGCTGTCAAGGAGAGCCAGAAGGAGTTCGTCAAGACTCTTGCCTCTTATGGCGACTGCTATATCAACGACGCGTTCGGCACCGCTCACCGCGCCCACGCCTCTACTGCGCTCATCGCCAAGTACTTCCCGAACGACAAGATGTTCGGATATCTGATGCTCGGCGAGATCAAGGCCATCGACAATGTGCTCAAGAACGCCAAGCGTCCTTTCACCGCGATTATCGGTGGTTCAAAAGTGTCATCCAAACTCGCCGTGCTCGAGAATCTTCTCGACAAGGTGGACAACCTCATCATCGGCGGCGGAATGGGATATACATTCATCAAGGCTGAGGGCGGCAAGATCGGTAAATCCCTCCACGAGGACGATCTTATCCCGCAGGCTCTCGAAATTCTTGCCAAGGCCAAGGAGAAGGGCGTGAAGATTTCCCTCTCCGTACAGACCCTCGTGGCTGACGACTTCAGCAACGATGCCAACACCAAGATCGTGCCTTCTCACGAGATTCCTGACGGATGGGAGGGTATGGACGCTGGCCCTGAGTCCCTCGCAAACTGGAAGAAGATCATCCTCGACTCCAAGACCGTGCTCTGGAACGGCCCTGTCGGAGTGTTCGAGATGGAGAAGTTCGCCGGCGGCACCCTGCAGATTGCAGAGGATCTCGCGGAGGCCACTGCCAAAGGCGCATACACCCTCGTGGGCGGCGGCGACTCTGTGGCAGCTGTGACCCGCATGGGCTACGCGAACAAGGTCAGCTACGTGTCCACCGGCGGCGGGGCCATGCTTGAGGCTCTTGAGGGCAAGGTGCTTCCGGGCATCGCCGCTATCGAAGAATAACCGCTACATACCTGATAAGCTTTGTCCGTCCGGCCAGCAAGGCCGGGCGGATTTTTTGTGCGAAAATGACTATATTTGTGCCAAATGCTTTGTTATGCTTGATCTGCTTTTCGTGCATTGGCATGTCGATCCCGTGCTTTTACATCTCGGCGGGCTCCAGATAAGATGGTACTCGCTCTTGTTCGTGTCCGGCTTTGTGATAGGCTGGTATCTGTTCAGGTGGTTTTTCCGCAGGGAAGGAGTTGACCAGAAACTCATGGATCCGCTTCTCTACACGCTGCTGATTGCTACGATAGTCGGTGCGCGTCTGGGGCATTGCCTTTTTTATCAGCCTGACTATTATCTCGGCTCGTGGAGCGGGTTTCTTGAGATATTCATGCCTTGGAAAGGCGGACTCGCGAGCCATGGCGGGGCCATAGCATTGCTGTTTGCAATGTGGTGGTATTCTGTTCATTATGGTAAGAGGAACGGCTTTGACTTCATGTGGATAATGGACAGGCTCTGCATCACGGTTGCATTTGCAGGCTGCATGATCCGACTCGGAAACCTTTTCAACTCGGAAATTTACGGAGATGTGACCAGCCTGCCGTGGGGGTTCATCTTTGATTTGCGCGGCGAGACGGAGCCCAAGCATCCGACCCAGATTTATGAGGCCCTGTCGTATCTGATTCTCGGCCTTGCTCTGGTGTGGGTGTACAAGTATAAGCTTGACAAGGTGTACAGGGGCTTTTTCTTCGGGGTGTTCCTCATAGGCTGCTTCGGGATGCGTTTTCTCATCGAATTCATCAAGGAGCCGCAGGTAGGCTTCGAGCAGGGGATGGCTCTCAACATGGGGCAGCTGCTCTCGATTCCGTTCGTGCTTGCAGGCATAGGTATTCTCGTCTGGTCTTATGTTCACCATGAGCCTGCAGCGGTGAGCGTTACGGTAAAAAAGAAGTAACAGAACTTCATACCTATATTATAGCGGATGGCACGGATTTGGTATTATCCGTGCCTGCGTTAATTTAGTGTATGAAGAAGTTAGTATTGTTTTCGTTAATGGCGCTGACAGTCAGCGGCTTGGCATCGGCGCAGGAGCCGGCCCAGCCGTCCGATACTCTCCCGGCGCCGAAACTCATCTCCCTCGAACATGCTCTCCAGATCGCTGTAAGCGAAAACGCCTCTGTCAAAGTGGCGGACATGGAGGTTGAGCGCAGCGGATATGAGCGCAAAGGCACCTATGCTTCACTTTTTCCTCAGGTGGATGGTACGGCAAACTACCAGCGTACCATCAAGAAGCAGGTGATGTACATGGACTTCGACATGTCTTCCATGGGAGGCGGTTCTGAATCTGAAAGCTCCGGAAGTTCTGGTGAATCAAGCGGTTCCGGGGCCATGACTTCAGGGGGCGGAATAGAAGTCGGCCGTTGGAACACCTGGTCGGCCGGAGTTTCAGCCTCCATGCCTTTGGTGAATGCCCAGCTCTGGGAGAGCATCAGGGTGAGCGGACAGAGCGTGGAACTTGCAGTGGAGAAAGCACGCAGCTCACGTCTTGAGACTGTCAACCAGGTCAAGCAGGCATATTTCTCCTGTCTCCTTGCCAAAGAGGCGTTCAAGGTCTACAAGTCCGTCTATGAGAACGCCCTCGAGAATCTTGAGCAGACTCAGCGCAAGTACAATGCGCAGCGTGCTTCCGACCTCGATCTGGCCCGCGCCAAGACCACTCTCGCCAACGCCATTCCTAATGTCTATGACGCGGAGAGCTCCGTCGTCCTGTCACTTTGGCAGCTCAAGGCGGTGATGGGCGTAAGTCTCGATGAGAATATCGATGTCTCCGGCTCACTCGCGGACTATGCCGACACGATGCTCTACGACATCAAGGCTTCTGAGGATCTTTCGTTGGACAACAACTCGACTATGCGGCAGCTCTCCATCCAGGCGGAGCAGCTCGCTTCTACCGTGAAGATGCAGCAGTATGCCTATCTTCCTACTCTTGCGCTGTCATTCTCGTACAGTATGAACGCCATGACCAATGACTTCAATTTCAGCGAGTACAAGTGGTCGCCTTATTCCATGGTGGGATTGAGCCTCCAGATTCCTATATTCTCCGGCGGCAAGCGCTACAACGCCGTGCGCGCCGCCAAGGTCCAGAGCGCGGAACTCACTGTGCAGCGTGAGAATACCGAACGTCAGCTCAGGATCTCCATCCGCCAGTATCTCAATCAGATGGAGACGGCGATGAAAAGCTACAGCTCCGCACAGAGCGCCCTTGACTCCGCCACCAAGGCATACGACATCGCTCAGCGCTCCTATAACGTGGGGCGCAGCACTCTTACGGATCTCAACGATGCGCAGCTTGCGCTCACCCAGGCCAGCCTGACCCTGTCGCAGGCAGTATATAATTTCGTCACGGCCAAGGCCAACCTTGAGGGGACTCTCGGTGCCGATTTCATCGACGAAGACGGTAATGTCCAATTGAATAAAACATATAACAATGAATAATAAACTGATAATGGGTATGGCGCTGGCTGCGGCTGTCTGCAGCTGTGCCGGCAACAAGGGAGGCCAGAAGGCGCAGCAGATCGTCGCCGAGAAGACGCCGGTCGTGTCTGTGGTGACAGCTGCAAAGCAGGTGGTGCCGCAGGAAGAGGTGTATTCTTCCACCGTGCAGGCCAATGTCGTCAACAACATAGCACCTCAGAGCGGCAACCGTATCGTCAAACTGAATGTCGAGGTCGGCGATTTCGTCTCCGCCGGGCAGGTGCTTGCCGAGATGGACAGGGTGCAGCTGGACCAGGCTGCCCTCAAACTCAAGAACGATGAGGTCGAGCTTGCCCGTGTCAAGGCCCTTCTCGGCGAGGGAGGAATTTCCCAGTCCGACTACGATGCCCTTGAACTTGCATACAACGTGTCCAAGTCAAGCTATCAGAACCTTCTGGACAATACCATCCTCCGTGCTCCTGTGAGCGGGGTGATCTCTGCGCGCAACTACGACCGCGGGGACATGTATGCCATGTCATCTCCTATATATGTGGTTCAGCAGATCACTCCGGTCAAGCTTCTTGTGGGTGTCTCCGAGGCGGACTACAGTCGTGTCAAGAAAGGTGACAAGGTCAGCGTCACCGCAGATGCCCTTCCTGGCAAGACGTTCACCGGCAGCGTGTCCAGAGTGTATCCGGTGATTGACCCGTCTACCCACACTGTGAAGGTCGAGATACTCATCCCTAACGCCGACAGGCTTGTCCGTCCGGGGATGTATGCCCGCGTCACTGTCAACATGGGTGACCGCAACAGCGTGGTGGTGCCTGATGCCGCTGTCATGAAGCAGCAGGGCTCAGGCCAGAGGCAGGTGTATGTCCTCAAGGATGACGGCACCGTAGATTTGAAACTCGTGACGCCCGGTCGTCATTTCGGCTCCAATTATGAGATCCTTTCTGGTCTTGAAGACGGAGAAAAGGTGGTCACCGAGGGTCAGTCGGCTCTGAGATCCGGCATTAAAGTGGAGGTGACGAAATGAGCATCTACCGTTCGGCCGTCAACAAGCCGGTAACCACTGCGCTGGTCTTCATCGCGTTTGCGGTGCTCGGATTTTTCTCCGTGAGCAGGACATCAATCGCGCAGTTCCCGGAGTTTGACGCAAACACCATCATGGTGATGTCCTCATACCAGGGCGCCAATGCCCAGGACATCGAGACCAACCTTACAAAGGTTCTTGAGAACGCACTCAACGGTGTCGAGGACCTCAAGGAACTAAACTCCCAGTCCAAGGAGAACATCTCCTTGCTGACGCTCACATTCGAATACGGTACTGACATAGAGGCCGCGACCAACAATGTCCGTGACAAGTTGGACATGGTCAATTCGGCTCTCCCGGACGGGGCCACAACCCCTGTCATATTCAAGTTCAGTGCGGACGACATGCCTATCATGATGCTCTCCGCCACGGCGGACGAAAGCCTCGAAGGACTTGACAAAATCTTGGACGACAAGGTCTCAACTCCTTTGGCCCGTGTAAAAGGAGTGGGTACGGTGTCAGTCAGCGGTGCGCCTACAAGGGAGATCCAAGTCTACTGTGATCCTGTAAAACTTCAGGCTTACAATCTCAGCATCAGTACTATATCTTCAATCATCGCTGCCGAGAACCGCAACATGCCTTCAGGCAACATAGACATCGGCTCGGAGACCTACACCCTGCGCGTGCAGAAGGAGTTTACTGACCCTTCCGAACTGCTTGACGTTGTGGTCGGCTCAAAGGACGGTGACGTGGTGTACCTAAGGGATGTCGCCACCATCTATGACGGAGGCGAGGAGCGCGAGCAGGAGTCCTACACCAACGGTCAGCGTGCAGCCCGTATCGTCATCCAGAAGCAGTCCGGAGCCAACACGGTCAATGTGATCAGAAACGTCAAGAAGCAGATGGCAAAGATCCAGCCGACCCTGCCCTCTGACATCAACATCGTTACTTTCGTTGACGGTTCCACCGAGATCATCAACACCATCAAGACCCTCTTCGAGACCATCATCATCACATTCCTTGTCGTTGGATTTGTGGTGTTCATATTCCTTGGCAACTGGAAGTCCACGGTCGTTATTGTGCTCTCCATCCCTATAGCACTGCTGGCATCCCTTATTTATCTGTACGCTACTGGCAATACTCTCAACATCATCTCAATGTCGGCGTTGGCGATAGCGATAGGCATGGTCGTGGATGATGCCATTGTGGTGCTGGAGAACATATCGACGCATATTGCCCGTGGCGAGAAACCGAAGGAGGCTGCGGTGCATGGCACTTCGGAGGTAGGTATCTCTGTCGTGGCTTCTACCCTTACGATGCTTTGCGTGTTCCTGCCTCTGACCATGATCAGCGGTATGGCCGGCATCATGTTCCGCCAGCTCGGATGGATCGTCAGCATCATCATGATAGTCTCCACGACGGCCGCCCTCACCTTTGTGCCGATGCTCTGCTCACGCTGGCTGAAGCCTAACGTGCACCATGGTAAGGCTTACAATGCGGTCTTCATCCCGATCAATAAGTTCCTTGACAAGATATCCCGCGGCTACGCCCATGTGATACACTGGGCTACGAAGCGCCGCAAGACGGTGATTTTCACTTTCGCCGGCGTGTTCGTGCTTGCCATCGTGCTGCTGGTGCCGGGCTTGAAGACAGAGTACTTCCCTCATAGCGACTCCGACCGTCTGTCTGTGACAGTGGAACTTCCTATGGGTACGGCCCAGGAGGTCACCAGAGGCTTCTATAACAAGATCTATGATGAGATCGAGGCCGCCGTGCCTGAGGCCCACATCATCAACGGCACCTTTGGACAGGCCGATTCCGACAACACCTTCGCCTCCATGCAGAGCAACGGTACCCACTTGATTTCCATGAACATCAACATCGGTACCAGCAGTACACGTGAGCGCAGTTCAGCTGAACTCGCCGATGTCGTCAGAGGCATCCTCAACTCCCACCCTGAAATCCGCAGGGCCCTCGTGACCGAGGGAGGCGGCGGAATGGGCGGCGCCACATCCATCAAGGTGGAGGTCTACGGCTACAGCTTCGACAATACCGACCTTGTGGCCCGTCAGCTCCAGTCAGGAATGCTTAAAGATCCGGCTTTTACGCAGGTTACCTTGAGCCGAGACGAGTATACGCCGGAATTTCAGATGAATTTCGACCGTACGAAGCTCGCCCTCAACGGCTTGACCTCGACCACTGCGGCTACGGCGTTCAGTGCTGCCATGAGCGGCTCCGTGGCTTCATATTACCGCGAGGACGGAGATGAGTACAAGATCCGTGTACGCTACGCTCCGGAGTTCCGTACCAGTGTCGAGGATCTGGAGAATATCCTTGTGACCAATGCCGCCGGACAGCAGATCCGCATGAAGGACCTCGGAGAGGTCGTGGAGACCCTTGTGCCTCCTACCATTGAACGCAAGGATCGTGAGCGACTCATCACTGTCACCGGTATCGTGGCTCAGGGCGCGGCCCTCAGCGATGCAGTGGCTGCGGCGAACAAGGTGATATCCGAGACGCAGATGCCTACCGGCATATCTACAGTGATCGCTGGAGACTACGAGGATCAGCAGGACATGTTCTCCGATCTTCTGGTTCTGATTGTCTTGATGATCATACTTGTATACATGGTGATGGCCTCACAGTTCGAGTCATTCATGGCACCGTTCGTGATCATGTTCTCCGTTCCGTTCGCCCTTGTCGGCGTACTGCTCGGACTTCGCATCACCGGCACTGCGCTCGGCGTTATGGCGATGATCGGTATCATCATCTTGATCGGTGTCGTTGTGAAGAACGGTATCGTGCTGATTGATTATACTATACTCTGTCGTGAGAGGGGAATGAACATCCGTGACGCTTCCACGACGGCTGCCAAGAGCCGACTCAGACCTATCCTCATGACCACCCTCACCACCGTGCTCGGTATGGTGCCGATGGCGATCGGTACCGGTGAAGGTTCTGAGATGTGGCGCTCCCTTGGTGTGACCGTGTGCTGGGGTCTTACGATATCGACGCTCGTGACCCTCGTGCTCATCCCTACAGTATATTGTGCATTCGCAAGCAGACAAGAAAGGAGGAAAAACAAATGAAAGCAATGTTCATAGCATATAACCAGGCCTACAACGAGGAGATCGTCGAGGCTCTGGCGGCCCTTGGACAGCGTGGCTTCACCCGTTGGCAGGATATCCAGGGCAAGGGAGGCTTCAACGGCACCCCTCATCTGGGCAGCCATGCCTGGCCGGAGATGAACCATGCGGTCCTGACGATGGTCCCGGACGAAAAAGTCGAACCGATACTCTCCGTTCTTAAGGAGAAGGACAAGGCTTCTCCGGATCTCGGACTCAGGGCTTTTGTCTGGGGTATTGAAACTTTCTATTAAATTCTTAACTTTGTATCCGCCGCTCATAGCAGAACGGCGGATTTTTAAAATATCACGCTATGGCAACAGTAGTAAATGACGCAAACATCGCGGAGATCCTTTCTTCTCCGAAACCTGTTCTGATAGATTTTTGGGCCACATGGTGCGGTCCTTGCCGTGTCCTCTCTCCGACTGTGGACGAGATTGCGGCTGAATACGAAGGCCGTGCGGTCGTGGCCAAATGCAACGTTGACGACTGCGAAGACATCTCTATGAAGTACGGTATCCGCAACATCCCTACGCTCCTCTTCTTCAAGAACGGGGAACTCGTGGACAGGACTGTGGGAGTCGTGTCAAAACAGGAGATAAGTCAAAGAATCGAAAAACTGATTTAACAAAATGAAAAAGATCCTAATCATCGCGGCCACCCTGCTTGCAGCATGGTCAGCCAACGCTCAGGTCGGCATCATCGCCGGTCTCACATCATCAGCCACCGACGTCGAGTCAGCATACGCCGACGTCAAGAATGTCAACCAGTACCATGTCGGGCTTACTTACAAGCTCGGGCTCGGCAACCTTCTTGCTATCCAGCCTTCTATCATATACAATATGAAAGGCACCAAGTTCGGCGAGATTGCCGGCGTCAAAGATGTCGCAGTTGACTATAAGACCGGATATATCGAGGTTCCTGTACAGGTGCAGGCCGGTATCGGCATCGGTTCTCTGGTCCGTGCCTACGGCTTTGTGGAGCCGTTTATCGGATACGCAGTCAAGAATGAAGTCAAGATTGAGAATATTGATGATGTCAACAATTCGTGGGACAATGTCAAGAACAAACTTGAATATGGCGTCAGCCTCGGTGTGGGCGCCGAGGTCCTCAGTCACCTTCAGGTATCCGTGAAGTATTTCTGGAATCTTGGCGATGTCTACGGACAGTCCATCAACATCGGAAGCATCTCCAAGGAGGTCTCTTCCAGCAAGTGCAACGGCATAGCCGCCTCGGTGGCATTCCTTTTCTAGTATGTCAGAAAAAAAGGCGGTCTTCTTCTGTTCCGCCAGTCACGACATAAAGGCCGAATACAATCAAGCTGCACGGGAAATCGTCCGTGCGGCTTGTTTGTCTGGATATGACATCGTCTCCGGAGGGACCGTCAAGGGGACAATGGGGGTGATCTGTGACGAGGCTTCCCGTCATGGTGTTGAGGTGATAGGGGCGATACCACGTTTCATGAAAGGGTTGGAGCACCCGGCTCTGACACAGTGCGTGTGGACAGACAAGATGTCGGAGCGCAAGGACGCGATGAGGGAGGGCACTTGCCTTGCGATAGCCCTTCCGGGCGGGATCGGGACTCTTGATGAACTCGCCGAGACATTCTGTCTGGCCAAGATGGGGCTCTACAAAGGGCGTGTAATCGTCTTCAATCCGGACGGGTTCTACGATCCTTTCAGAGAACAGCTTGAGACTTATGTACGCGGAGGTTTCATGGATGCTTCGGCGATGTCCCTTATCAGTTTTCCTCAGACAGTCGAAGAAGTCAAGGCGCTGCTGTGAACATAGGCGGAATCATATCATTGCTTGGCGAGGACTGGACGCGGATGCGCGAGCTGATCCGCGCCGATTTGCACTCGGATGTGGCATTGCTCGAGGATGTCAATTCCAAGGTGCTCTCCCATTCCGGCAAAATGCTCCGTCCGCTCGTCTGTCTGTTGATGGCCAAGGCTCTTGGTGTGCCCAATGATGACAGTCTCCACTATGCGGCCGCTTCCGAACTTCTCCACAATGCGACTTTGATGCACGACGATGTGGCGGATCAGAGTTCAGAGCGCAGGGGAGTCCCGACCGTGTCGGCCATGCTCGGGCCTTCGGCTGCCGTGCTGGTGGGTGATTACTGGCTTGCCAGAGCGGTTGAGGCTGTATTTGCCACTAGACGTTTCGCCCGGGTGGTCAAGCTTTTCTCCCGTACGCTCACGGATTTGGCGGAGGGGGAGATGTACCAGCTCGAGAAAGCTTCTTCTGCGGATACCACGGAGGAAGACTATTTCAGGATCATACGGTGCAAGACGGCATCGCTCTTTGTCGCGGCCGCAGAATCCGGCGCCTGCTCTGTGGACGCATCGGAGGAGCAGCTGGCAGCGGCGAGAGCTTATGCTCTGGCTCTTGGTACCGCTTTTCAGATCAAAGATGATATTTTGGATTATGCCGGCACCGGAGAGCTTGGAAAGCCTGTCGGGATGGATCTCAAGGAGCAGAAGATAACCCTTCCTCTTATCGGAGCCCTTTCCACCCTTGAAGATGATTCCCGGATGCGCAGCAAGATACTTCAGATTCAGGAGCATCCGGAGTTTTGCGGGCAGCTGCATTCTTTTGTGATTGAAAGAGGGGGGATTGATTATGCTGCCGTCAGACTACAGGAATATATTGATGCGGCCGTTGGCGCCCTTGACTCCGTGCCTGATTCTCCTGCCAAGGAAGCTCTGGCTGAGATGGCACGTTTCAACGCTTTCAGACGGGTATGAGATTCGCGCAGCTTCAGGGTAACGATGATGTCGTCAGGGCGCTTGTCGGTATGGTGGATTCTGGCAAAGTTCCACATGCCATAATGTTTCAGGAGGATGACGGAGGTGGGGCTTTCCCTCTATGCATAGCTTTTCTGCAATATCTCTATTGTGAGCACCGCTCCGGCGGTGATTCCTGTGGAGTCTGCCCGGCCTGCAACAAGATATCGAAGTTCATCCACCCGGATGTGCATTTCGTGTATCCGACAGCTGCTTCCACCATATCCCTTCAATATGTGGCGCAGTTCAGGCAGCTGGCGGCATCCAACCCTTATTTCACGGAGACCCAGCTCTCTTCGGCCCTCGGAATCGAGGGTAAAAATTCCCTTATAGCCGTCAGTGAGGCTAAGCATCTGCTTGAGACTCTGTCGCTCAGCGCCCTTGAGAGTGGCTACCGCTCGGTCGTTATCTACCTTCCGGAGAAGATGAACCCGGATGCGGCCAACCGTCTGCTCAAGATTATCGAGGAACCTCCGCTTCAGACTCAGTTTCTGTTGATTACACATCATTCGGAGAGAGTGCTGCAGACCATATCGTCTCGATGTCAGCAGATCCGTGTCAGGCCCGCCGACACTGCTGATACCGCTGCCGCATTTGCTTCACCGGAACTTTTCTCCGGCTTGATGGAAGCGCTTATGCGGAAAGATCTGCTCTCCGCGCTTGATGCCGGAGAAGGGATTGCGGCTCTGCCGTCGCGCGAGACTGCTAAATCTTTTTGTAAATTTGCATCTTACCAGCTCCGCCTCATATTCCTTGCACAGCAGGGGCTCAGTTCTCTTGGTGCCGACAGTGCCGATGCCCTCCGGTGGGCTTCAGCCTTGCCCAAGACTTTCCCCCGTGCGGCGCTTGCCGTGTTTGATGAGACAAGTTCTCTCATTGACCGCAATGTCAATGCACGTCTGCTGTTTACGGATATGGTGGACAGACTTTTTATGCTTATATGAACGATATCAGAGAATCCATACATTTCGACTGTTCCCGTGGCTGCGTCGTGACCCATGACGCGGAGTCCGGGGAAGTCTCATGCTCCTACCGTGCAGGCTGCTGCAAACTCGGTGATTACAACTGGCTGAAAGACGCGCAGGACGGCTCCTGCAAGGATCTTTTCGAGGTGCGTTTCAAGAACACCCGCAAAGGCATATATATCAATGACTCCCCACAGAATGTGCGTCTCGGCGATCTGGTGATGGTCGAGGCCACGACCGGTCTGGATCTTGGCATTGTGACGCTTGAGGGGCCTATAGTCGGGCGGCAGATGAAGTGCAAGGGTATAGATTCCAAAACGGCCGTGTTTAAGAAAATTTATCGCAAGGCCCGTCAGACCGACATTGAGCGCTGGCAGGAGGCGATAGCCCGGGAGCAGGAGACCATGATCAAGGCCCGCAGCATAGCAGCCGAGATGGGATTGGAGATGAAGATCGGCGATGTGGAGTTCCAGGGGGACGGCACCAAGGCCATATTCTACTACATAGCCGATGGGCGCGTGGATTTCCGCCAGCTCATCAAGGCCTTTGCCGAGGAGTTCCATATCAGGATAGAAATGAAACAGATCGGCGCGCGTCAGGAAGCCGGGCTCATCGGAGGTCTCGGCGTTTGCGGCCGGGAGCTGTGCTGTGCCAACTACATCTCGTCCTTCCAGAGCATCTCCACGGCAGCGGCCCGTTGTCAAGATCTCTCTCTCAATCCACAGAAACTTGCGGGCCAGTGCGGAAAGCTCAAGTGCTGCCTCAACTATGAGGTGGCGACCTACCTCGATGCCCAGTCCCGTATCCCGAAAGTGAGCGAACCGCTTGATTTTCAGGATGGACCGGCCTACCTCCGAAAGACGGACATACTCAAGGAGGTGATGTATTTCTCTTATGACAAGACTTCCGATGCGCAGCTCTATCCGCTCGCGGCATCGGAGGTGCGGGAGATAATAAAGATGAACCGCAACGGCATCAAGCCGGAGTCCCTCAAGAGCGAACCTGAACCGGTGGCGCCGGAGTTCGTGACGGCAGTAGGGGATGACAGCATCAGCCGTTTCGACGCGCCGCGCCGCCGCAAGGGCGGAAAGGGCCGCGGGGGCAACCGTGGAGGCAGACAGCAGTCTCAGGATACGGCGAAACAAGGGACTGCCCCGCAGCCGAGGCAGGCGTCCGGAGACCGTCCGCGTCAAGACAGGCCTCGTCAGGGTGGCAGCCGTCCGCGCCGGGACGGAAGGCCGCAGCAGGCCGGTGGCAACCGTCCGCGTCCGAACGCACCTAAGCCTGAAGGCGGGGAGAAATGAGGGCGCTGATCCCGTTTATCAGTTGTCTGCTGCTGGCAGCCTGTGCCAGACCGGCCCAGACCGAAAATTTTATCCGCTCTGACAGGGCGGAAGATGGCGTGTACTCGTTTCTTGTGGACATGACAGACTCTTTGGCTACTTATGACTTCTGGTTCTACAGCAGGCTTGCCGCCGGGCGGAAGAGCAATCTTGAACTCCGGGTGAGCTGGACGGCCCCGTCTGGTCGCAGCCTCTATGAGACTGTGTATATGGGGGCGCTGGACAGCCGGGGGGAGCGTGAGTTATATAGGAGCGGCATAGTGCCGGCGGAGTACGGGGAATGGAGGGTCAATGTGCGCCCGATTGATCCGGGAAAGGATTTTCTCGGGCTGGGACTTATATACAAAAGAAACGATGGGGCACGATAAACTCAGGAAATTCGCGGAGAACGAGACCTTCTCCTGTCTTCTCCAGCCTTCTTCGCAGGAGCTTCTCGCGGACGGCTTTTTCAATCTCAAGGATCATCCGATAAAGGGGCGCTGGAGGGAGAAGATGTTCCCCGGCGGTGCTCCGGATGCGCCGCTGGTGCTGGAACTCGGCTGCGGCAAGGGGGAGTATACGGTTGACCTTGCTCTGCGCAATCCCGCTTCCGATTATATCGGTGTGGATATCAAGGGTGCGCGACTGTGGAAGGGGGCCGGCAGGGTTACGCGCGAGCATATCGGCAATGCTGCGTTCTTGCGCACCAGAGTGGAGTTTATCACAGCCTTTTTTGCCCCGGGGGAAGTGTCGGAAATCTGGTTGACTTTCTCTGATCCCCAGTTCCGGAGCGAGAACTCCCGTCTGACTTCGCCTCTTTTCCTTGAGCGCTACCGTTCTATGCTGAAGCCGGGGGGAATTGTGCGTCTCAAGACTGATTCGATGTTCCTGCACCGCTATACGCGTGCCGTGTGCGAGACCAATTCGTTGAAGATCCTCTCATGCACTGAGGACCTGTATGGGTCGGAAGATCCGCTGATAGAGCCGGAAGTGCGTGAGGTTCAGACCTTTTATGAGAAAATGTTCCGCGAGCAGGGCTACGATATCACCTATCTGTCTTTTGCTATTGACCATGACGGGTCTTTTGTCTCTCCGCGCGATCCGGAGGATTTCGACTCCGCCTACTGGCGCTCCATCGAGGGGCCGCGCCTTCTGTTCGGTCATGACTCCGCCGAGACCCGCCGCCAGAAGCTGAAGGCCGCCCAGGAGGAGTAGCTTTCTACATGTCTTTTGACAGCCAGTTGCCGATAGAGATGACGTTGATGGTGTATCCGTCTTGTTCAATTATCTCATCTTGATCCCAAGTAACGATCTGAAGATTCTTGTTTTTAAGTTCCCCGGCACATTCGACCAGAGAGTTGACTTCACGTTTGCGAGTGCTTTTCCCGGACAGGTCATAGCATACTTGAATCAGCCCCTGTGTCATTATTCCTTTCCTGTATACGAAATCTACCTCTTTTTCATTTCTTGATCGATAATAGAACAATTCGTTTTTCTTGAGGTCGTATCCTCTTTTGAGCAGTTCTGTGAAAACCATGTTCTCAAGCAGCCGTCCACGGTTGGGTGACAGTTCGAAGGCTCGGGCGTATATGAAGCCGGTGTCAATTACATAACATTTCCTGTCAGCCTTGTTCATGAGTTTGAATTTGCTGTTGAAACGGGGCAGAAACTGGAATAAGTAGGTGTTGCTCAAAAACCTACAGTAGTTTTGAACTGTCGTAACGCTTTTCATGTCAAGTTCCCCTGCAAGTGAGGAGGCGCTGAATGCATTGGTGAAGTTTGCAAGGAGCCAATTGGCAATGCTATATAAGTCGTCAACTTTCCTTATATTGTATCTCCTCACGATATCTTTGACAATTGTTGAATCATATAGGCTTGAAAGGTACCCTTGCGTAACTTGTGGAGTGAGGGCGACTTCTGGATACCCTCCGTAGTTGAGATATCTTTCGTATACGGCATAGTCAGTGAGGCTCTCATTTCCTGCTCCAGTTATGTGCTCCAGATATTCGCGTGCCGAGAACGGGTAAATTCTTATTTCGAGGAAACGCCCTGAAAGAACGGAGGCTATGTCATCGGACAGCAAATTGGCATTAGATCCCGTTATGACCAGATTCATGCCCCTCCTGTACAATTTCTCTACCCAGAGGCTCCATCCGTTGAGATTCTGTACTTCGTCAAGAAGCAGATACTCGTATCCTGGATATATTTCATCCAACAGGTCTTCAACCGTGTCTTCTGAAAAGCCTGAAAGCAGAGTGTTGTCGTCAAAATTCAGATATGCAAACTTCTTTCCTTTGAGCATCTGCACGGCAAGAGAAGACTTGCCTGCCCTTCGGGGGCCTGTTATCAGTTTGATAAGTTTGCTGGGTAAATATGAGGTCGCCATCCCATTGGCAACTCTTTCCAGATATTCCATGCTGAGAAGTTTGTCTCTCTCTGCTTTTTGTTTGAGAATGGCATTTTTCATTTAGTAGAATTTTTGTAATGGACAAAATTAGGCTTTTTTATCCATTATACAAAGTTTTTTGGATAAAGGGATTGCGTTGATGGTAAGATGTCCGTGGAAATCGGCTTTCCCCGGACAAAACTGTGCTATTGAGCCGTTTGTCCGGCAGAATGGCCTTCCGGTGGACAAGCAAAAACGAATTTTAAAAATATTAAGAAAAAATCATGGAGCTCTTGTGAAATACGTATTCTTTTCCTACCTTGTGAAAACTAAATTATTTTAAAATGAAAAAAGTACTCATTGCTCTCGTTCTTCTCGTCTCTCCATTATTCTCGAACACTTCAGAAGCGACCAGAAACTCCGTGGAAGTTTATAAGGATTGTGAAATATTCTGTCCTAAATGCAGATCCGGAGAAGTCAACCATACCCACATAGACGGTTCTTCGACCTACTATGCCGTTTGTCGGATATGTGGATACCAATGGTATGGGAGCTCTTCGAAGTAGTATATTATTGCTGTTTACGTTCCTCCTCTTCGCGCTGAGCGGCTTCGCCCAGCAGGGTCCGGGCATTCAGAAGTACTTGAATGTCAAGATTGAGGCGGTGGTGCTCGATTCTCTGAGCAGGGTGCCTGTCGAATTCGCCTCATCCTATATCACGAAGCAGGGGGACAGCACCATACTTGACTTCACCATGTCGTCCAAGGACGGCAAGGTCAGTTTCGATAATGTGGTGAAAGGCAAGTATGTGCTTTATGTTGAGCAGCTTGGCTATAGGCCGTTCGCCCTGTCCTTTTCCACTCCTGACAGCGCATTCGGAAGCTATGACCTCGGGCAACTGCTGATCAGCCCCGACCCCGAGATCCTCGAAGCGGCAAGAGTGACGGGGGACGCTTCCCCGATAACCATCATCAAAGACACTGTCGTCTATAACGCTGGCTCATACAAAGTAGGCGAAAACGCAAAACTCGGCGAACTCCTCTCCAAGATGCCGGGAATCAAGGTGGAAGGCTCCAGCGTGACAGTAGGAGGCTCACCTGTGCGCAACATCACGATAGGCGGACGGACATTCTTCCTCGATGACCCTATGGTCGCCGTCAACAATATACCGGCGCGAATCGTCCGCAATGTCAAGGTGTACGACAAGACTCCCGAAACTGAAGGCGGGATGGTCTCCGATACACAGAAAGAAACGGTGATGGATGTGGCGCTGAAGCCCGAATACGAAGACGGCTTTTTCGGCAACGCCAGTGCTTCCGCTGCATACGAAGAGCAGTTCCTTGGCAACGGGGAGCTGATGCTGTCGCGTTTCTCCCCGAAAGAGCAGATCACGGCACTTGCCAATTACAAGTCTGTCACAGACCCTTTTTCCGGTAACGGTCAGGTCATAAGGGGAGGTCAGACTCTCTCTCCGGGCAGACTCGCAGCAAGCAGCGGACTGGAGCGCAGCGCCTTGGCCGGTGTCAACCTTGATACGGACAGATTCAGGAAGATTGAACTTGACGGCTCGGTGAAATATGACTACAGCAGCAAGACGGTCGCAGACACCATCAGCCGTAGTTTCATATCTGGGGGAAAACTGGCCGAAGAGGAAGAATTGCTCTCCGGGGTCACAGGCAGCCATGCCGTGAGCGGAAACATCCGGATAGGCAACAAGGACAAGTCTTCCTACAATCTCAGTGTCAACATATCCGGCTCCTACAGCAGGTCGGACGAATCTTCCATGTCTCAGACGGGAAATGCTGCAACCTATGGTAGCTCGTTCATAGGCAACCAGTTATACGGCAACGCATCGACTGTCCTCACGCTGCCCAAGCTCGGCAAGCCGGGGCGTTTTGCCATGATGAGCCTGAACCTTTCGGGCGGGCTGGCAGACGGCCAGGGTGCAGACGGCAGCATAAATTACAAGAATTCGCGGGACAATGCAGGCGGGCGGCTGTTTGTCAACTACGTAGAGCCGCTCACGGAAAAACTGTCCTTGCAGGCAAAAGGGAATGCCAGCCTCAACCTCTCGGATTTCACTCGGGCGGCAGATCGGGAATTCTACAGCTACACAGACAGTTACTCTTCCGTCTCCATGTCGCAGTCATTGAGGATGAGATTGACCATAGCTGAGGGTGAACTGTATGCCGGAGCTGACCTCAACCAGTCCAGACTCAGGGGAGATTGGGAAAACCGCATCAGCCCGAATATCGAGTACAATTACAAAAAGTCGAACTGGACGCTGACATTCCAGACGGACAGCTATATGTCCTCCCCTTATACGGACTATCTTGTGTCCGCGCTCGACCTTTCAGACCCGTCGTGCACATTCGTCGGCAATCCGGCTCTTAAATCAAGTTACACCTGGTCAGCCAACATCAGGACCAAATACAATGACCGCAAAAAGAAAAGAACCTTCACTGCACGTGCCAATGGCTCCGTGAGGCAGAACCCTATGGCAAGCCTTATATGGTATGATGCTGCCGGTCAAAGATTCAGCCGTCCTGTGAGCATGGACACCCCACAGACAAGCATATCTGCAAGTCTGACAGCGACAACGCCTCTGGATGGAGCAGCCAAGTGGATGTTTGACATAAGCCCATCCTTCTCCGGTCAGTTTGCCCAAAGTCTGTCTGTCGGTTCCACTTATCCCGGGGACATCACATACGAAGCTTTGTCCGGATGGCTTGAGGACAGCGCCGTGATTGAAAAATCAGATCTCGTCAATTGTAACTATGGGGTCAGTCTTGGCCTGCAGGGCAGTTTCTCTTCTGTCAGCCTGCAAGCCAAAGCTGATTGGAACTACCGCGACTACCGCTGGGCAGAAGAATCTCTGCTTAACAGGCAAGTGCACGACGGTTCGTTCAAATTCGAGGTGCTCTATCGCCCCGGAGCAGGATGGGAGATGCAGGGCAAAGCGGAACAGCTTGTATATCTGGGTTATCCTGGGGGGCTTACGAGGCCGGAAACAATCCTAAGTCTACGCGTTGCCAAGAAAATAGGACCGGTCAACGTCAGCCTGAGCGGAGCGGATTTGCTTGACTCGCGTGGGGCGTTCACCTATCGTCCGGGGCCGACCATGACCGAGTACACGCATTCCGTCCATTTCGGCCGCACCGTGATGATCGGCATTGCTTTGGACTTCGGCAAGTTCTCGGCCATGAAGGCCGCCAAGGCGAATATGGCCGCAAGCGAGATAATGATGTATTAGACCTCCACCCAATGGATGCGGGCACCGCTGCGCTCCATGCCCCGGAACCAGGTCATCTGGCGTTTGGCGAACTGGTGGATGGCGATGGCGAGTCTCTCACGCATCTGCCCGTAGTTGAGCTGGCCCAGAAGATAGAGTGTGACGAACTTGTACTCAAGCCCGTAGGAAATGAGAGTTTCTGCCGGCACTCCGCTGTCCAGCAGACCCTGTATCTCCTCCACCATTCCCTCTTTGAGACGGGCATCCAGCCGGCGGTCTATCCTTTCGTTGCGCACCTCGCGTGAGACGAGGGTCCCGATGAAGTAAGGATGCCTCGGCAGGCCCTCGGCCCGGGACGGGCCGCGTTCCGCGCTCAAAGCCGACTTGCTGGAGAAGTCGTAGCCGGCGGTGACGGCGTTGATGTACATTCCCGTGCCGCCGCACAGTATGGGCACCATGTTCCTGGAGCGGATGTCCGCCCAGACGCGGCGGAAGTCCTGCTGAAACTGGAATACGTTGTATTGCGCCCCGGCGGGAAGGATATCTATAAGATGATATGGGACATCCCCGTATTCGGATAGATCCTTGCCCGTGCCTATGTCCATACCTTTATATACTTGCCGGGAGTCGGCGGAGATGATCTCTGCACCATCTATTACAGGCGCGTCAGTCATCCTCCCCGGGCAGCCCTCGAAGAGCCCGAGGGCCGCGCAAGCGTTGATCTCATTGGCCAGTTGAACCGCATAACGCGTCTTGCCGGAGGCGGTGGGGCCGAGCACGACTATCAAGTCCACCTGTCCGTCGAGATACTCGCGGGCAAGCGCTCCGAAGTCGATTTCCTCCGGTTCCGGGAGCTCGGCTATGACAGGCTTGTGCTGCGGCATGTCGGCTACTCTCTTTCGAGTTCGCGCCTGATATCCTTCTCCTTGATGCTGGCGCGCTTGTCGTATTCTTTCTTTCCCTTGGCGAGGGCGATGTGGACTTTGGCGTAGCCGTTGTCGGAGATGTAGACTCTTGTGGCCACTATGGTCAGGCCTTTGGTCTTGACGGCCTGGGCGAGGTGGCGGAGTTCGCGTGCGGTAAGCAGCAGTTTGCGGTCGCGCATCGGCTCATGGCTGCTCCATGCCGAGGCCCAGAAGTAGGTGGCGATGTTCATCCCGCGCAGATAGAGTTCTCCGCCGGAGAAGTAGCAGTAGGCGTCCTGGAGTGATGCCTTGCCGGCGCGGATGGACTTTATCTCAGTGCCCACCAGCACTATCCCGGCATCGTACTGCTCCAGGAACTCGTACTCGAAGGAGGCCTTCTTGTTGTTTATGTTGACCTTGGGGGCCTTGTCCCGTTTCATAGCCCGAATTCTTTCTTGATGCGCTCCACGCTGTCAAGCTTCTCCCATCCAAAGAACTGCATGCCGTCCTTGACGTAAGGCTCGCGCCCGAAGTGGCCGTAGGCCGCACAAGGTTCGTAGATAGGGTTCTTGAGCTGGAAACGCTCTATTATGGCAGCCGGCCGCAGGTCGAAGAGAGCCGGAATCCTGCTGGCTATGAATGCATCGGCATCCTGTCCGGAATGTCCCGGGATGGAGGCTGTGCCGTATGTGTCCACGAAGATGCTGACCGGCTCGGCCACGCCGATGGCGTATGAGACCTGCACAAGGCACTCTTTGGCGACTCCCGCCGCCACGAGGTTCTTGGCGATGTGCCTTGCGGCGTAGGCTGCGGAACGGTCCACCTTGGACGGGTCCTTGCCGGAGAACGCGCCGCCGCCGTGGGCCCCGCGTCCGCCGTATGTGTCAACTATGATTTTACGTCCGGTGAGCCCGGTGTCCCCGGCAGGGCCGCCGATGACGAACTTGCCGGTAGGGTTGACATGGAGGATGAACTTGCCGTCGAAGAGACGGGCCGTCTTCTCCGGAAGGGAGGCGATGAGCCTCGGGATCACGATGTTGCGTACATCTTTCTCGATGCGGTCGTGCATCTGCTCGTCGGAACCGAACTCGTCGTGCTGCGTGCTGAGCACTATGGTGTGTACGCGTAGCGGCTTGTGCTTCTCCGAGAACTCCACAGTGAACTGTGACTTGGCGTCCGGGCGGAGGTATGGCATGAGCTCCGGCTCGTTGTGCCGGATGTCGGAGAGGACGAGAAGCATCTTGTGAGCGAGCGAGAGGGCGAGTGGCATGTACTCTTCAGTGTCGATGCTGGCATAGCCGAACATCATGCCCTGGTCCCCGGCGCCCTGGTCGAGCGGCTCGGAGCGGACTACGCCGCGGTTGATGTCCGCGCTCTGCTCGTGGATGGTGGAGATGATGCCGCAGGAGGAGGCATCGAAGCCGTATTCGGCCTTGGTGTAGCCGATCTTCCTTATGACGCGGCGTGCTACTGCCGGGATGTCCACGTAGGCGTCTTCGCTGCGCACTTCACCGCCCACGACCACGAGGCCTGCGGTGCAGAAAGTCTCGCACGCGACTTTGGCCTCCTTGTCCTGGCGGAGGAATTCATCGAGGATTGCATCTGAAATCTGGTCAGCGACCTTGTCGGGATGACCTTCGGAGACTGACTCCGATGTGAAAAGGTAGTTCATTTTTAGCATTTTTTAATACGAGGTTGCAAGCATACAAATCTTTCCTCGTAGTTTTTCGGCTGCAAATATAACAATAAATTAACATATCGCAGCCCGAAATGTTTGGCCGATTGCCGGGGAAACACTACCTTTGCGGCGTTTTTTAGCAGTGATGAATAAAGAAAGTCAAAATACCGATAAATTCGTATATTTGTGCGCGGAAAATCTATCACTTTATTATTATAAAACGGTATGAAAAAAACAATCAAAAGCCTTTTGCTGTCTTTTGCGGCAATGCTTTTCGTTATCTCGGCTTCGGCCCAGGTAACTACCTCATCCCTGAACGGTCAGGTGACTGACTCCAAGGGTGAGACTCTGCCGGGCGCGGCCGTGGTCGCAGTCCACACGCCTTCAGGTACACAGTACCATGCGATTGTCAACGCTGAAGGCCGCTATTTCATCAACGGTATGCGTGCCGGCGGTCCTTACACCGTAGAGGTGAGCTGCCTTGGTTACCAGACCGTGACTTTCACCGACGTCACTCTCCAGCTCGGTGAGCCTGCGCAGCTCGACGCCTATCTCAACGACGACAAGGAGATGCTCTCCGAGGCCATCGTGGTCTCTTCTGCAGCTTCCAAGTTCGCAATCGAGAAGACCGGCGCCTCAACCAACATCAACAGCCGCCAGATCACAGCTCTTCCTACTGTGAGCAGGAGCCTTACCGATCTCACCCGTCTTTCTCCTTACGGAGGCGACGGCATGACTTTCAGCGGTTCAGACGGACGTACGGCCAATGTCACCGTGGACGGTGCCGACTTCAACAATAACTTCGGACTCAGCTCTGGTCTCCCTGGCGGCGGCAATCCTATTTCCATCGAGGCCATCCAGGAGGCGCAGGTTGTGATATCCCCTTACGATGTCCGCCAGACCAACTTCATCGGAGGTGGTATGAATATGGTGACCAAGTCCGGTACCAACACCTTCAGGGGATCCGCCTACGTATATCATAACAACGAGAACATGCGCGGCAACACTGTCGCCGGTCAAGAGATAGCCGGCGCCCGTGACACCGACCGCAGCACGACATACGGCTTCACCCTCGGCGGACCTGTCGTCAAGAACAAGCTCTTCTTCTTCGTCAACGCAGAGTACACAACCTCTCCTTCTGTGGCAGTGCGCTGGAGGGCTTCCGAGGACGGCGTGGGTGACGAGACCAAATATCTCTCATACGCCTCAGTTGCTGATATGGAGAGAGTTTCTGCTTTTGTAAAGGAGAAGTATGGCTACGACACAGGTTCCTACACCGACTTCCCTTCTGATGAGAGCAATCAGAAACTTCTTGCCCGCATCGACTGGAACATCAATGACAACAACAAGCTTGCCCTGCGTTACAACTACACCAACAACACCTATTGGCAGGCTCCTAACGCATCCTCAATGGACGGCGGTACCCGTTCCGCTTATGGACGTACCTCTCTCTATTCCATGTCGTATGCGAACTCCATGTACTCGATGAACAATCTTGTACATACCGCTTCCCTCGATCTCAACAGCAAGATTTCCGACAGGCTCAGCAACCAGTTCCTCGCCACCTTCTCAAAACTTGACGATGTCCGCGGCACCAACTCCGACGAGTTCCCGTTCATTGACATCCAGGACGGCAGCGGCAATAACGTGCAGTACATGTCTCTCGGTTACGAGCTCTTCACCAAGAACAACGCTGTGCACAATACTGTGGTCAACATCAAGGACGACCTCACATACTACTATGGCAACCACAAGATCATGGGCGGTGTGAGCTACGAGTACCAGATGGCCGACAACGCCTACATGCGCAACGGTACCGGTTACTACCGCTACGCCAGCGTAGACGACTTCATCAACGGTGCAGCCCCTGAGGTTGTATGTCTCACCTACGGCTACGACGGCGAGACCAATCCTGCAGCCCGCGTAAGGTTCAACAAGCTCGGCGCATACGTTCAGGACGACTGGAACGTGACCCCGAACTTCAAGCTCACCGCCGGTCTCCGTCTTGACGGTCTCTTCTTTGACAACTCCGACCTGATGACCAACAACGCCATCCTTGGTCTCACCTACTACGACAGCAAGGGCGGCGAGCGCCATATCGACACCGGCACCTGGCCGAAGGGCAGGGTGACCGTATCCCCTCGTGTCGGCTTCAACTGGGATGTCTTCGGCAACAAAGTTCTCAAGGTGCGCGGCGGTACAGGCTTCTTCTCAGGCCGTCTGCCTCTCGTGTTCTTCACCAACATGCCGACCAACTCAGGTATGGTCCAGTATCAGGCCCAGCTCAATGCCAAGAGTGTTGATATGAACCAGTTCGCCGGCGGTCTCGTTACAGACGCCAACGGCAAGGCCACCACTGCCGCCCTCTACGACAAGCTCGTCTCAATGGGCTATCCGAGCACCATCACCCCTGAAACCGGCACCAAGCCGTCTTCAATCTCTGCTGTTGACCCTAACTTCAAGATGCCTCAGGTATGGAAGACCTCCCTGGCCATCGACTACAGCTTCCCGACCTCATTCCCGTTCTCTGTGACTGCCGAGGGTATCTTCAACAAGACTATCAATGGCGTGATGGTATCTGACTGGAGCATGATGCCTGTCGAGGGCTTCGCAAGGTTCAACGGCGTTGACAACCGTCCTGTGTTCCCTTCTCCGTTCCGCAACGGCACCAAGGCCTTCGTCCTTGAGAACACCAACAAGGGTTACGGTTATCTCGCCAGTCTCACTGTCAACATGCGCCCTGTGGAGAACCTCTCTTTCATGGCTTCCTACACCCGTTCCGCTTCCAAGGAGATCACCAGCATGCCTGGCTCCGCAGCTGAGTCCGCATTCACTTATGTCCCTACCTACGAGGGACCTAACAACATCAAACTCCATAATTCAGCTAACGTGACACCGGACCGTGTTGTTGCTTCCCTTACCTACGATGACAAGAGCAACAACCACTACAGCTTCATCTACGAAGGCAAGAGGGGCGGTTATGGTTATAACTACTCATATATGCTTGTCAACGACATGAACGGCGACGGCTACAGCTACGACGCCCTCTACATCCCTACCGACGAGCAGGTGGCCAACAACGAGTTCCGCTTCGTCTCAGAGGATGACAAGACCCGTTTCATGGACTATGTCCACAAGGACAGCTACCTCAGCAAGCATCAGGGCGAATATGCCGAGGCTTACAGTGTGTACTCTCCTTGGTTCCACAGGCTTGACTTCAGCTACAAGCATGACTTCAAGGTTCGTGTAGGCAGCAGCACCAACACCCTGCAGCTCAACCTCGATATCAAGAACGTGCTCAACCTCTTCAACTCCAACTGGGGTGTGAGAAAAGTCATCAACCCTGACATCACTGATGCACGTATCCTCAAGTACGAGGGTGCGGACGCTGAGGGGTATGCGACTTTCTCTACTCCTAAGGCCGTCAGCGGAAGTCTTGAGACTTTCACTCCGAACTATGTCATCGGCCAGTGGTGGTACGCTTCTGTGGGAATCAAGTATATGTTTAACTAATTTTCAGAGCAGAATAATATGAAACTCAGATATTTATTCACTGCGATCCTCTCTTCCGCGCTTCTTTTCGCCGGATGTGAGAAAGAAGAGCCTGTGGGATCGCTCGACAACATAAGCCTCTCTCAGACTTATGTCTCAATCCCTGAGGCGGGCGGCACCGTGACTGTCACCCTCAATGCGACTGAGGACTGGGCCTTTGTCCTGACCGAGAAGGGAAAGGACAAGGATGGCAAGGAAGTGGATGTGCCTACGATTCCTGACTGGCTTACCGTCACTCCGACCTCCGGATCAGACGGAGAGACTACTCTTTCATTCTCCGCTGACGCTGTCTCTGGCGGCCACGAGGTTGCCCTCAAGATCAATGCCGGCTCCAATACCCAGCAGCTCATCGTCCGTCAGGGCGAGATCGCCGCGGTGTCCGCTACTGTAGCGGAGGCTCTTGCCGGCACTGATGGCAAAACTTACAAGATCAAGGGTACTGTTACAAATCTCTACAATACTAAGTACGGCAACTATTATCTTGTTGACGAAACAGGCACGATTCTCATCTACGGTACTCTTGATGCCAAAGGAAATCAGGCAAATTTTGCCAGCCTCAAGATCGAGGAGGGAGATTTGCTGGAAGTTTCCGGTCCTAGGAGCACATACAGTGGTTCTCCTCAACTTAAGGATGTAACCGTCCTAAGCATCACTAAGTCCCTCATCAAGGTTCTCACTCCGGCTCTCGAAGGGCCTGTAGCCAAGACCGGCGCGACTGTCGAGGTCAAGGTGGCCCACAAGGGCGAGGGCGGAGCACGCGTGTCCATCCCTGAGGCTGATACCGAGTGGATCTCCTACGTGTCTGCCGAGTTCAGCAAGGGCGTCCCATCCAAGATTGTCCCTAATCCTGCTGACACCACAACCTTCAAGTTCGACATCCGCGCCAACGAGGCCGGCAAGCGCGCTTCCGATTTGTCATTCACTTCCGGCACCACTACCGTGAAGTACACCATCGAGCAGGAAGGGTCCATCATCGATGCTGATGCCGCCACTATCAATGCGGCTCCGGACGGCACCACCCAGTACCGTCTCACTGGATACATCAGCAAGATGGCAAATACTGCCTATGGTAATTACAACATCGCTGATGCGACCGGTTCTGTCTATGTCTACGGAACTCTCAACGAGAAGGGCGAGTCCAAGAAATTCGAGGCTATGGGCATCTCCGAGGGTGACATCATCACAGTGGTAGGTCCTAAGCAGTCCTATAAGGGCAGTCCTCAGCTTAAGGACGTGAGCGTGGAGTCATTCAAGAAGGTGACCGGGGCTACTGTCAGCGAGTTCCTCGCAGCAGCTGTCAAGAGTGATGTCTACTATCGCCTGAGCGGTACTGTAAGCGGCCTTAAGGACGGCGATAAATATGGCAACTTCGACTTGACCGATGCCAAGGGTGACAAGGTCTATGTCTATGGCCTTCTCGCTGGCTGGGGCGGCCCTAAGAAGGAGTTCCAGAAACTCGGCATCAAGAACGGCGACACCGTTACCATTGTCGGCGTTCGCGCCGCATACACCAATAAGGACGGAGTGACTACCGATCAGGTAGGCAGCGCCTTCCTCGTATCCCATACGGCAGCGAAATAATTCCTGACGCATCATAATCCTTTAAGACCGGCCCTCAAAAGGCCGGTCTTTTTTTACGGGGCATATCCTCGAAAAAGTCCCGGTTTGACCCCTTTAAAATGCGGAATTATTCTCAAAAAACCGCTTCAAATTCCGGAATAATTCTCAATAGTATGGCTAATGTGCTGATTTTATGTATATTTGTAAAAATAGTATAAAACGTAATGTTATACAGAAAATACGCGTCACGTCTGGAGGGATTTCTCCGCAATGAGCCGAACAAGATTCTCTTGGTCAATGGGGCCAGACAGATCGGCAAGTCTTATCTGATAAGGTATGTCGGGAGCAGCCTCTTCAAGAATTTCATCGAGATCAACCTGAAGGCTGACAAGGAAGGAGAAGGGATTTTTGCATCAGTCCGGAGCAAGGAAGATTTTTATCTCCAGTTGGGAGCCATTGCCGGAGATAAACTTGGTGGTCGTGACGATACTCTCGTTTTTCTTGACGAGATCCAGAGTTACCCGCATCTTATGACCATGCTGAAGTTTCTCAATGAGGATGGTCGTTTCAGGTATATTGCCAGCGGTTCTGAATTGGGGGTTGCTTTGGCTCAAACTCCATCTGTGCCGATAGGCAGCATCGCCATGGAACAGATGTATCCACTTGATTTTGAGGAGTTCCTTCTGGCGATGGGCTGCGGTCAGGAAACGATAGACGGGGTACGTGATTATTTCTCGGCCGGGAAGTCGCTAAACGATTCCATGCATAATTATATGCTCGGGCAGTTCAGAATCTACCTTCTTGTCGGTGGAATGCCGGATGCTGTGAACAAGTTCATAGAAACCCGGAATATGGCTCAAGTGCGTCGGATTCAGAATGACATCCATACTTTGTACGGTATTGACGCTTCCCAGTATGACACTGAAAAAAAACTGGTGATCAGGAAGGTCTACGACATGATTCCGTCAAACATGGAGAACAAGAAAAAGAGAATAGTTGTCAAGAATATAGAGAAGACTGCCGGGCACAGGCGATTCAGCGATTATGCCGATGAGTTTGAATATCTTGTCAACTCCGGGGTTGCGCTTTCTGTGCAGGCGGTAAGCAATCCGAAGTTTCCTCTGATTGAATCCGGAACCAAAAATCTCATCAAACTTTACCTGAGTGATGTGGGGATTCTTTCCGGTCTTCTGTATGGCCTGAATATCAATGCGATACTTAGCGATGAGCGCAGTGTCAATCTTGGCTCGCTCTATGAGTCTGTAGTGGCACAGGAACTCCATGCACATGGCTTTTCTCTGTATTATTATGACAATAAACAACGTGGAGAGGTGGATTTCCTGGTCGATGACTATGATGCCCTTTCGGTACTTCCGGTTGAAGTGAAATCCGGGAAGGACTATAAAGTGCACAGTGCCCTTGATTCGTTCGTCTCAATTCCTGACTATCATGTCAAGAGGGCTGTCGTCTTGAGCAATGAACAAAGTGTTCATGAGAAAAACGGAATAACCTATCTTCCTATCTATTATGTGATGTTTCTCAAAGAGGATAATGCCCCGGAAGGCAGCCTTGTCATTCCGGAACTGATGCTGCCGCAATGATTTCGCTTAAGTGATAAAAGTAAGACGAAAAAGAGTTATCTTCGCAGACTGGATAGCAAGAGACTGTATTTTTATACAAAATATGAAGACAAAACATTTTTTTCTGGCCGCGGCGGCACTCATTTCCGCGCTGACGGCCTGCCAGAAGAAGACCGAGGATCTCGGTCCTGAAAAAGTAGAAATCAACACTGCGGAAGTTTCCCTCCCGGCTGACGGAGGCGAGGCGACCGTAAATCTTACAGCGACGGTGGACTGGAAAGCCCAGATCCCTGCCGAAGCTCAGGAATGGCTGGTGGTGACCCCTGAAGAGGGCTCAGCCTCAGCATCCGCCCAGACCGTGAAGGTCAAGGCTCTCAAGAACGACGGCTATGACCGCAGCGCAGAAGTAGTGTTCGCCGGCGGAAGCCATAAGGCAAGCCTCAGCCTCAAGCAGACAGGAGCGAAAGGCGCGGAGGACGACGGCAAGATCACCAAGCCCGAGTCTGCCACTAAGGTGACTGTCAAGGAGTTCCTCTCCAAGGAAGTCAGCTCAAAGGTATGGTATGAGCTTACCGGAAGCATCAGCAGCATAGCCGGCGCCGCCTACGGCAACTTCTATCTCAAGGATGAGACCGGAGAAGTCTACATCTATGGTCTTGTTAAAGAGTGGGCTGACGGCGAGAACGACCAGTCATTCGGATCAATAGGCCTCAAGGAAGGCGACATCGTCACCATCTGGACTCTCCGCGGAGAGTATCAGGGTACAGCCCAGGGCGGCGGCTCCTCCACTTCAGGCGGTGCCCCTGCGATTTACAAGTCCCACAAGGCTGGCACAGGTGAGACCTATCCTGCCGGGACTGTCATACTGTCGTTCCCGGACGAGAACAGCGCGAACAACAAGGTCAACGGCTACGATGATCCGTGGACAGCCAAGATCGGCACGGACTCTTTCACTATGACCGGTTTTAATAACTACAATTGGGATGGTTGGACATACATTCGTTGCGGACGCAAGAAAGCGGCGTCTGTGGCTTCCATCGCTGGTACGACCCCGATTGCAGCAAAAGTAGCCAAGGTTCTGATGCGTCTGGACAAGGTGACTGCCGCTGATGTCAACTCCATCAAGTTGGCTGTCTATTCTGACAAGGATTTCGCAAAGGAGGTCTGCACTCTTGACCCGGATGGCGCTATCGCCCAGGGTGAGATGAGTTTCACCATCCCTGCCGCCTCTCAGGCTGCCGGCCTTTACTACAAGCTCACCTTCGACTGCAAAATGAGCAGCGAGGGCAAGAACGGTTTTATCCAGATTTCAAAAGTAATCTATGTGGCCGCTGAATAAGACCGCGACAGTAATATTGCTTCTTCTCTCTCTCGTCTCCTGCAGCAAGCCGGAGACGGAGGGAGAAGTCGCTTTTTCTGTGCCGCGCACCGCTCTCGGGGCGGATGCCGGATCCCAGTTCATCAAGGTGACCTCATATACCTCCTGGGCCATTTCCCTCTCCGAGGCCTGGGCCTCGGTCAGCCAGGCGGAGGGCAGCGGTTCCGTCTCCGGGATTGAACTCTCATGGGAGGCCAACACGGGGGACGAGCGCAGCTGCACCGTCACTCTCAGCAGCGCCGGCAAGAAGTTCAACGTCACCCTGACCCAGGAGCGCAATTCGACAGTACTCGTCCCGGATACTCCGGCCGCTTGGCTCGAACTTCCCGCCACTGACGATAAGGACCTATATTACTTCACCCACGACATGAGCCTCAATGGCAGGAAGGTACGCAACTACTCATTCTACCTTGACCCTCAGGCGAAACTCTCCAAGTGGGTGGCGTATCCGCTCAACAAGGCCCTTAGAGGTTCCAACCCCGATCGCACCAATGAGTGGGGACTTGACCCCAAGGTGCCGCAGGCCTACCAGCCAGTGCTTTACAGCGGCTTCGGCGGTGGTTATCAGCGAGGACATCAGCTTCCGTCAGCTGACAGGTATCTGCCAGGGGCCAACGAGACCACTTTCTATTTCACCAACATGACCCCACAGCGCGGTGAGCTCAATGAGAACGCCTGGGCCACCCTCGAAGGGATGGTCCGCGACTGGAGCTTCAAGACCGACACCCTTTATGTGGTGACAGGGGCCGACTGGCGCGGCACCACGGAATACGCTCGTGACAATGTCGGCGCACAGATTCCTGTCCCGGTCGGATACTATAAGGCCCTGCTTGCCTACAAGGCTTCAGGCTTCGGCGAAGCCGGGAAGTATCTCGGGATCGCGTTCTGGTTTGACCACAAGGGCTATGACAACAGCACTGGCGCCATCATGGGCCAGTCCATGACCATCGACGCCCTTGAGGAGAAACTCGGCATCGATTTCTTCGTCAACCTGCCTGCCGTCGCCGGCAAGGACCAGGCTGACAAGGTGGAGGCTGCCGTGGACAAATGGTGGAAATAAATCATAAAGTATATGAAAAAAATCCTTTCAATCGCAGCAATCGCATTGGCAATGACAGCTTGCAGCAGAACTAATCCGTTCCTTGCGGAGTGGGATACCCCTTATGGAATCCCTCCGTTCGACAATATCCAGACATCAGACTACATACCGGCCATCAAAGCCGGGATCGAGGAGCAGAACGCGGAGATCGAGGCCATCGTCTCCAATCCTGACGCCCCGACATTCGACAACACCATCGCTCCGCTGGAGCTTTCCGGCAGCACCCTCAGTCGCGTGCAGGGCGTGCTCTTCAATGTGAGCGAGACCGACCGCAGCGACGCTCTCGACGCGGTGCAGGAGGAGGCCATACCGATGCTCAGCGAGCACAGCGACAACATCTCGTTCAACAAGGCCCTCTACAACCGTGTGGCCGCAGTCTACAACGCCGACCAGTCCGCCCTCACCAGAGAGCAGCAGATGGTCCTCAAGAAGCACTACGACAGCTTCGCCCGCGAGGGTATCGGACTTCCTGAGGAGCAGCAGGCCAAACTCCGCGAGATCAACTCCCGCATGGCCGAGCTAACCCAGAAGATAGGCAACAACATCCTCGCCGAGTCCAACGCCTTCAGCGAGAAGTTCGGTTTCAGTGTCTCATCCTACCCGGATAAGATGACATCCACCGAAGACCGCGAACTCCGCCGCCAGTACAACGAGGCCTACACCATGCGCGGCCACAACGGCAACGCCAATGACAACCGCGCCCTCATCCTCGAACTCCTCGACAAGCGCATCCAGAAGGCGAAGATCCTCGGCTACGACAACCCTGCCGCCTACACCCTCGCCAACAAGATGGCCCACGATCCTCAGACCGTGGACAATTTCCTCGCCGGCATCATGCAGGCCGCCGTGGCCAAGGCGCAGGTCGAGCTTGCCGACATGCAGGCCGTCATGGACCAGGACATCAAGGACGGCAAACTCCCTGCCGGCTCCAGGATCGAGCCTTGGGACTGGTGGTACTATGCCGAGAAGGTCCGCAAGGCCAAGTATGACCTCGATGAGTCCCAGACCCGTCCTTACTTCAAGATAGACAATGTGGTGAACGGTGTGTTCATCGCCGCCAAGACCCTGTACGGCGTCAACATGGAAGTCCTCAAAGACGTGCCGTCATACAACCCGGAGAAAGTCGTCACCTATAAGGTCACGGCCGACGACGGCTCGCTCATCGGCATCTTTACCACAGACTACTTCCCTCGCGAGAGCAAGAGGGGCGGAGCGTGGATGAACAACATCCGCGAGCAGTACGTGGACGCGGAGGGCAATGATGTGCGCCCGATCATCGTCAATGTGGGCAACCTCTCCGAGTACTTGAGCATCGATGAGGTGCAGACCGTGTTCCACGAGTTCGGCCACGCCCTGCACGGACTCCTTTCAAAGTGCCACTACCGTTCCGTGAGCGGCACCAACGTGACCCGAGACTTCGTGGAGATGTTCTCACAGTTCAACGAGAACTGGGCTTTCCAGCCTGAACTCCTCGCCCAGTACGCCAAGAACGACAAGGGAGAGGTGATTCCTGCCGCGCTGGTCGAGAAGATCAACAACGCCCTCAAGTTCAACCAGGGCTTCATGACCACCGAGCTCTGCGCCGCCTCCATCCTCGACATGAAGTGGCACGAGCTCAGCAGTGTGGAGGGTGTCGATATTGACAGTTTCGAAAAGAAAGCATGCGCTCAGATGGGGCTGATCCCGGAGATCGCACCGCGCTACCGCAGCACCTATTTCAACCATATTTTCGGCGGCAGCGGCTACAATGCCGGTTACTACGGTTACCTTTGGGCCGAGGTTCTCGACAAGGACGCTTTCAGCATCTTCGAGGCTTCGCCGAAGGGAGTATGGGATCTGGAGCTTGCCAAGAAGTTCAAGGAGACCTTCCTCGAGAAGGGCGGCTCCGAGGAACCTATGGTGCTCTTCAAGTCCTTTGCCGGACGTGAGCCGGACTCTGCGGCCATGCTGCGCGGAAGAGGTTTGATCGACTAATTAAGACATTTATGGACAACAAGAAAGTACTTTTGATGATACTTGACGGCTGGGGAGAAGGCCGCCATGATCACTCCAATGCAATATATACCCAGGGAGCTCCATACATTGACAGGCTTCGTGCGAGGTACCCGTTCTCCCACCTCCAGGCTTGTGGAGAGTATGTCGGCCTGCCGGCAGGGCAGATGGGCAACTCCGAAGTGGGGCACACCAACCTCGGAGCCGGACGTGTGGTGTATCAGGATCTGGTCAAGATCAACATCGCCTGCCGTGAGCACAAGCTCCTTGACAACAAGGAGATCCGTGCGGCATACGACTATGTCAAGAAGAGCGGGAAGAAGCTCCATTTCTTCGGGCTCTGCTCCCACGGGGGCGTGCACTCCTCACTTGACCATCTCTATGAGTTCCTCTCTGTAGCAAAGCAGGAAGGGCTTGAGGATGTGTATGTGCACTGCTTCATGGACGGGCGTGATACCGACCCGCACAGCGGATTGGGCTTCGTCAAAGAACTTGAGGAGAAGATGGCTCAGAGCACCGGCAAGGTGGCCACTGTCTGCGGACGCTTCTATGCGATGGATCGTGACAAGCGCTGGGCCCGCGTCAAGGAGGCCTATGACATGCTCGTGGAGGGCAAGGGTGCCGAGTTCACTTCAGCCACTGCGGCCATCCAGGCTTCGTACGATGCGGATGTCACCGATGAGTTCATCAAGCCTGTCGTGATAACTAAGGACGGAGCCCCTCTCGCCAAGGTCGAGGAGGGTGATGCTGTGATATTCTACAATTTCCGCAACGACCGCGCCCGTGAGCTCACCGCAGTGCTTACCCAGACCGACATGCCGGAGGAGGGGATGCACACGATTCCTCTCTACTACTGCTGCCTTACTCCTTACGACGCTTCATTCAAGGGACTGCATATCCTCTTCGACAAGGAGGATGTCAAGGATACCCTCGGTGAGGTTGTCTCCAAGGCCGGCAAGCGCCAGCTGCGAATCGCCGAGACGGAGAAATACGCCCATGTGACCTTCTTCTTCAACGGCGGCCGCGAGGAGCCGTTCCCGGGAGAGGACCGCATTCTGGTCAACTCTCCTAAAGTGGCGACTTACGACCTCCAGCCGGAGATGAGTGCAGTGGAGGTGACCGACAAGCTCTGCGCCGCCATACGCAGCGAGAAGGAGGATCTGATCGTGCTCAACTTCGCCAACGGCGACATGGTGGGCCACACCGGAGTCTACGATGCCATCTGCAACGCTGTGGGCTGCGTGGACGGATGTGTGGAGGTGGTGGTGACCTGCGCCCTGGCGCATGGCTATGCGGTGCTCCTCACCGCTGACCACGGCAACGCCGACCATGCGGTCAACGACGACGGTACCCCTAACACCGCCCACTCCCTCAATCCGGTACAGTTCATCGTGATAGGAGCCGGGGACGAGGTGAAGACCGTCAAGGACGGGGCTCTCTGCAATGTCGCTCCGACAATCCTCAAACTTATGGGAATCCCTCAACCTGAGGCGATGACCGCTGAACCTCTCATATAGGGAGATGTACAAGTTTGAACCTATACTGAAGACTTTGGTCTGGGGCACCGAGAGCTGGGTCCTCTCCGGTGTCCCGGGATCCGAGTCGGTAGTGTCTGAAGGACCCGATTCGGGCCGGACGCTCACTGATGTCTTCGGATCGGACTTCCCGCTGCTGATCAAGTTCATCGATGCCCGCAAGGATCTCAGCATACAGGTGCACCCGGGAGAGGAACTTGCACAGAAGCGCCATGCATGCCACGGCAAGACGGAGATGTGGTATGCCATCAGCGCAGCGCCGGGGGCGAGTCTGATCAGCGGATTCAGCAGGCGGATAACCCCGGAGGAGTATGTGGAGCTTGTCAGCCGCGATGAGATCACATCAGTCCTCGCCAAGCACAGCGTGCAGCCTGGAGATGTCTTTTTCCTGCCGGCGGGACGCGTCCACGCTATAGGGGCCGGCTGTTATCTGGCTGAAATCCAGCAGACCTCCGACATCACTTACCGTATATACGACTACAATCGTCCGGGACTTGACGGCAAGCCGCGTCAGCTCCATACTCAGGAGGCCAAGGATGCTATCGATTATGGGGTCTATCCGGACTACAGGACGCATTACGAGCCGAAGAAGGATAGCGAGGTGACCCTTGTGGACTGTCCTTATTTCAGGACCTGCCTGCTGGATCTTGACGCGCCGTTCAGTCGCGGTTTTGATGAGCGCAGCGACTTCGTGGCGCTCGTCTGCATGGAAGGTTCCTGCACTGTCAGGACAGACATGGGCTGTGCTGGGCTCAACGCCGGGGAGACTCTCCTGCTCCTCCAGTCCGACGGAAAGTTCATGGTGGAGCCGCAAGGTAAGGCCAAACTTCTCTCTGCGGAGAGATAATCAATTAATTCTCAGTCATTATGGACAAGAAGAACAACAGAAGAAACAACAGAAGCAAGAACAGAAACAGAAAATCCCGCCCTGCCGGACGCAGGGTGTTCCCGCAGTGTACGGGGACGGTCCAGATGACCAGAGAAGGATTCATTTTCGTGATAGTGGACGGTGAGGAAGACGATGTGTTCGTCAAGGCGTCCAAGACCCGGCATGCCCTCAACGGGGACAAGGTCCGCGTGGCAGTGACCCGCGAGAAGGGAAAGGACTCCGACAAGCGCCGCGAGGGCGAGGTAGTGGAGATTATTGAACGCTCCACCAAACCGTTTGTGGGCATACTCCATACTGTCGGTGCACAGGCCTGGGTGCTTATGCAGAGCCGCTCCATGCCTTACGATATCCAGGTTGACGCTGAAGAGGCCTCACGCCTCGGTGCGCAGTCCGGGATGAAGGTGGCAGCCGTCGTGGACAAGTGGGAACGCAAGTCCCCGTGCCCGTCTGGGCACATCGTGGACGTGCTCGGCGAGCCGGGCCAGAACGACACAGAGATGCACGCCATCCTTGCCGAATTCAATCTCCCGTACCGCTTCGAGCCGGAGGTGGAGAACGCTGCCGATGACATATCTGAAAAGATTACGGCAGAAGACCTCAAGGGACGCAAGGATTTCCGCGGGACGCTCACATTTACCATCGACCCTAAGGATGCCAAGGACTTTGACGACGCCCTCTCATTCAAGAAACTGGACAACGGCAACTATGAGGTGGGCGTGCATATCGCCGATGTCTCCCACTATGTGAAGCCGGGCTCTCTCGTGGACAAGGAGGCCCGTAACCGCGGTACATCAGTCTATCTGGTGGACCGCACGGTGCCGATGCTCCCGGAGAAGCTCTGCAACAAGCTCTGCTCCCTTCGCCCGTATGAGGAGAAACTCACATTCTCAGCAGTCTTCGAGATCAGCCCTCGTGCTGATGTCAAGTCACGCTGGATTGGACGTACCGTCATCTGCTCCGACCGCCGCTTCACCTACGAGGAGGCGCAGGAGTACATCGAGGCTGACGGCAATCCTACGGGAGATGCTCTCGTGGAGGCGGTGCAGACGCTCAACAAGCTGGCGCTCAAGCTCAAGGCCAAGGCCCGCAGGGCCGGTGCCATAGACTTCGACCGCCCGGAGATGAAGGTCGAGGTGGACGAGCAGGGACGCCCGATCAATGTTTACGAGAAGATAACCAAAGAGGCCAACTGGCTCGTGGAGCAGTTCATGCTTCTGGCCAACAGGACTGTGGCTGAGTTCGTGGCCACTGACGGCAAGATGAACGGACTTGCACGCAAGAACGCCAAGACCTTCGTCTACCGTATCCATGGCGAGCCTAACGAGTTGAAGATGGAAGGTCTCATGACTTTCGCGAAAGGCTTTGGCTACAAGATTGACAAGGATACGCCTCTCACCGGACGCGGGGCGGCAAAGTCCCTGAGCGCCCTGCTCGACTCGGCCAAGGGAAAGCCTGAGCACGAGGCGATGGAGAACCTTGCCCTGCGTGCTATGGCCAAGGCTTGCTACAGCACGGACAATATCGGGCACTATGGCCTTGCATACAAGTTCTACACGCATTTTACTTCCCCTATCCGCCGCTATCCTGACCTCATGGTGCACAGGCTTCTGGCCATGTATCTGGCCGGAGGGGAGAGTCAGAAGAAGGACTATTACGAGGCTGAGTGCAAGTATGCCTCCGAGCGTGAGGTGATTGCAGCCGACGCAGAGCGTACTTCGGTGAAATACAAGCTCGTGGAGTTCATGCAGGACAAGGTGGGGATGGAGTTCGAGGGCACGGTGTCCGGAGTTACGGAGTGGGGAATGTATGTGGAGATCGAGCCGACGAAGATCGAGGGCATGGTGCCTCTGCGTGAGATTAACTCCGATTTCTTCTTCTACGATGAGCCGCGATACCGTCTGGTCGGCAGGCGCACTCACAAGGTCTATCGCCTTGGCGACAAGGTGATAATCAAGGTCAAGAACGCCAACATCGACCAGAGGCTGCTTGACTACGAACTGATAGAAACAAAATAAGCCATGTCAAAGGATTCTTCACTTTTCGCTTTTGTGGCCGGAGTGGCCGCCGGAGCGCTGCTTGCCGCCTATGCCCGCACAGAGGAAGGCCGCAAGGCTAAAGAAACTGTCAAATCTTATGTGAAGCAGGGACTTGACAATCTCTGCGGAGGCTCTGCCGAGGAGGACCCGCAGGAGTGGGAAGAGCCGTCGTCTGCTCCGGTTCCAGACGGGAAGTAGCCTATGGCGGGAGAGTTTTTTGACGGATTCGAGCAGCTGGCGCGTGACGCGAAACGCTATGCCGACCTGCGTGTGGACGAGTTCAAGCTCAAGGCTGTCCGCGGGCTTTCCACGGCCCTTGGGAGGCTGCTCTCGTTTCTGTTGATCTTTGTAGTGCTTTCGATAGTGCTGGGGCTGCTTGCGTTTGCCCTTCTCCAATGGCTCAACGCCCTGGTAGGTGCGCCGTGGGGTACTCTTATCGTGCTGGCGGTGTTTCTGGTGGCGCTTGTGGTACTGGTGGCATGCCGCAAGAGGCTTTTCCGGGACATGTTCGTGAAGCTTTTCATCGATGTGTTCTATGATTCTGAAGATGATGGGAAAGCGCTCTGATATACGTAGCGGCGAGCAGCTGGATGCCGCCATCGCCGCCTCCCGGTCTGCCCTTTCTGCGCAGCGCGGTGCTCTTGAGGCGAGTTATGCCTCTCTCAAGAACCGCCTTTCGCCTGTAGGCACGGCCGCCGGCTTCCTGGAGAAGAGCAAGAACATCATCGCCTGGTCCACCGCCCTGCTATCCCTGTTCCGCACCCTCCGCCGCCGGAGGAAATAAAGGCGATCCCGCCTTCTCCGGAACGAATTGCATCTGGATGTTTCCGGCACAGGTAGCCCTTGGTGCTTAGATGACATCCGGAGGTAGGGGTGTTTTTGGTGGTTTTTGCCCTTTCCCTGACTTCGTCATTTGCTATCGGGAGATATTTAACAACATGCCTTCCATACTCATAGAAACATTGTCATATATGCAGGAAGACATAATACATCTTCATCCTTATGTATATCTTTTGTGTAAACAAGATATTTGTGCTTTATTCTTGAGGAAAATTTTCTGCAAAAAGCATCCAACGAAGCATGTGCCTTATAACCGGAAGATTTTACCTCGATAGGACTTATCTTGTCTCCGTCAGCAATCAGAAAGTCCACTTCGTAATTGTGCTTTCCGCTGTCGGTCGGAAATGTGTAATAATAAAGTTCGTGTCCAGCTGCCTTCAACATTTGGGCGACAACATTCTCATAGACGTATCCTAGGTCGGCCGTCAGTTTGTCACTTAGCAGTTTGTGATAAATCGTATTGTCAGTAAACTTTTTGTCCCAAAACGCGAGAGTGACGAACAGTCCGGTATCGCCTGCGAACATTTTATATTTGTCAGGGTCTTGGTGCAATGCCATTCCTGCGCTTGGGTCATTGGCATGATAGGCCATATTGACCACCATGGACTCCTTGATTTCAGAAATAATTTCAGCGAGTTCGGAGTTGCGTGTACCTTCTGTTGCACTCCATGCCAGATACCTGTTAGCATTGCTCGTCAGTTGTGCCGGAATCTGGCGGAACATCTTGGAAGCGTTGCCAGTCGGATCTATCTTGTTGAAATCGTCTTCATACAGCGTTATGATGGACCGTTTTACGCTATCCACCTTTTCAAGATTGTTGGTCTTCAAATAGGAATCCACAACTTGCGGCATACCGCCGATGAGCATATACAAGCGGAAGTCTCGCATTAGTTTGCGATTGGTGGCGTCTCCCAAAGATGTCTTGTCGTGAAAACAACCATGAAGCAATCTTATCGTAGCCGTGTCTCCCAACGCCCACTTGAACTCTTCATAATCCATAGGATACATGCAGAGCTTCACCTCTTCGCTCGGAATCAGGATGTCCTTGACGTTTTTACGGATTGAAATCAGCGAGCCTGTCTCGATGTAATCGTACCGTCCGTCTTTTACAAGATACTTTATTGCTTGTCTCGCTTTGGGCGCAAGTTGCACTTCATCGAAGATTATGACAGACTTGCGCTCTTTTAATTCGACACCGTATTCCAGTTGCAGGCGCATGAAAATACGGTTAAGATCGGACACGTCATTGAATAAGTCCCGTATTTCAGTGGAACACGCGGCAAAGTCCACCAATATGTATGATTCGTATTCGTTTGTAGCAAACTCCTCGGCGATAGTGGATTTCCCAACACGTCTTGCTCCTTGTATCAGTACCGCAGTCCGCCCCTCATCCGTCTGCTTCCATTGCAGAAGCTCGTTGTATATTTTCCTTTTAAATATCATAATAATCAGTTCTGATGGCGGGTACAAAATAGTACATTTTGCACTAATCTCAAAATGTTTATCCCATAAAATGGCATTAATCTCAAAATTTAGTGCCACCTTTGTACCGGATGCGAAAAGCAGACTTTGTGAACGCGAGTGTTCACAATCTGACTTGGGCGATGTATGTTTTGCGTAAGGAGGCCGTGTTCGGGGCTATCTGAATTTTCCGTTCTCTTCGAGCATGCCGAGGTAGGAGTTGTACCGCTCGGGGCTGATGAGGCCCTCGTCTACGGCCTGCTTGACGGCGCAGTCGGGCTCGTGGGTGTGCGTGCATGGGACGAAGCGGCAGTCGTCGGAGTAGCGGAGCATCTCGGGGAAGTATTTGTAGATTTCTTCTCTTTCAAGGTTCACCAGGCCGAAGCCCCGGATGCCGGGGGTGTCGATTACGTACCCGCCACCGCTCAGGCGGTACATCTCGGAGAGCGAGGTGGTGTGGCGGCCCTGGAGGTGGGCGGCGGAGATGCTGCCGGTCTTGGGGGTGAGACTCGGGTCGATGGCCTTGATGAGGCTTGATTTGCCGACTCCGGATTCGCCTGAGAACAGGCTGAGCCTCTCCCTGCACTCTTCCCGGAGCTCTTCTATGCCCTCGCCGGTGAGACTTGAGGTCTGGATGACACGGTATCCCGCGCCCTCGTAGACTTCTTTAAAGGATTCGACCAGTTCCGGGGCCTCGTCGCGGTAGAGGTCTACCTTGTTGAGGGCTATGACTGCCGGGATCCCGTAGACCCCGCAGGTGACGAGGATCCTGTCGAGAAACGGCCATTTCAACTCGGGGAAGAGCAGGCTGACGACGATGACTGCCCGGTCGAGGTTGGCTGCTATGGTCTGGGAGCGCTTGGAGAGGTTTACCGATTTGCGTACAAGGTGGTTGCGGCGGGGGAGTATCTCCTTTATGACTGCCGGGTTCTGCTCCGTGGTTTCCCCGTCAGTTTCGTAGATCACTCTGTCTCCGATCGCTACCGGGTTGGTGGAGCTGCTGTTTTCCAGCCTGACCTTGCCCCTGAGTACTGCGGGGAAAAGGTCCCACTCGGGCAGGCGGCTCAGCATGTAGTGGCTGCCCGCGTTCTTGACGACTGTGGCTTCTCCCGTCATTTTGCCCTGCCTACGAGACTCTCCGCGAAGCGGTGCAGGACTTCTCTCTCCTGCACCCCGAACTCGGCTTCGGCTGCTGCCTGGAGTGCCATGTCGGTGAAGCGCACGACTTCATCTTTGGCGTCCTGGCCAACACCCACAGAGTCGTATATCTCTTTGACTGCGGCTATCTTGTGTGCCTTCTCCTCGGGGGTGACGGTTTGGGCTGAGAATGCGTCGAGGAAGGCCTTCTTGTCCTGGATCTTCTCAAGAGTACGTACTGTGAGCCAGCTCTTTTTGCTGTTGACGATATCGCCGCCGATCGGTTTGCCGAAGAGTTTCTCGTCGCCGAAAGCATCGAGATAGTCGTCAGCGACCTGGAAGGCCATGCCGAGCTGGTAGCCATATTTATAGAGGGCTTCGCACTGTTTGTCGCCGGCACCGCCGATGATGGCGCCCATCTGTGCCGAGCAGGCGAGCAGGACGGCTGTCTTGAGACCTATCATGGAATTGTATTCGTCCATGCTCACTTCTTCGCGGCTTTCGAAGTCCATGTCGTACTGCTGCCCGTCGCAGACCTGTGCTGCTGTGCGGGAGAAGAGCTCCATGACTCTGCCCAGCACTTCCCGTGGCGCTTTGGCGATGCGTCTGTAGGCATCTATCAGCATCACGTCTCCGGAGAGGATGGCCGTGTCCTCGCTCCACTTCTTCCATACTGTCGGCATGCCGCGGCGCAGCGGTGAGCGGTCCATGATGTCATCGTGCATGAGGGTGAAAGAGTGGAAAACTTCCAGGGCGGCGGCAGGGGAGAGTATCCCATCGTTGAAATTGTCTGCGAAGAACGAATATGCTGTCAGGCAGAGCCGCGGGCGGACTCTCTTGCCTCCGATTTCTATCATGTAGCGGAGCGGGTCATACAGGCCGGACGGCTCCCTGGTGAATGTGATGCCGTCGAACATCTCCTTGATGACGGCGTCGATACGGTTTTCTGTTATCATGTCGGCAAATATAATAAAAAAGTTCTTGCATATTCCAGATAAACTCCCTACCTTGGCAACCGGAAACAAAACAAACAACAAACAACAAAGAAATGTATTTGTCAAATAACAACTCTTGGTGGTGGCGCTCTTACTTCTTCCTTAAGTCGTAGGAGGCTTTCGCCGTAGTGTTATCCAGACAACAAAGAGATATCCCAAGGCCCCGCCGCGACTGCGACGGGGCCTCTTTTTATGAATCAATGTTTAACTGCTAATATCACAAGATTATGGAAAAGAACGTACCTTACAAGATTTACCTCGCCGAAAACGAAATCCCGCAGGCATGGTATAACGTCCGTGCGGACATGAAGAACAAGCCGGCTCCGCTCCTCAACCCGGGCACCCTCCAACCGATGACCCTGGACGAACTCAAGGGCGTGTTCTGCGAAGAGCTCTGCCGTCAGGAACTGGACAACGATACCGCCCTCTTCCCTATCCCGCAGGAAATCCGCGACTTCTACAAGATGTACCGTCCGTCTCCGCTCGTGAGGGCCTATTTTCTGGAGAAGGCGCTCGGCACCCCGGCCAAGATCTACTACAAGTTCGAGGGCAACAACACCTCCGGCAGCCACAAACTCAACTCCGCCATCGCCCAGGCCTACTACGCCAAGAAGCAGGGGCTCAAGGGAGTCACCACCGAGACCGGAGCCGGCCAGTGGGGGACGGCACTAAGCATGGCCTGCGCCTACTTCGGGCTTGACTGCAAGGTGTACATGGTGAAGTGCTCATACGAGCAGAAGCCGTTCCGCCGTGAGGTGATGCGCACCTACGGAGCCTCAGTGACCCCATCTCCGAGCAACACCACCGAAATCGGCCGCAAGATCCTCGCGGAGCACCCCGACACCACCGGAAGCCTCGGATGTGCGATCTCGGAGGCAGTGGAGACGGCAGTGACCCATCCGGGCTACAGGTATGTGCTTGGCTCCGTGCTCAACCAGGTGCTTCTTCACCAGTCCATCATCGGGCTTGAGGCCAAAGCAGCCCTTGACAAATACGGCATCACCCCGGACATCATCATAGGCTGCGCCGGTGGCGGATCCAACTTGGGCGGACTCATCAGCCCGTTCATGGGAGAGAAACTGCGCGGAGAGAAGGACTACCGCATCATCGCGGTGGAGCCGGCCTCCTGCCCGAGCTTCACACGGGGGAAATACGCCTACGACTTCTGCGACACCGGAGAAATCTGCCCGCTTGCGAAGATGTATACCCTTGGTAGCCAGTTCATCCCGTCTGCCAACCACGCCGGCGGTCTCCGTTACCACGGCATGAGCAGCATCCTCTCCCAACTTTATGCCGATGGGCTGATGGAGGCGCGCTCAGTGGAGCAGACTTCAGTCTTCGAGGCAGCGGAGTTCTTTGCCCGCACCGAAGGCACCCTTCCGGCTCCGGAGAGCAGCCATGCCATCCGCGCCGCCATCGACGAGGCCCTCAAGTGCAAGGAGACAGGTGAGGAAAAGACGATACTCTTCGGGCTCACAGGCACCGGTTACTTCGATCTCAAGGCTTATGAACAGTACAACGACGGCAAGATGAGCGATGTCATCCCTACCGACGCCCAGATCGCCGAGAGCCTCAGTCACCTGCCGAAGGTGGACAAATAGCAGCGGCTTCGTTCAAGAATTCCGCCATGGCCCTGATGGCTTTGCCACGATGGGACATGGCGTTTTTCTGTTCATCGGACAGCTGGGCGAGAGTTTTGTCCGGGTATGCGTCAGGGATGAAGACAGGGTCATATCCGAAACCGTTCGTCCCCGCAGGAGCAAGTGCTATGCTTCCGCACATTTCCCCTTCGAAGACATGTTCCCTTCCGTCCAGAATCAGGGTGACGACAGTGCGGAATCTTGCGCGGCGGGAAACTCCAGGGCCGAGCCGGGAGAGTTCCGCGAGCAGTTTGGCCATGTTGGCCTTGTCATCATGTCCCTCACCGGCATAGCGGGCGGAGTATACTCCGGGCGCGCCGCCGAGCGCTTCGACTTCAAGTCCCGTGTCATCTGCGAAGCAGTTCTGCCCGCTGAGCAGATAAAGGTGGCGTGCCTTGATGAGGGAATTCGCTTCAAGCGTTTCCCCGTTTTCCTCCACCTCGGCATCCAGACCGAGCGAAGATGGTGACACTACCTCGAACTCTCCGCCGAGTATCTCTCCGGCCTCGCGGAGCTTGCCCTTGTTGGCCGTAGCAAAAATCAATCTTTTCATTTCTCCTGCCAGATGTATATCTTGTCGCCGCGTCGCAGACGGCCGTCCGGACAGATGCCCGGGTCAACGGCCACGGAGCAGCGCACGCCCTTGCTGGCCTGCTGAGCCGGATTGAGGTTGACTCTCATGTCCTCGACCTTGAACTCGACCACCCCTGTCGTGGCTCCTATGGCCATGGCCCTGTCTCCAAGGTGCAGAGGTGCGGACTCTACAGAGATTTCCGCCACGCCGATGCGGTCAAACCAATTGGTGACCTTGCCGCAGTAGACTTTCTTGAGTGTGGCCTGTGAGCCGTAGACATCGCTCCACTGCCCGAGATACGCGCCCTGATAGTATCCGTCCCAGAAGCCGCGGTTGAATACTTCGGCGAGTTCGGCCTTCAGAGATGCGGCCAGCTCCGGAGTGTATGTCCCGTCGCATACAGCCTGCGCGGCCCGGCTGTAGCAGGAAGCGCAGCGCTTGACATATTCCGCCGAGCGGGCGCGGCCTTCTATCTTGAAGACCTTGACGCCGCTCTCTATGATGCGGTCCATGAACTCTATGGTGCACAGGTCCTTAGGGGACATGATGTATTTGTTGTCTATATTGAGTTTGTTGCCTGTCTCCAGGTCGGTGACCTCATATCCTCTACGGCAGACCTGATAGCAGGCTCCGCGGTTGGCGGAAGCGCCGTAGCTGTGCAGGGACAGATAGCATTTGCCGCTGATGGCCATGCAGAGGGCCCCGTGGGCGAACATCTCTATTCTTACGGGCTTGCCGGCAGGGCCGCAGATGTTCTCACTTATGATGGTGTCGTAGATCTCCCTGACCTGATCGAGATTGAGTTCGCGGGCCAGCACGACGACATCGGCAAACTGGGAGTAGAAACGCAGGGCTTCGACATTGGAGATTGACAGCTGTGTGGAGATATGGACTTCCAGTCCTACATGTCGGCAGTACATTATCGCTGCCATGTCGGAAGCGATGATCGCATCCACTCCTGCGGCTGCTGCCGCGTCCAAAGCCTCGCGCATCGGCTGGAGATCCTCCTGATAGAGGACTATGTTGAGGGTCATGTAGCTCTTGACCCCGGCCTCGCGGCAGATGCGCACGATCTCGGGAAGGTCTTCCGGGCTGAAATTGTTTGCCGAGTGGCTGCGCATGTTGAGATGTCCCACCCCGAAGTAGACGGAGTCCGCTCCGCCCTGTATGGCCGCGTGCAGGCACTCGAAGTTGCCGGCCGGAGCCATTATTTCCAATTCATTACGTTTCACGGACGCAAAATTACTCTTTTCAGCGGAATACGCCAACAGCAGCGACCCCGTGCGCACGGGGGATGCCTTGCCAGAGATGCGGCAGCGCCCGACGTGGGCCGCCGATAAAATGAACTTAAATGAACCGGACAACGTATGAATATTTTTCATAATTTTGCCGTGCAAGCAACTCCTGATTAAGAGTTTGGTTAAACAATGAATGTAAGTCGCTTATTATCAGACAATAAACGGGGGGGGCGAGATACGGGCTCATAACTGTCTTGACATTGCTCATATTGAGCATGTCTCTTCAGGCTCAAAACTATTCCGACACCCTTTCTGTTTACTTCCGCCAAGGGAAGTCCACATTTGACCGTGCCTACGAAGGCAACGGACAGAGAGCGGATGCATTTGTTGCAAACCTTCGCAGCATCATCGATAACCGCACGCAGTCCAGCGTCACCGGAATCCAGTTCATAATAAGTTGTTCCCCGGAGGGGAGCCGTGAATTCAACAATCGCCTTGTCAAGGCGAGAACCGCCAACCTGCTTTCGTGGATGCGCCGGCAGCTGCCGCTTGACGGCATCCCTGCTGAAGTGAGCCTTGAGACCGAGCCGTGGGGAGAACTCCTGGAGCTTGTGGAGGCTGACGCGGCCGTGCCGATGCGGGAGGAGGTTATTTCCATACTCAGCCGTGCTTCAGACGTATACGATCCGAAGGCAATGCTCATGGAGCTCGGAGGCGGCGAGCCGTGGCGGTATCTGCTTGAGCATCAGTTCAAGGAACTTCGCCGTTTCGAGATGATTGTCTGCCTGCAGGTCCGGCTTCCGGATGCCTCTGTCAGCGAAGAAGAACTTCAGGAGTTCTACGGCCGCACACAGTTGCCGCTTCAGGTTCCGGTACAAGATTTTTCAGCGCTTGACAGCAGTGCCCCGGCAGTGCGGCCGCTTCAGTATATCCCGGCACGAAAGTTTTACATCAAGACCAATGTTCTGGCCCTGGGGATGCTGGTCCCGAATGTCTGCGCGGAGATGGAGATTCCCGGTACACGGCTGAGTGTCAATATTCCTGTATATTATTCTGGCCTTGACTGGTTTCACCGTACATCCAAGTTCAGGATTCTTGGAGTTCTGCCGGAGTTGAGGTACAATTTCGACAATGGCCTCTACCTCGGGGCGCATGCCGGTCTGGCATGGTACAATTTTGCCTTCGGCGGAGACTGGAGGTATCAGGATGCAGGAGGGGACAGCCCGGCCTGGGGAGGCGGGTTGAGTGTGGGCTACAAGTTTACCCCGTTCAAGAGCGTGCCGAGGCTCGGACTGGAGTTCAACGCCGGGGTCGGGGTGTATTCGCTCCGCTATGACAGGTTCTACAATGAACTCAACGGCCCTCTCGCACAGGGCGGCATCCGGGCGGTGAAGTTGATTCCCGACACGTTTGGGGTTTCCATATATTATAAATTCGGGGCGGAGGGAGGCCGTGTGAGATGAGGCTGAACCTGGCACACACACTGCTCGCCGCAGCGCTGCTCGCGTTGTCCGGCTGCGTGCACGAGTGGCCGGATGAGGCGACCCCGGCAGAGGTGGACGTGAACCTGCAATTCGACACGGAGTTCCTGCCGTTCCGGGATGTAGAGTACACCAAAAAAGGCAAGGCCGACCCGTCTGAGTTCAACATCCGCTACCGGATCAATGCCTACCGTTCCCTCAAGACAGGGGGCTACGACGGCACTCCTGTGCGTGAATTCACCTTCTCAAAGGTGGATGTGGGAGAACCGGACCACAGCGTCAGGATCGAACTGCCCGAGGGGGAATATATGCTGCGTGCATGGACGGACTATGTCGATGACGGCAGCCTGGACGACAAATACTACCTCACATCCGACTTCAGCAGTATCAAGGTTGTCGAGCCTTATGAGGGAGACACGGATTTCAAGGACGCGTTCGTCGGGGCCGCCCCTGTGAGTGTTGTCAGGGTGGGAGGCAGTGCCCCGAAATCTTCTGCCACCGTGGAAATGTCCAGACCTCTGGCGAAGTTCCAGTTCGTGGCGGAGGATCTCTACGACCTTGTCACCAAGGCGATGGAGAATTATCTGGGCAAGAACGAGTATCAGGCATATCTTGAGGGGCGCAGGGGAGCATCCGCCGCTCCGTCTTCTACTGATTATAAGTGCGATGTCGGGGTGACTGACCGTCTCGACGGCGGTACAAAGTCCCCTTGGGATCCGACCAAAGCCCCGGGATTCAAGCCGGAAGACTATAAGGTGGTGTTCTACTACACCTCATTCCTGCCTGTTGAATACAATGTCCTGACGCAGAAGCCGACTGATGCCAAGACCGGGATGAAATTCACATCGAGCCTCAAGCCGCTCAACGAGGACGAGGCACTGATCGGCTTTGACTATGTGCTGGTCAACGGGACGGAGTCCAGCGTGAGTGTGCAGGTGGCACTCTACGACCCCGAGGGCAAGATGCTGTCTCTGAGCAATCCTGTCACGGTGCCGATAGTGCGGGGCAAGGTCACCACGGTGCGGGGACGTTTCCTCACGCTTGCTACCGGAAGCGGAATCGGGGTTGATCCAGGATTCGAGGGAGAATACAATTTGATATTTTAACAATAAACAATTAATATTCAATTACTTTTACAATGAAACGCTATTTTAAGACTATCGCGGCTGCGATGCTTTCAGTCCTCGCAGTGGCAGCCTGTCAAAAGGAGAACCTCGGCGGTGCTCAAGACGGGCAAGAGGTGGATGTCAACCTGACGCTGACTTCCCCTGAAATCGGAACCAAAGCCTATGGCGACGGCCAGACCGTCAACACTGTGCATGTGTATGTTTATCAGGTCGCTGCTGATGGCACGATGACTTATATCGCTCCGGCGGCTTCCGGTGCTGCCGCTACTCCGACACAGGAAATCGAGATGAAGAACGGAACTGCTAAGTACAGCACCCGTCTTGTGACAGGGCAGAAGTATACTTTCGTCTTCTGGGCGGATTATCATAAGGATGGTTATACTTCTCCTTATTCTTATGCTTCTGCTTCACAGACCATCACCGTTGATTATACTAATGCTGCCGGCAACGACGAGAAGCGCGATGCTTTCTACAATGTCCTCGAGAATGTGGAGATCACCGGTGCGTACTCTACTGATGTGAAGCTTTACCGGCCGTTCGCGCAGATTAACTTCGGCGCTTCTGACCTCGCTGCGGCCAAGCCTTCTCTTGATGTTCAAAAGGCTGCTGTCAAGCTTACCAAGGCTGCGACTTCTCTCAATCTCCTCACTGGAGATGTTGCTAGTGAGGCTGATGTGACCTTCACTGAGGCAGCCCTTGCAGGAGGTAAACTTTCCGTTGGCGGCGTTGACTATGATTATCTGACCATGGACTATGTCCTTGTCGGCAAAGATTCCAAGACCCTTTCAAATGTGACACTCTCTGCCAATAATAGCGCTTGGAACTACACTTACACCAACGTCCCTCTCCAGGGCAACTACCGCACCAACATCGTCGGCAACCTCTTCACCAATCCTACAACCGTCAGCATCACCGTGGCTCCGGGCTTCAATGAGCCAGGCAATAATGTATATCCGAAACTTCTTGCGGTTGCTGCCAACGGCGGCTCCATCACTCTCAGCAATGATGTCGAGCTCACAGAGCCGCTTGTCGTTGCAGCAGGTAAAGATGCTACTATCAACCTCAACGGGAAGACCGTCACATTCAAAGGCGGTAAGGATGATGCGCATTGCTCTGCTTTCAGAGTCAAAGGATCTTTGACTATTGATGGAGATGGAACTATTGATGGCGGTGGCGATGAATATACTGAGCGTAACATCGTCTGGGCCAACGGTGCTGATGCCAAAGTCATCATCAAAGGAGGGAACTTCAAGATGGGCAAGAACACCGCTGGCGCAAAAAGCTGGTATGATTGCATCTATGCAAATAAAGGTGGTAAGGTGGAGATTTATGGCGGCACTTTCCAGAATGACTGCGAAGGACGTCCTCAGAGCCTAAATATTCAGAATGACGGTGAAAATGCCTCGATTCTTGTATATGGCGGCTCATTCATCAACTATGACCCTTCTACTGGAGACGACAAACTTGGTGGCAGTTTTGTTGCGGATGGGTTTACTTCACTTAAAACAAGTAGTGATCCTGATGTTTATACTGTTGAGAAGACTGCTACGCTTGAAGAGAATGGAGAGTCTTTCCGCTCCGCTCTTACGGGTGGTGGGAATATTAAAGTATCCAATAATATTCTCGTGAAAGGAAAGTCATTTTCGATTCCATCAGGGAAAGACACTCATATAGAGATTGCTAAGAATACAACAATATCGCTGAACAAAGCTGGCCAAACCCTTAAAAAAGTGTTCAGTTTCTTTAATGATGGTGGCACTCTTTCAGGTGAAGGAAGCATAATTTCAGCATCTGTATGCAGTGCTTCTGCAAGCGATGTGAGCGCTATTGAAATTGAATCTGGTAAAGAGTTGAAAATCAAAGGTAATCTTTATGTCGATGGAGGTAGTAATGCCGGGTCGGGTGCAGTGAATGCAGCGATAATAATTAGGGATGGAAAAGTTTCAATTGACGGGGGTTATTTCCATGTTGGTTTGGCGGCTGACGGTAGCAGTAATCCTTGTATATATCTGTTCCCTACTGGGAAATCATATAAAGCTGAACTAGAAATTACTGGAGGTGTATTTGAATCTGAACCAGATTCAAAAGGAAGCCAGTATGTGATAAATTGCCATGATGACAAGAGTTTCGCGAAAGGTATTAGCACCGTATCTATTAAAGGTGGAACTTTCGTGGGCTTCGACCCTGCTGACAATAGCGCGGATGGTGAACACACTAATTATGTAGCTGCTGGTTACAAGTCCCAGAAGACAACTTACAATGGTAAGGATGCTTGGGAAGTAGTTCCTGAGTAGCCTTCAGTTTTGAATTTTTCGGCCGGCGGTGCTTGACCGTGCCGCCGGTTGCCAATTAAGTAATCGTTAAAAATAACTTGCATCACCTTTGGGCAATCTTTTTGGTCTATATTCCTTTTTTCATCAGTCATGTGCCACCGGCACACTCCTTCTTCAAAAAGTAATCTATCCTCAAAAATCTTTGCCAAATCTGCGGCAACTTATTTTTTGCCGCTTACTAAAAAAACAAACAGATGAGAAAATATTTTACTTTGCTTGGAGCGGCCATGCTTGCGCTGCTCGCTGCAGGTTGCGGCAAGAACGTGACTCCGGAAGAGTCTGAGGCGGCGGTGAAATTCACCCTTGAGGCCCCGCAAATCGGTACCAAGGCCGTGGCAGACGGCAAGAGTGTCGATCAAGTACGCTGTATCGTATACCGTGACGGCCGTCTGATCGAGCACGGTGATGTCACCAAGGTGATCCCTATGGCTGAAGGCAAGGCCACTTATGAGACCCGCCTCATCATCGGGCAGAGTTACAAGCTTGTCTTTTGGGCAGAAGTGGCGGGGAATGCCCATTACAGCTTTGACTATCAGAATGCTGCTCTGACTGTCTCTTATGCCGGAGCAAGCAACGATGAGTCCCGCGATGCTTTCTATAAGGTGGTGGATATCACGGTGGCTGACGGGACTGAACCTCAGAATGTGGTCCTCAGGCGTCCGTTCGCCCAGCTCAACTATGGCCTGAGTGCTGCAGACAAAGCCCTTGCGGATGCTGTCAGCCCGATCGCTAAGGCATCGGTCAAGATTGATGACGCTGCCTATACCAAGATGAATCTCCTTACCGGAGAAATCTCCGCTCCGCAGTCCGTGACTTTCTCCGCTGCGGCCATTCTCGGTGAGCCTCTAAATGTCCAGCCGGACGGTGCTTCCGCTTCGACGGCGTATACATATCTGGCGATGAATTACATCCTTGTGGACAGGGAGGTCAGCCCGAACACCACGCTGACTCTATATGATGCTTCTGATGCCGTTGTCGCCACAGTCCCTGTGAGTCAGGTGCCGCTTCAGCGCAACTATCGCACGAATGTCGTAGGCAACCTCATCTCCGCCCCTGCCACTCTCAACATCGTCGTTGACCCGGCCTTCGAAAACGACAAGAACATCAGCAGATAGCCAACAGTCATTGCGGCATTGATGAGACGCCACATTTTACGGATATTTTTGGTAGATCTCCCCAACTTCCGTCGCGGAGTCGGGGAGATTTTTTACGCTTATTTAGCCGAAAAATGTCAAGACTGGGCAGTCCGTTCCAGTTCTCGCACCTCGTCCTCCGACAGGCCGGAACACTCTACGATGACATCCATCGGAAGTCCAGCTTTCAGCATCCGTCTGGCGATGGCGGATTTTTCTTCCGCTTTGCCTCTTGCTTCCCCCTGTTCACGCGCATAATCGTATTGCAGTACCAAATCAAGTTCTGTTACCATATCCTCTTCGTATAATATTCTCTTTTCCGCTGAGAAGCCCGCCACCTCGCAGGCCTCGGTGACACCCTCGGCCAAGCTGCTGTGCTTCAGCTCCTCCGGCAGCGCTTCCATCACCCCGCTGTGCCGGAAAAGCCAGAACAGCGCGTCCCTGTCGTTCCTGCACTCCGCGGCGCTCTTTGTGAACCTCCCCAGCTCCGCAAATATACACAAAATTGTGTCCGGCGCAATCTCCCCCGTGCGGTCCTCCGTGAAGCGGTAGCAGGAGACCATGTTGTCCGTGTCCCAGAGGGACTCGTCCTCGTGAGGCAGGGAGTAGTTGAGTATGCCCACGATGTAGACAGGCCGCAGTTCATCCTCGTATGTCTCCTTGCGCAGGAGCCTTGTGTGGTAGACACCGGCGCCGTAGTAGACGCATCTCTCGAAGAAGGCGTTCTCGGGCCTGCGCTGCATCTCCACGATGAAAGTCCTGCTGTCCTCTCCCCGGCAGACTAGGTCCATCCTTGTGGACTTGCCGTTGAAGAAGTCCGGTCCCGTCTCCCGGTCAAGATATTCGAGGATGTCCTCGACCCTGGCCTCCGGCGGCAGGAGGACGTTGAGCAGCCCTATGAGCAGGGCCTTGTTTCCCCTGTCGGCGAACACCGCTTTGAAGCCCGCGTCCAGCGTCAAGTCTACGTATCGTCCCGGTGTCAACACTGAAAGTGCCGCACCTGTCCTTCTGCCGGCATTCCGGTTTCCTTTTCTCTCGCACTTCTGCCCTGCGGCCTTGCCGCCGGCAGAATCCTTCTTGAAGTTTCCCATTGTTTTTCGTCTAAAAGTTACGTCCGCAATGATAGTGCTTTCCCGTCTTCCGGGCAATAAAGAAACTTCAAAAGACGAAAGAAACAGAAAAATCTGCGCCGGGCGTGAAAAGTTGTCTGGTGTCCACAACACCGATTCACAATGGCGTCTGGAAAAGGTTATAGAGAAAGGTTGCAGAAACGCTATAACCTTGCGCGGAAATTGCTTTCTATCGGCATATTGGTGTTTAGGTTAGAGCGCCGGAGCCTCAAAGCTCTATAACCTCGGGGCGATTCTCCGTCCGGTACAGAAAAGAGCCCTCTCCTGTACGCGAGCCGCTTGCGGATACATGCGGTACAGAAAACCGGCATCTTTCTGTACGCGAGGCACTCGCGAGACCGTTCCGTACAGAAACCGGCGCCGTTGTGTACGAAAGGTCTACTTGATAGTCGATGGGTGAACTTTTGAAGACGGAAAGAGAGTGGCGCAGGGGTCTGGTGCAGTCCGGAGGTAGGGGAGAAAATCGCGAAAAACACCCATACCTTTGCTGGTTGGGTGCCGCAGAGGGCCGTATAAGGGCAGCGCTTCCGGAAGGTAGGGGAGGAAATTGCCATAGATACCCCAACCTTTGACGAGGGGATACCGCAGAAAGCCGTGCAGTGGCAGTGCCGCTGGAAGGTAGGGGAAGAAAGCGCTAAAAATACCCCAACCTTTGCTGACGGGGTGTCGCAGAGCACAGCAGACGGCCGGTGAGCCCATGTGGGAAAGGGGCGTTCTCCCCCGTTTCCATCGCTAGAGGTATCTTCTGACTCTCAGGCAGTACTCTTCGTATTCGGGGCCGAAGGCATTCCTGCAAAACACTTCCTCCTGTCTTATCTGCAAGTGCAGCATCACGACGGGGAAGAGTGCAAATATCAGGTGTATGATGTTCGGGAACGCCATCAGCAGTCCTATGTACATCAGGTCGAAGCCCACGAAGGCCGGATTGCGGCTTATGCGGTATATCCCTCTCTGCACGAACGCAGTCTTGTCGTTTTCCGGTATGCCCGCCCTCCAGCTGTCGGCCATGGTCAGCATGGCTGTGATAAAAAAGCAGACTCCGGCTGCCGAAATCGCAAGTCCGGCCCACTGGAGTGTGGGGAAGTTTCTCAGGCATTCCAGAAGTGTTAGCTTCGGATAGAGGATGATGCTGGCAATCTCGACCGGGACAACTATTAGGGTCGCCAAGCCCATGAGTTTTTCGATGGTCAGAACTCTCTTGGGCTTCGTCCCTCTCCCTATCTGGTTGGTCGTGATGCCCTGCTTGCGTTGGGCGAGCTTCTTGCTGAAGTACGCTGCGTAGAATATTGCCATGATGGCCAATGCGGTTATCTGTGCTGTCATACTACTTGTTTGAGCTTAGCCAGTTTTTAGGTTTGTAGTCGCGCAGGCGGTCGCACTGCGATGCGACGGCCTGCCCGGCGCGAGTGCCGGGGAAGTGCTCTGCCGCAGTCTTGAACTGGAATACAGAGGCGTGGGCCCGTGCGGCGGTCTCTTCGTCCCTGATGGTTTCGAGGCCACGCCGGATGTAGAGTTCGCTGTCCAGAAGGGCCAGCCTGCGCTCCTCTGAGGTAAGCCATTTGTCTTCCGCTCCCTGATGATATTGTGTAAGAGCCCAGCAGAAGTCGAAAGATGAGCGCAGCCCTATGCCGAACCGTACCATGGCCTCTCCGCTGACATCCGGGTCGGAGGACTTCATCTTCTGCTGGAGCGAAGCCATCTCCCCGGCGAATGCGAGTTTGTACCCTTTGGCCGGGGTCTTGGCCCGTATGAAACCGTATTCGAATGGCAGCCTGTCAAAGAAAGGATGCACGTTGGTGCGGAGTTCATACTTGGATGGAACTTTGGCGAGGAACAGGGCCGCCTGCCTGTAATCCCGCAGCCTGAGATACCGTGTGCCGATTATCTCCCGGAGATAGTCATGGTCAATCCATCCTCTGTCATCGAGAAACCTTTCCAGCTCGGAAGCGCCTCTGCCGGCGCGCTGTTCATATTCCACGACGCTGCTGATGTCGAGGGTGTCGAGGCAGAGAAAGAAGTCGTTGGACCAGTCGAAATCGTTGTGGATATCCGGAGAATGCCGGTATTGCTTGAGGGACAGGCTCTTGTCTCCGACGATGCGGCGACCGGCTAGGGAGAGGAGGCGGTTGTCCGCCATATTGCGGAGCCGTAGCGCGAGTACGGGGTCGGAATTGTCCATCTTCGGCGCCACATAGCCGAGCAGGATTTTGCGGAGCATGTCGTTCCACCAGTAATAACTGAAATTTTGTTGCAGCATCCAGCTTGAAGCGGTGAGGTCTTTGATCTTGTCATCGAGGTTGGTACATATCTTCCCGTCGAGCCAGCGCAGCTGGGACAAAAGCCTGGAATTGTATGCTGCCCCTGGAGTGAAAGTCTTGGCATCCAGATAGATGCGCATCACTCTGACCGCATCGGCGATGAAGTCGCTTTTCGCGGCTTTTTCGGCTTTTGAGAGCAGTGCGTCTGCGTCGGCGCCTTTAAGGTCGGTGAGGTATGCTGCCGTGTAGTACCATATTCCCGGGGTCTTCGAGTTGGCTGCGGCTTTCAGGCTTGCTGCAAGGTAACGGTCCGCCGTTCCGGTGTCCAGTTCCCCGTATTCCCAGCCCTTTGCCTCGTGCTCCAGACGGATTATCGATTCCTGCAGTATGGAGGGGATCTGCGGGCTGTCGGGGCAATGTGACGCTGCGAAATCGAGCAGGTCAGCTGTGCTGGAGTATTCGGGGTAGAGGTCCCTTATGGACAGCAGGTCGTTGCTGGCGAGGTACTGCTTCAGCGCCTGGTCTTTGCGCCCCGTGCTGTGCAATGCCCCCGCCACGTAGCCCGTGGTCATGTCACGGATGATGCCGGGTTTGATGCTGCTGCCGCGCTCCTGCCAGAGCGAGTCGATGCTGGAGAACATCCCGAGGGAGAACATGGCCCGTACCGTCTGGAGAATGTACCTGTCTTCCAGACGTTTCCCCTTGTATGACGCGGCAGCGGTGATGACATCTTCCAGCCTCGCGCGGACTTCATCATCTTTGGAGGGGTAGTACCACGGATCGGCCATCTCGGCCCTGGCGAGTTCGCAGGTCTTGGCCAGAACCAGAAAGTCGGCTGTCTCTTTGTCCTGGTGTCGGGCTATGTGCCGGGCAAAACTGTTTTGTGAGTCCTTGGTTTTCAACAGGTTCTCCAGTTGCGACAGGTTGTATTTGTATACCACCTGCCGTATGTCTTCGACTGTGGCCGCGCCTCCGGTCAGGGCCTGCCATGCCTTGCAGTTGGCCTGGTCTGACGGCTGCTGCGCCTCTTTGTCGAGCACATGGTACATGTAATAGTCGGCAGGAAGGTATCTGCCTGTCCAGCAGCATTGTGCCGGCACTGCAAAGGCGAGTGCGAGGATGCTAGCGAAGCATGTCTTCAATTTCTTCATGACTGTATTTTGACAGGTTCAGCAGATCAAGGTGGAAGATGATGTTCGGGATGTCGTCGCCAAGGGCCTTGTCGACGAGCTTTTTGACCTTGGCTATCTCGGCGTAGTCTGATGCCTCGGGGCGGATGGTCTGCCCCCGCTGCAGGGAGAACCCTTGTATGTTGCAGTCTTCCGTGACTTCGTGGATTCCTCCCGGTCTGCGGCTGATCTGCGGGATGCCGTCAAGTTCGAGGGTGGGGAGTATCCCGTCGAAGCTGCCGTTGCTTTTGAATGCCACGTTCCAGGAGAACGCCGGGTAGGCTACGCTGATGCTTGGACAGTTGGTCTCTCTTGCCTTGAGAAACCCGGCCACCTTGTCCTCGGGCCAAAGGTAGGCGTGGACGTCTTCGTAGCTGATGATGGAGTTGCGGGTGTGGGGATCTTTGACGGCTCCGGTGTTGTAGAGCATCAGGACTCCCTTGTCGAAGGGGTATTCGGCCTGCGCCACCTGATGCAGGCGGATGGTTCCGCTCAGGAGTATCCCCTGCGGATGCAGTATTTCTTTGGCTGCGGAGCACAGACGGTCGAACATGTCACGTGTGCTTTGCGTCCAGTCGCAGTCGAACTGGAGTTCCCGGACGGGGCCGAGGTCGTTGTAGGAGCACATGTTCAGGGCACGCTTTGTGATGCGGCGGGCAAGTTCCCCTTCGTTGCCTTCGTAGCTGCGGAGGGCGTCGAGGGTGATGAATACGGTCGGGATGATCTCCAGACTGTCCGGTTTCGGGGTCTTGAATTTTACGCTTGCGACCGGGACGGCCGAGGAAGTGCCGTCTTTGTAGTCTAGCCTCGTGTCCACATCGAACATCCTGAGATACAGGCGGCTGATGTGGTGTTTCCTGAGGAACGCCTGCTCCTTGTCCCCGATCTTGAACGTGGTTTTCCAGTAGTAGATGGAACGGGCTTCTGTGCTGTCTGATATTGACGTCTCAGCGGCGGGCGTGTCGGCGGTGGCGGATTGGTGCTGCCGGCATGAGGGCAGGGTGCAGAGCAGGAGGGCGGCGGCCAGGGCTGTGAGGCGGGTGAAAGCGGAAAGGTTCATGTGCGTGGTTGATTTTGCAAAAACAGGTCAGATGGTGGTTTTGTCCTTGTCCCGGGAGAACAGGGACGCGCGTGCTTCCCGGAGCCGGGCTGCATGGCGCTGGAGGTAAAACTGGAACATCTCTTTGAACTCCGGGCTCTGCCTGATCGGGTCGAGGTCGTCATCGTGTGCGATATGGGCGAATGATACCGGCCCTTTCTCGTATGCCTGTTTCAGGGCTTCAAGTGCCTCTTCCGTCCGGCCCATCCTGCACAGCAGGCATGCCAGGTCATAATATTCCTTGCCGCTGTCGGGATCTTTGCTGATGATGTCCTCAGCCCAGGAGAGTGCCTGCTCGTCCTTGCCGAGAAAGTGCAGTGCATATTGGCGGCAGGAGCCTTGTACGCATGTCGTATCCAGCTGCAGCACCTGCCGGAAATCAGCTTCCGCTTTGGCGGTCTCTCCACGCTTGAGGTACTGCTCCCCGCGCATCAGGTGTGCGTATGCGTGATGCTCGTCGATGCTCAGGCTGAGGTTGTAGTCCCGCATGGCGGCCTCGTCATCCCCGCCCAGCTCGTGGCACCATCCTCTTGAATAGTATATGCCGGAGTCCTCGTCGTTTCCGACGGTGGCGGCGGTAAGATCCTCTATTGCTTCCCGGTAACGGCCGAGTTTGCGCAGATATTCTGCTCTGAGAGAGCGGTAGCGCGGAGAGTCATCGAAGTTGGCGTTGATGTCTTCAAGGGCCAGCTCCGTGAAGCCGAGCTGGTCGTAGCAGATGCTCCGGAGAGAGTTTATGACCGGGCTTTGGAAATAATCGTCCTCGATATGGTTGTAGCCCTTGATGGCATCAGTTTCCCGGCCTGTGTCGCTGTAGATCTTGCACAGGATCATCTCAAGGTTTGCCGGGTCATGGCTGGTCTTTATCCTGCTTGTCAGTCTGGCCTCCGCCAGATCCGGGTTCTTGGAGAGGATGTCCAGGACTATGGTGAGGTTGCACTCGTTGTCGCGGTCGGCGTATTCGATGACGCTGTCTATCGCCTTGGCGGTCTGTCCGAGCATGTTGTATGCTCTGGCCTGCTCTCTGTAGATCTCGGGGTAGTTGGGGTCGAACTTTAGGCATTTGTCCAGTCTCTCCAGGGCTTCACGGTAGTTCCCCCGGGCCAGTGCGATTCTCGCCAGCCCGAAGTGGCCGTTCATGTCAGTCTCATCGGCTTTGATCATGTCCTTGTAGAGCTTCTCGGCTTCATCGTAGCGATGCATGATGAACAGGGTCTGGCCGAGGTCGAAGAGGTTTTCCCTGTAGGCGTCCTTGTTTTTCTTGTCGGTGGCTTTCAGGGTTTTGCGCCTCCATTCCAGTTCCTTGTCCCTTTCTCCGAGTCCGCTGTAGGCTTCAGCTTTGGGCCCGTAAAGGTCTGCCATGGGGAACTGTCTGCTCCTCTTGTTGGCTGCTATGGCCCTGTTGACGAGGTCGAGGCTGATCCCGTACTCGCCTCTGTAAGCATGGAGTCCGGACAGGAACATGAGGCTCTGTACATCGTCCGGCGTGGTCTGGAGCTGTTCTCTTGCAAGGTTCATGGCCTTGACGATGTCGTGTTCTTTGTTGAGAGCATCGTAGGCCTGGTCGCGCTTGGCATATCTGCTTTGGTCGGCTTCCTGATCCGGGGCATTGTTTCCCGAACCGCAGGATATGAAGTATATGGAGGCGATGATGATGGCGGAGATGGCGAAGATGTACGGGTTCATGGTCATAGTCTGTTTATGTTTTTGCAAATATAAGCTTTTGGTGCGGAATCTATGTTGTCGGCGGAAGTTTTTTCGGGGGAATTTGCTCTCGCCTGCGCCGGTGTCCTGCCCTGCAACTCAGCCGGCGGTGCTCCACCACGGTCGTTAGCGCCATTAGGTACGAGAAACCCGCCTTTCCCGTACCGAATGCTCCTCTGACACCGTTTCGTACGGGAAATCCCACTTTCCCGTACGAAAACATCCCGCTTCTCCCGAAAGGACAAGGAATCGCCGCGTATCCGAAAGTCTATCAGTCAACAAACTGCGAAACAATCAGCCAAAGCGATACGGCAATCATCACTCCGGCGACAATCTTCTGATAGAGTTCCTTGTTGACATTGCGTATGCAACGCATGGCGATGAAATTGCCCAGCATCATGGCACAGCCGATGCCTATGCCGGTAATGAAAATACTGCCGTTCATCAGGTTGAGCTTGCCGTACACGGCAGCCTTGACGATATGCATGACGGCAGCCGCTGTCGCTTCTGAAGCTATGTAGCTGAGCGGTTCGAGTTCAAACGAAAGGAAGACGGCACTGCTCAGAGGTCCGGATATGCCAAGCAGTCCGTTAATTAGTCCTGTCACCCCGCCGCCGGCTATCATAGTAGCAGGCTTGTGTGGCAGGCGCATCTTGCCCATTATCTTCATTATGGCGAACACAATCAGGAAGGTGCAAAGGACGACAGTCATCGGACCTTTCGGCACCTTGGCGAAGCCGAATGCTCCCAATGCCGTGAATGGAACGGCCAGTATCAGGAAACGTCCGACAGCCTTCCAGTTGATCTCTTTCCAGCCCATCCCCACACGGGAGAGATTGCTCAACAGCTGTGCAACAGTCGAAACCGGCACAGCCACCTCCACACCATAGAAATATGTGATTACGGGCAGTAGAATCATTCCGCCGCCAAAACCTACCGATCCGGACAGCAATCCGGCAACCAGGCCGACCAATATGAGGATCAAGTACATCATCTTAGCCTAAATCATCGTTCCCCAGAAGGCCACTGTTTGCTTTCGGGCACGCTTTTGGAAATCTGTTCATGTTGTTCGGTGCAAACATAATCTTTTTCTGCGGAATCTAATAATCGGCTGGGGCTTTTTTCGGGGATTTATTTGCTATGTGTGGGTGGGTTCCGGCGAAATGGCTCACACCTGGAAAGGCAGACAAAAATGAGAGGAAATCCTTCTGAAAAAGCAGTGATGTAAACTGAATCAGAGAATCTGTAAGGGGAAACAGTTGAATCAACGGATAGTTGTAAACCTATTCAGAGATGATGTAAAGTATATCAGTTAAACAACCTCTAAAGTGTCAACCATTCTCAGGGAAGGTCAGTCAGAAGGTCATGAAAGGTCAAATTTTTTCAGCGATGCATCAAGAACTCAAGTTTTTATGTAAATTTGCAGGGTAAAAATGCGGATAACCGCAAAAATACCCTCTATAACATGAGAATAGAACGAAACCGTTATCTTAAGCGATTGATCAGCAGCCGATGGAATGGGCAGATAAAGATCATAACCGGTATCAGGCGTTGCGGCAAATCATACTTGCTGAGTGTGCTTTACCGTGAATACCTGATAAGGGATGGTGTCGCCCCCGAGCAGATTATTTCGCTCGAATTGGATAACGACATCAATGTGCGTTACCGTAATCCGATGGAACTTGGAGCATACCTCCGGCAAATGGCAAGCGATGCCACAAAAGATTACTATATACTGCTTGATGAGATTCAAATGGTGGAGGAAATTGCCAATCCATATCTGCCTAAAGAGTCGCACTCCACAATATCCTTTGTAGATGTACTTTTGGGATTAAAAAGTATTCAAAATGTTGATGTCTATGTGACGGTGTAAAAAGCAAGTATTCGACCTACAATTTTCAGAAAAATTAGATTCTGCATATT
>ERZ808252.151-NODE-151-length-75150-cov-7.460230_pt1 | contig 75150 bp, 87 predicted proteins | sample MGYA00521242_ERZ808252 | MGnify/ENA primary metagenome ERZ808252 (study PRJEB31516, sample SAMN03275581) | gut metagenome | biome: mammalia-associated habitat; material: feces | host: Papio cynocephalus | place: Kenya | collected 2012-08-07 ... | reverse complement strand
TATAATATATATAATTATATATATAACAGATAGCTGGGCGTTGCTATAAATGACAAGCTTTAAAATCGTTCGTGCTTTGGGGTATGGGGTGAATGGGTGATAATGTTTGGGAGGGGTCGAACATTACGCCTCGTTAACGTATGCCGCTTTGATTTTTAACACATTCCGTAATGGTTGAAAATTCAACTTTTGTAAGAATCTGACAGCCAAATTTAGGGCGAACTATACAGTTACCATACACTTTTAAACATAAAATCATACATAATGCATATTATATATGATATTAGTTTACATATACTACCAAATGGGGGGTGGTTTCCAAAAATGGAAAATGCTAACTTTTAATATTGAGGTGTAGCACCCCCAACCCACACACCTTAAAGCCAATTCACCCTAACCCCATCCTCGCACCCATTCAAATTTCAACCTTTTCCCCACCACCACTTATTTCTTTTCCCACTTTTCCCCATTTTTCACCCAAATTTTCACATTTTCCCACCACTATTTCACAAAATCTTGCGCTACTATATATTATATATATCTATTTTATATAATCATTTATTTTAATAATCACTACCACTTTACATAGTTATCAAAACTACATAAAATTCACCCTGCACAAAAAATATAAAGCTCACTTTACAAATTATAAATTCTGCTCCCTATCAAAATTCTTGTGTGTTAGCCAAATCAATACAACTTCCCCTTTTTCATATGCAGAATAATTAAATTAAATTAGTAATTTGAGCGTAGCGAAAATAACGAAGCCCGATAGGGCGAAGTGGTACTAATTTAATTTAATTATAAAAATAGGTAGTTCGCCGTTAGGCAACTACCGTGTAAGATTGGCGCAAGCCAAACTTACGAATGCAGATGGCGCAAGCCACCAAAGATATATATTCTATTTATATTAATATAATAATATAAACGATAAGCCAAAATCAATTAGTTAAAATAATCAAACTGTCATAAAGGGAATTAACATTAAGAAAAATTAAGAAAACTAAAGTTTAGAAACCAAGTGGCTAAAAAGCAAGCATAGCGCAAAGACTGCGTAGCAGGATTTAAGTGGAGCGTAGCTCATAACAACCCTTTTCAAGTAAAGGACAAGCATAAGCGAAGGGCGCTTGAAAAGCATTATGTAACTTTGGAAAAATACTCGATAGAGGCGCAAGATATAATTTTTTGTACATTGTTGTCACAAATATAATTATATATAAGATATGTAGGACAAAGATGTACAAAAAATTTTTAAAAAATGCCTATACTTATTGATATTTCAATGGCTACAGGCGTTTATATAAAAATGAGCATATGTACAAAAAATATTTTAGAAGATGTATTTTAATTTATTGTTGATATTTCAATAATATTCGAGTATAATGTTATAGTGAAAGGAGATTTAAAATGAAATTATGTCAATGTAGAAGCTGTGGAAAAGAATTTGATATGCCATTGCCAACAATGATAAGTTGGCTTGAGTCAGATAGTTTATCGGTTCCTGTTACGGTAGAGGTTTGTCCTTATTGCTTCAGTACAGATTTTGATATTATGATTCCAGATGAAACCCTATTAATGTTTCTTGCAAGCGGACTTAGTGAAGAAGAATTAAAATATGAAATTTGGTATCAATTAGAACAAGCAAGACTAATTAAAGTAACTCCAAATGGAATTATAAATTTATGCAAAAAGGATATGCAATGAATGAAAACAAGAATATAGAACATTTATATAATTTGAATATTGAAGGGTTAGTAAACTTAATTAAGCAAGAAAAAGAAATTTCATATTCTAAATTTTGTCCTCTGATTGGATTAGAACCTATGAAGGGAAATAGTAAAAAAAGTCAGCTTAAAGCCCTTGAGCAAATTTGTGAATATGAGAAGGTTGGAACTAAATTTAAGTTTATTAGACTTAGGGATGAAGGCGAATTATCTTTGGGAAGCTCGAACACAAAATATTCAGGGCTTATTGAGGATATACTTGCAACCTACTTAATCAATCAAGACCAAGACATTGTATTTTTTACAACTCTGGAGCTTATAGACTTTTTGGGGCTTGCTAATAAAAATTATTTATTCATTAAAAATGAACATGATAAGTGGTATAAGCGAAATGCAATAAGGGAATCTTGTAAAGACGATTTTAGCATGAAAGAATTAAATACCTTTTTAAATAATGCTTATCATGTTATTTTGAAGCCAATTATCCGTAATGCAATTAAATCTATGGATAATAAGCGGTCAGTAAGAATCCAAAATGCATACAAGGGCTTCATAATTGACGATAAAGAGAATCGAAAGTATTATAATATTTTATCCTCACAAGAAGACGGGATGAAATTTACATCTATTACCGCCAAGATACTTAAGGATTGTGGTTATGATAATATTCAACAAGTTCATTTGAGGGGCAAAGATACAATAAACGAATTTTATAAAATGTGCAATGTTCTTTGCAAGGAGACTACAAATTATGATGGATATTATGATTGTTATGCTATAATCTTAAATCGTGAGGGGCTTGGCTATTATCGAAATCAAAATATAGACAGTCTAAAGTATGAGTTAAATAAGAGAATCGTAAAAAGATTTTTAATTCAGAAGGATATGCGTAAAACTATTGCTGCGGAAAGTCAAGAAAATTTAATTGAGGCTTTTATTAGGACAGATTCCAAATATAATTTTCAACAAGATTATGAAGATTATAAAACTTATATTTGGAATAATTGGAATCACAGGAGGAAAAAATGATAAAATATCTTTATTTGACAATACCACGAGTGATAATAATCATCTTAGAGATTATAGCTTGTATTTATATAGTAACACAGTCTCCAATCAGTAATACTATTTCAAGGATTTTCTTTCTGATTTCATTATCATTTATTATTATTATGTTAATAAATTTAACTATACATTGGCTATCAATGCCATCATTCAATATGAATATGCAACATGTTGTATATGGCAATGAAGTTTTAAACTTAAAAGATATTTTTGATGTTAAAGTATATGATAACAAAGACAGAGAGCTTGGCTTTTGTCGAGGAATATATTTTACAAAAGATTATAGTAGTATTATGGTAAAAAGTGCAGAAGATGATATGCAATTATATGATGTAAAAAATGTTTATTTTCAAGATGAACAAGATGAAGAGGGGGAAATGGATGAAAGATAGAATTTTAATGATAACTATGCTAAAAGATGTTATGACAATGTTAGAGAGTGAATTACAAGAATATGAAAATAATTATTTAAGAGCAACTTTAAATTATGTGGGATGTGCTATCAATCAACTTGAAATTTGTAAAAGAGTAGAAGATAGTATAAGAGATGTAAAATAAAATATCATACAAAAGGAGAAAACTTATGCTTGGTAAGACAAATGTAAAAATTATTAAAGCGAAACCTACTTTAGGTTCAAAATGGCAAAAATCAGTTACAACGCCAACAATGTATAAATGCATCGACATTATGAATAATAGAATGACAGCTGTTGGATGGGGGGGGGGCATATTATTCAGATGATGGTGGCATAACCTTTCTACAAGCAAGTAGTACAGGGTTTGATGATGTAGAATATAATGATGGATTATTATTAAGTGTTTCTAGCTATTTGCCTGCAGGCGGTGGAATTTGGCAGTCAACGAATGGAGAATCTTTTAATTTAGTAGAGGATTCTACAATATGGGGCTATAATGATTTTATTCGAGGAGCAGGCAATCAATGGCTTATAGGATTATTTAGGGGAGGCGCTGACAGCACTTACGAAGCAACTACAAGTGAAATGAAGGATATTCCCCCAGATTTAAGTTCAACAGAACAATCTATAGACCATTTTATCAAAGCTTTAAACACAGACCCAACAATTTGGGCTTATGATGCTGGTGATTATCTTGTTTTTTCTTCGCCGACAATATTTCATGATACATACTTTCGCGTTAAGGCAAGAGGATCTATTACGGACGAAATATTGTCTTATGATGTTGTAAAATTTAATCATCTTTATATAGTTGGTACTTCAGAAGGGATACATTATACAGCTGATGAACTGAATTTTTCAACTTATGCCGACTTATCTTTTACACAATCTAATATCTCGAGTGGCACTATTTACAATATCCATGCATCCGATAAAACTTGTATTGCAGTTGGAACGGATATATGGCGGTCAACCGATGGTAAAACTTGGACTGCTTTGGGTATTTCGGGTTCAACATTTAAAAAGATTTGTTCTGATGACAATGGTATTTGGGTTGCAGGTGGAAATAAGGGTGCATTGTACTATTCAAATGATGACGGTGTCACATTTACAAAAGTTGAAGATTTGACAACGGCTAACATCTACTGGATTCATTATAATAAAAAATTTAAAACTTTTGTAATTTGTACAGCAGATGGTATTTATTATAGTAAATAAGGAGGATTTTATGAAGGGATTTAGTAATATTATAGAGAAAGTTAGTAGTAGTGGAGGGGGTGGCAATTCTTCCAGAAGAGATTATTGAGATAAAGAAATTTGAAGCGACGACAAATTCTACAGGTCAATTCAAATTCTACAGGTCAATTAAATATACAATTCGATAATGGAAAAGACACATCGGAAGACAATATATATACGATTGCTTTTATTGAATTAGATGGAACAGAAAATAATTTAATAGGTAATAGAGTTTTTATAGGAGCGTCGTGGGAAAGTTTGAATGTACTTCAAGTATATTTACTAATGTTTTAATTGCGGTGCCCAATTAACCGCAAATGGCAAAATAAATATATACATTGAAGATTTGAATATTAATACAACTTATAATTATATAGGATTTTATTAAAAACAAAATAACAAAAGGAGTTTTTATGGCAGGATATTTAAGAAAATATGTTGGAACTTATGAAGTTCGAGCAGATTATGATGAAGACACAAAAGATTTTCCACGGTTACTCGATGGAACAATTGACCCAAGTTTCGATGATTATTATATTAATTGTTCAAACGGAATAAAAATTCGTCATGCAACAGGGTCAATCCTCAGTTGTTATATTCCAAGTTTGCAAAGAGGTAATAATATTATTAAGCAATTAAATGATATTGGAAGTATTGTTATTGAGTCCGATATTCTCGATAGTGAAGTGTATTTTACTTTTCTCGCAAACGATATTGATGTAGTGGCAAAGTTGTGTAAGGTAAAGACAAAAGGAAAAAATATTCAGCCACTTTCACCTAAGACTTTACCAAAGAAGAAAAATATTATTCCAGACAATGAAATGCAACGATATAAAAAAGTTTGTTCTAAGTTGGCTGAAAAACCACTTGATAGAGCGCAAATTATTATGAGAACTAATAAAGAATATGAAAAAAGACTTAATGATAATTATAAGCAAGAAATGAAGCGATTAATATTAGATTTTCGGAGCTATATTTGGCATATTGGTAAGTGGGATGAATATTTAGAGTTTTTGAGCGATTATAATAATAGTCAAGAATAGAGATAAACTGGGGTAAATCGCTCCAGTTTCGTTTTTTTATATAGATTTTGATAAATATATCGACCAAAGAAATAAAATCGCTTAAAATTTCTTACAATGTGGTTTAAGTAATGTTTATAATTGTAAACATAAACACCATTTTTGTTTATAATTATAGACTTATTTATCATAAGCAAAATTATATAATTCTCTAAGTTGTGCATTATCGTCATAAATATTATCGTTCATTTCTATATCAATTCCAAATTCATCTTTAAGGATTTGTTGAAGCTTGTCTAAGTCGACTTCAAAGAATTCTTTGTGAGTATTTTCTTTATTGACTCTACAATAGGCAAATCTTTTATGTAATTGAGCTTCTAACGCAAAACAATCTTCCGAATAGATAAATGCATGGACTTTAAACTTAAAAGCGTGGCTTGCGTCTGATAATTCATCAATTCTAACTAATGGATTGACTCTGCGAGTTGTTCCAATTTTATAATATCCATATAACATATCTTCGTTGCTAATAATATAAATCCACCCTGCTTTTCTATCTCTGAGTAAGTGTCGAGTTTTTTCAATTTCTTGTTGTAACTCATTAGTTTGTTCGGTATCGCCGTTAAAAACACTTACAGATAATTGTTCTTCTAATTCTCGAAGCCTATCAAACCATTCTTTGTCGGCTTTTCGCTGCTCGGCGATTTTGCGAGCTTGCTCTTGTTTCTTCCATTTTTCTTCGGCTTGAAATAGAATGTAGTCATTTTCAAGTTCGGCTTGTTCGATTTTCAGACAGAATAATCTTTGAGTCTTAATGGTAATTTCTTGTTCATTACACACAGAAATTAGTTTGTTAGCGTAGTTTTTAATTTTTAAACGCACACTTTCTAAGTTGTATCCATTTAACTTTTTTATTAGTTCTGAACATTCAAAATTAAAGTGTTGAATTAATATACTTGGAATATTCCCCTTTACATCAAATAGATTTTTAGCATGAGAATAATATCTTTGCTCCTTCAAATTTTCTCGGATGGCTTTTCTAAATTCAGATTTAGTATTTAAGATATGTTTAGGTGTGTATATTCCAACCTCTTCAAGTTTGTATTGCTCTAATTGTTTTTCGAGTTTTTTTATTTTTTCTCTTAATTCAAATTCATTCATAACATTTCCCTCCTTGTGAAATTATAATAGAATTTTATTATTCTGTCAAGTGTAAATTTATGTAACTATTGAAAATTTTTACTTTATAGGGTATAATGTTATAGGAAGGAGGTATATATGTGTATTTAGAAAATAAAGAATATTATTGGATTGAAATGAGTTATCATGTCTATAAAGCTCTATTACAAAAAGAACGATTAAAATACGAATATGAAGATGAGCAATATGAAATTTTAAATAGATGGATAGAACAAGAAGTATGCGAAAAATTTAGCTATAGGGAGGAGTGATTAAATGGGGCAAGAATACGGAGTGCGTATTAAAAATTTCTCTGCTGGACAATTGTATGAATATGGTTTAGGTGTTAGAGATTATTTACCCTACACAAATGCAATGCTTACTAATAGTTTATTTTTGGACTTTTTATTACAGAATGGTTTAAAAGTATCAAAGAATGGTTATACAAGAGATGTAATTTGTATTAACTTTGATATGGGGGCAAAGGGATATGAAAAAACGCGAAAAAATATAGAAAATAAAATTAAAAAAGTAGATAATGAAACAAAAGAACGATTACAATATTTGTTGGACAATGTAAATGATCGCGCAGATTTATATGTAAAAAAGTCAAAAGAAGATATTAGGATAGAATATTACGAAAATGGAGTAGATATTAAATATATTACAAAAGACAAAAGTGGGCATGTAAAAAAAGAGGAAATTGTTCATTATAAAATGCTTTATCGTTCGGCGGGAAAAGCAAAACAAGGGTCAGTAATGTTTATTTGTAAACGACTCTATAAAATTGCCCATGACTTTATATATATGGGAATTGAGTTACCTAAGCAAAATTCTCCGATTATAGAGGCAAGTGCTTATGTGTCGCTTGTAGCAAGTACGATTGTAGGACGAATAAAAATTGAACCCGAAAATATTTTAATTCTTAAAGATGTGGATAGTTTTTTTCGACGAGAAGTTATAAGTATAAATATTGACGAGAACAAACATTGTCGGGCTACAAGAATACAGGATTACGAACTAAAAAACACTTTATTCGATGGTCAAGCATTGATTGATGATTCAATTTTTCCCGAGTGGGGAGAAGGATATATTCTTTTGAGACATCACATGACCAAATGTGCAGCATTTCATACAAATATACAACAATTCTTTAGGGATTGGTTCGGTGACGAGTATGAAAGTGCTGTAGTTGTAGATATGTGGGGTAATAAACATTATGCAAAAGATGTTAAGATGATAACCACAGACAACGCTATAAAGTGGGTGAAGTTCGGAGTATCATATGAATATTGGTGCCAGAAAGTTCACGAGAATGGTTGCCAATTTGGTATTGTTAAAACAGCACACAAAAGTAAATATGGCGATGTTCAGCGTATGAGTTATCAGATGATTAACACTCTTAATATAAATATTATGGATGGAGTACTTGAGAAAAGTAAGGTTTATGTTGAAAGTCTAAAAGGTGATAATAAAGTTTTTATAAATTATCTTCGAGATAATGCAAATTTTTCTAATGATTATGAAGTATTAGTGGCGTTGTGTGAACAAGACGATGAATTTACTCGGAGCGAATATTTTAGGAGTAGAAAGAAAAAAATAATTGATGGATATGTAAAAAATTTAAAATTTGGCAAGGTGTTACAAGAAGGAGATAATTTAGTAATGGTTGGTTCGCCTTATGCTATGTTGCTACATAGCGTGGGTGAAGATGTTGAAAAAGATGAAACATTTGAAGGTGAACAAGGTTGTATTCAATGCTATACGAAAAGGTTTGGTGTAGGGGAGTATTTGGCAGGATTTAGAAGTCCACATAATAGTAAGTCGAATATATTGTCATTGCATAATGTGGGAAGTGATATTTTAGATAAATATTTGCATATTGGAGAACAATGCATTGCGATGAACTGTAAACATACAGATGTCCAAGATCGTTTAAATGGCTGCGACTGGGATTCTGACCAAGTGTTTGTAACGAATCAAGATGATATAGCTGATTATGCTAAATGGTGTTATATTAATCATCCAACTATTGTAAATAATATTCCAAAAGAAAAGAATCATTACGATTTGTCTACGTATAATCATGCTGTGATTGATAACAACCTTGCTAAAGCACAAATGGCAATTGGAGAATCAAGTAATCTTGCACAACTTGCATTGACATATGGATATAGTTTCATGGATAAAAATTACGATGATTATGTTTGTATTTTAAGTGTAGTGGCTTAATAAATGGGTCGGCTAAGTGGAAACACTTAGTAAAAAGTATTCAGTGAATAGTGGAAAGCTACGTATGGTATTATTAAAAAAAATGAAAGGAGGTGAAGCAATGATGGATTATAAAATCTATTTATTAACATTTCCGAATGGAAAAAAATATGTTGGTATGACAAAGCAAAGATTAGAATCCAGATGGAAGAATGGACATGGATACGATTTTAACAAAGAGATGGACGATGATATTAAAAAGTTCGGTTGGGATAATATTAAAAAAGATGTTCTTGAAACAGGATTAACCGAACAAGAAGCCTTTGAAGCAGAAATGTATTATATCAAAGAAATGAAAACTAGAGAATTTGGATATAATAAAGGAGAAGGAGGTAAAATTAGTTGTCCTAATCGGATTATTGTAGAATATAATGGGCAAGAATGCACATCGTTAGATTTGGAAAAAATGGCACAAGATGGAATTACATATCATGATATAACAACGCGATTAAGTAGAGGGTGGGATATTGATAGAGCTATTACGCAGAAGAAACATGAAAAAGTTTATGAATATGAGTACAATGGTAAAATGTATACAATAGATGAGTTGTATGCAATGTGTAAGGTAGATATTGATAGAACGGCATTTATTAATAGACTAAGAACAGGTTGGACTATCGAAAGAGCGTTAACTTGGGAACAAGGTCGTAAATTGCAACCTTATATTAACACTTATAAATATAAGGGGAATGTTTATAATATTGGTGAACTTATACAAATAAGCAATGTTGAAGGTTTAACAGATGCGATTCTTAGAGACAGAATCAATAATAGACATTGGAGTATTGAAAAAGCAATAACGCAACCATTAAAAAAGCAAAATCAACTTTTTGAATATAAAGGGGAGTTATATAATTCTAAGCAATTAGCAAGTCTTAGTCCATATGAAATGACACATCATCATGTTATGGATAGAATTAGGGCAGGTTGGTCAATAGAAAAGACAATTAATACTCCAATTAATAAAAAATAATACCATATACGCTAACCATATGCCAAGCCTATTGAAGTTCTTTGGTAGATAGGAAGGCTCAGAGACTAGGGGGTGAGCAGAACGAGCAATAATCCTCCCACGAGTGCTGAACACCTAAACACAAAAGTGCATGGTGAAGATATAGTCCGATACTTTAAGGAAACTTAAAGAAGCTCTGGATAAAGAGCCAGAGATATAACAAATGCAGGCAGCTATCGACAATGCAAAGCGCACTTACGATATTGACCTTAACTCAGAAATACGACGCATAAAATTAGAGCTTGACATTAGAACTCATGGTTATCCACGATTTTGGCTTTATGTCAATTATACAACGCCAAAAGAAAAAATCAATCATTCGCTTCAATGTCCAATGAATGTGTTATTTGATTATAAACCACCCAAGATTCGTTCTAATGAATCAACTTTGCCGATGTGTTATTTTTATAATTATTATCCGCTTAAAGATGATAGGCGTAAATCGAAAAAAGTTGAAGCACTTATTGAGGATTTTGGATTAAAACTCTATCAAAATGTTATGGATGATATAAATGATGATTTAATATTAAGAGATGATTTTGATAAAATGATTGATTCCATTAGACAAATTTATATATCAAAAGAATATTTAGGATTGTTTAGTTGGTTAATAAATAGGGCTTTTCATATGAGAATAAATATCGATGGTAAAACAAAAAAACAAAGGGCTAAAACTGAAAAAAATAAAGCTCTTTTACTAAAAACATTATACACTATTAATCCAGTAAATTTACTTAAAATTTTCCAAAAAACTACATAAAATGTGTACATTTTCACTTTTGTAAGAATATGTAAGTATTGAAATTTCAACGATTATAAGGGTTTAAGTTAAGTTCTTATGTGATAGAAAGTGATTTTTTGTCACATAATTGTTCAGAAATGGCATTTTTGCAAAAGTAGAACGAGCGTTATTTATGCCAATACGCTATATAAATATGGCGATTGCAATTTATATTTTTTCGTGTCTCGTGCTTCCGTCTTGGAGGTGCGAGACTTTGAAAAGGAAGAAAGGATTTAAGGTATGGGAGATACAGCACCAAGATTAAGTAAACCTGAAATCATAAGGCTTGTATCTGAATTATCTGGTATGCCAAAATCAAGGTGTCAAGATGTTATTAATGCTTATTTAAATGTTGTTCGAGATAGTTTAACAATTGGACAAGAAGTATATTTAGACCGTATTGGTATTTTGACTCTTAAATACAGAAAGTTTAAAAAAGGTAGAATGATGCCGAATGTCAATCATCATGGCGAAATGGTTATGACGAAAGACATTCAAGAACATAATTTACCAATTTTTAAAGTATCAAAACAACTTAAAGATGAGATTAGAGAATTATCGTGGGGAAATCCATTGTGGCAACCAGATAATGTAGAAGAAGAGGAGGATTAAAGGTATGAAGGATACTTATAGTCGTAAAACGACAATTAAAGTAATTGGATATTTAACGAAAGATGATATGGGGGATTATATCATTGAAGTTTATGACAAAAAAGACGCATCGCCAATTGTTGTTCGAGTTGATGAATTGCTTCACGATATGAAAGGTATGCAAGTTGCATTTGTTTCGGAAAGGTGTTGTAATGCGTGATTATCAATCAGAACTTGATATTTTAATTGATAAGGTAGAAGGTGTTACAGATAAGAATTGGGTGGAGGTTGTGGACGAACTTGGACTTGAGGTTCATCCAGATTCTCTTCGTAAATCTTTTACTGGTGGTCGATATTGTGGATACCAAGTTTATAAATATTTTCAAGAAAAACTTGAAAAGGGATATACAGAAGAAGAGTCGATTCGGCTCGAATCTTTAAGACAAGAATTATATAAAGAAAAATGTAAACTTCAAGATCAAAAACGCGAATATAGGAAACTTTTGCGTGAGCAAGCAAGATATGAACATCTTATTGATAAAATGGAAAAGGCTATTGGTGCAGTTGAACCTTTAAAGTTAGGTAGTTGTTACGAACCAAATCCATCCGACATCGAGGCTGTTTTAATTTTATCCGATTTTCATTATGGACTTGAAGTTGATAATGTGCTTAATGAATATAATACAGAAATTGCAAAAGAACGATTAGATATTTTACTTGATAAAACGATTTATTATTGTAATATTCATAGAGTGCAAAAGTTGCATCTTGGTTTAGCAGGTGATTTAATTTGTGGAGCAATCCATTTACAATCTCGTGTTGCCGCAGAAGAAGATTTAATAAGTCAAGTTATTAATGTAAGTGAGTTGCTTGCTAACTTTATTAATTCGCTCAAGTCGAATATTCCAGAAGTTAAAGTATGGGGCGTTGTTGGCAATCATTCAAGAGTAAATGCTGATAAAAAATCTAATATGCCAGCCGAAAATTTTGAACGACTTATTTTTAAGTATATCGAGGTGAGATTGCCGAGTGTGACAATTGCCACAAACGGATTAGAAGATTGGATTACTTTTAGAGTAAACGATAAATTAGCGTTTATGACACATGGCGACAAAGATAGTTTAGGTAATATTAAACTTCATGCCGTAAATCTGCTTGGTGAAGTTCCAGATAGGATTTACTTTGGACATATTCATCATTTAAACATTAAAGATGATAATGGCACAGAGATTGTGGTAAATGGATCTATTGTGTCTACAGATGAGTATGCTATGGGATTGAGAGTACATACTGAACCTTATCAAATATTGCAAATATTCGATAAGGATGTTTGCACCTATAAATTAGAGCTTTAAAAAAATATAAAAAAAATTACATTTACTATTGACTTTTATAGAAAATGAGGTATAATGATAATATAAAGAGCAAAACCCATTAAGTTTTGATAGTGGCTCACCTACCTCTTTATATGATAACATTTTGACTTTGTGTTCTGTTCTTCTTTTCGATTTGTTGTACATTTTTTTAAAGGTGAGCCACAAGATATTGCGGGGTAGACCAGTAGTTAAGTCGCAAGCCTCATAAGCTTGAAATCGTGAGTGCAAATCTCACCCCACGCAACCAAGTTTCTGTTTGAGTCATTGGTTAATATATTATCTAAAATATCGAATTCAATAACGAAATAGATAATATATTAACCACATATAGTGGTATAGTGTAATGGTAGCACAGCAGATTTTGATTCTGCTAGTTGTGGTTCAAATCCACGTACCACCGCCAGTACAATATCTATTTATTAGATATTAAAAGTTTCCGAATCAAGCCAGAGCCTAAGTCTTTATGATATGGTAGGCAAGAGCTAAAAACAACGCTATTACCCAATAAGGAAACACCTTAACCAAATCCTTGGATATTGGAAGGATAACATGGGGTAAAACCCCGTGGAAAGTGCAGGGTATAAAATACAGACAATTTCATAACGTATATCATAACTCGGTGTAGACCAAGAGCATGGTGCCGAGAGCGTGTCCATCCTACGGGTGAGAATAGCCTATCCAGAACGATAGCTTTGGAGACGGTTAAAGACTTACATTGCGAGGTGTAAGATGCCACCTATGAATAGAATGGTTCCGGATACGTGTGCTTATGCAGTCCTTATCAAAGACACTGTTCCTATCGGTTCCATAATAGAAGCCGAGCGTTAAAAGCGTGGGCTGAACCCAGAAACGGCGTTACTGTGGCAAGTAACGTGAAATGAAGCAGTCTGGGAATGCCAATAAGGGATTTTGCTGATGATACTGGTAAAAGCCAGAGTATAAGATAGGGTCAAGGTACGAGTAGCTAAAGGCAATGACAGTAAGACATTCTTTAATTGAATTAAAAAAAATTCTATACAAGATGCTGAATGTGTAGTGAAAGTTATGGGTAGAAAAATTCCCATGTAGAGTTTGATGGATTTTCCATCTTGACAAGATGTTGTAGGGTAGCTCCCTATGGCACAGCCTTGTCAATCTAGTGGTCGAATATGATGATGCCTGCAGTTAGTAGGGCGAAAGTCCATGGTATGCGTTATGAAGTTGTCTGTAAAAACATTTGAGAGAATTAGAGAATAATAGGATATTTAATATTGAGGTTGTTGTATGGAATATGTAGAACGAAAAAACTATAATAAAGTAATCACGATTAAACTTGTAATCCCAAATGGTTGTAATGCAAAATGTCCATTTTGTTATAATAAGGACAAGAGTGCATCATATGATAAACAACAATTTTTAGATAATTTTATTAATTCTCTTGATAATCTTATTAATGAAATAGGAGATAAAAATCCAATATCTGTAGACATAACGGGTGGAGAGCCAACATTAGATTTAGATTTTTTAACACGGGTATTAATAAAGTTAAAAGATTATAATATACTGAAAAGGGCGCGGGTTCGAGTCTCGCCGTTTCCATCCTGCGGAACTTGTTATTCGATATAGTATGAATAAGTTGAACGAGCTTGCCAAGCTTCTTCTTAGCTCAAATTGGCAAGACTTTTATGAATTGGGGTATGTGTTTTCGGATGCATACTTAGCGAGCTAGGGAAACTTGACTCGCTTTATTATGGAGAGTACCCGAATGGTTAGGAACAAGATTTGAAATCTTGGGTGGCGTAACAGCCTATAGGGTTCGATTCCCTAACTCTCCTCCAAACAGTCGATTGATCTTACCACTAGGACATCGATAGTTGCTGGACGAAGGTAAGTGTCACGAGCAACCGTTCCTGAAACTCGAGATGAACAGGTGAGCTTTATGTGTCCGTGTACCGGGTAAATAATTCTCAAGCATAAGGTAATCCCCTACGCAAAGGGGGTATTTTTTTTAATAGGATACCAGGAAGAGAGGATAGAATGTGAAGATTAAAGGATTTGAAGCATTAAGAAATAAGTTAGGTCTTAAACCATTAGAGCCTAAACAAGAAAAAGATATAATTTGTCGCAAGTGTGGTGCTGTAATGCACAAGACAGGTGAAAATGTTTATACTTGTGATGGTGTTATAAAAGATAAAGAGGGCAATGTAATTAAGAATAAAGATGGTTCTAATAAGCGTTGTGGTAATTTTTATATTAAATCCTCTTTTGTAAATACATATAAATAGCAAATATATGTTATACAGATAAATTTAACCTTGCCGATGGTCGGTGGGGTTAAATTTATTTTAAGGAGAAAATTATGAAAAATTATGAGATAAATGGCACTTTTAAGTTTGAGTTACCAATAGAAGATAATACTTCTAACTCTATTCCAACATTGACCAAAACTCAAAAACAAGAAATGAAACAGCTAATTGAAGATTATTTGTCTAATAAGAATAAATTCGTGTATGATGGTAGTTTTCGCAGAGAAAGTTATGCTTATCCAAAATCCGTAATATCTCTTAATGGTGATACTAATGGTTGTATGTATAAGGGTAAATATATTATGAATTGTGGCATCTTTGCACAAATGATTTGGCTGGGCAGAAGTATTGAAGATTTTAAACCAGTGCCAACCACAGATATTACAACAGTCTTTGATTGGGGTTATTATTTTAAGTTTTTAGCTGCTCAAGTAGCATATGGCATTAAAAAAAATTCTACAACTTACTATAAAGATAACACTTATGAAAATGATTATGGTGACAGAGCATTTATTACATTTGACAATGCAGCAGCTATGGCTCAAGAACTTTATAAAATGGGTTGTGAAATTTCATATAGTCAAGCTGACATTGGCGATTTAGTGTTTTACCGCAGTACAAATGTAAGTGATGGAGATATAGATGGTTTAGAACAATCTTCATTTAGATATATTACTCATGTAGGTATTGTATGCGATATATTCGAAGAAGGTGAATTGACTATCGCAGAAAGTTCAAGTGCATATAAGGCTTGTCTTGGTAAAAGTGGACTTGGAAGTAATGTTACAGCGTTTGGTAATGTTCGTGGCGCAGGTCAAGAACAAAGAGTTGTAATGTGTGCAAGACATCCTGTGGCGTTTGGGTTCGAGGGTAATGTGCCACATATATTTACTACATATCGTAGAGAGGATTAGAAAGGAAGTGGTTAAATGGCTGCAACTGTAAAAATTACAAAGTTGACAAAACATTTTTCAATAGATGAATATACGGTTAATCAGACCGGACAATGTATATTAAATGCAAGTGCTATTTTACAGGCAATTTGTTTAGAAGAATTTAGACAATGGCTTGGAAAAGCGATGAGGGTAAACGCATGGTATAGAACTGTAGCGTATAATAAATCTGTTGGTGGAAGTTCTTCTTCTTCCCATCTTCGTGGTTGCGCTACAGATTGGAGCGTGCCAAATGTTTCCAAAGCAGATTTTATTAAATATGCCAAAAAGTGGAGGAGTATTTGTAAGGCTCATGGTGTAGTTGGCGAAGCAGGATTATACAAATGGGGAATTCATTTAGGTAGTTCTATCAAGTATTCTAAAACATTTTATCATTGGGATAGTAGAAGTGGCAAACAAATTAATATGCCGTTTAAAGCATTAAAGTAGGTGGCTCTATGAGGGAGTTATTTAAAAATAAACCATGGAAGAAATGGAAGACAAGAAAAGCTTCATTTATTGGAGTTCTTGTCTTTTTAATTTTATATACAATATTTAGCTTTATTATGTCATGGCACGACCATACGATTGATACTACAGTTACAACAGAAGTATTTAAGACTGGTAGATGGGTTATTATGACAGGAACGAGTATTGTGCTTGCCGATTCGGTATCAAAATTGATAAAAAGGAAGGAAGAGGATTCTGATGATGAATGAATTTTTTAATGAATTATTAACGAATTTGATATATGTAGCAATTGGAGCAGGGTTATTCCTTGTGTCATATTTAAGCAATATGTCTTTTTCGTTATATTATAACATTAAAATTTTAATGCAGAAATTTGACAAAAACAAAATAATTAATTCTGCCCTTAGAGTTGCTTCTATAACTGTTGGACTTGCATTGTTATGTATTGCAATTACTACCATTCCACAATTTGCAACTTATGTAGGTTTAGAAATACCAGCAGAATATATTAACGTTTTTAGTAATTTAGCAATTTTAACATTGTTTGTAACATCTGCTTATAAATATGTTGCCGAGGCATATGGTAAGTTTAAGAAGATTTTAGAAACAAGTAAAGATTTAACAGAGATATAGGGAGTCATTAGACCTCCCTTATAGATTGGGGTGTGCCTTTGTGCCACCCCTTAAAGGAATAAAAGGAGGATAAGGAATGGCTACTCAAAAAAAGACATTTGCATATTGTCTTAATCACGAGAAGCAATTACCTGTGACTAAGTTTTACCCAAGTAAAAATCCGAATCATCATGGATATATGCCATTTTGCAAAGATTGTTGTACTCAAATCTATCAGAGACACTATGAAGAATTTCAAGATTTAGAATCTGCTATTTGGTTTACTTGTGCAGATGTGGGAATTCCATTCATTAAGAGTTGTTTTGCGACTGTTAAGCGTAAAGTATCTGGTGAGCAATTAAGTAGAGAAAAGGCATTTGATGGATATATTTCGGCAATGAAAAATTCTAAAGCATCTAATAGCAATAAATGGAAAGAATTTTCAGATACCGATGCTACATTTGGCGAAATTCGTACTGCTGTCAATCTCGACGAAGAAAGACAAGAAGAAATTGAAAAACTTCGTATGGCATGGGGTGATGATGCGACAGTTGATGATTTGGGATTTTTAGAGTGGAGATTTTTAACTTATACGGCAGGAATTGAAACAACAGAATATCAAGCAAGTAGGTATCGTGACCTTTGCATGTGTGAATTGAGGATTAAGAAAAATATTGATGCTCAGACAAATATGAAATTAAAATCTTCTATAGCAAAAGAACTTGGTATAGATAGATTTGAAATAGACAGAGAAAAGACAGCGGCTGAAAAATATATTGAGCATGATATATATATGATGGAAAAATATGAGCCTGCTGAATACTATAAAGATAAAAATTTATATAAGGATTTTTTAGGCATTCATAAGTATTGGATTGATTGGGTGCTTAGACCTGTGAGAAATTTAATTGTTGGTTCTAAAGATTATGATGTCGATGCGAATAGTAAGTATGGTGATAAGTGATGACAAAAGAAGAATTATTAAAAGAGAGTTCGTATTATCCACTTATCACACAAGTAAGACGGAAGCGTTGGAAACAAGATAAGAAATTAACAAAAGAAGAAAAAGATATTCGTACTAAACAATGGACTACTTTTTATCGAAGGAATTTGAATATATATATTGAGGAAAGACTTAGGATTAAACTAAGACCGTTTCAACATATCATGATATATTTAATGTCTATAAGTGAAACATTTTGGTCTATATGTAGTAGAGGGTTAAGTAAAACCTTTTCATGTGCAGCGTTCGCCGTTGGTTGGGCAATGTTGTTTCCAAAGTCTGAAATAATCATAGTTTCATCTGTAATTAAACAAGCGAACCTTATTATTACTGAAAAAATAGAAGGGGAACTTATGAGTATATCTCCTGTTCTAAAACAAATGTACGAAGATAAACTTATTGAGTTTAAAGATGAAAACGATTGTAGATGTATGTATTTTAGGATTAATGATTCAAGTATAAAGGTTCTTCCTGAGGCTGAGAGTTCCAGAGGTAATCGTAGTACAATGCTTATTGCAGAAGAAGCACGACTTTTGACCAAAACAAAATATGATTCAATTTTTAGAGAAATGCTTCGACCACGAAATGCAGAATATAGGAATATGACAGAATATCAAGGTGATGAATATGCCGATAAAGCAAAAGAAATATTCTTAACATCTGCTTATTTTAAATCAAGTTGGATTTGGCGAGCATTTAAACAATGTGTTAAGTCTTGTTTTAATGATAGGTTCGATAATTATAATTTCTTTGCAGGTGATATTTATGTTGCAATTTATCACGGTATTAAAACATGGACAGAATTTAGAAAGTCTAAGACCAATTCTGATGAATTAAGTTTCCGCATGGAAACACTTAATGAAATGATTGGTGAAGCAGATGGAGCTTACTATACTCTTGAAATGTTTCAACGCAATCAAATTCTTAAAAAAGCTTTACATCCACCAACTAATGAAGAATTTGAAGCTCGTGTTGATAAAAAGAATCGTAAAAAACAAAACAACGAATATCGTATTCTTTCTGTTGACTTGGCATTTTCAGAAGATGCAGTTGGTAAAAAAGAAGAAGCTGATAGGTGTGCTTTAGAGATTCTTTCAGTCGTTTGTCGAAAGGATGGTAGGGTAGAACGACGGCTTGAATATATTGAATCGATGGGTGGAGGAGATGAACAAGCTGTTCACCAAAGAATTAGAGAATTGTATTGGGATTTAAGTTGTGACTACTGTTTGGTTGATGTAAATGGGGGAGGAAATTTGTATTACGGTATGCTTTCTTCGCCATGGCAACACCCAACACGGCAAGACTGGAATTCTCATGGTTTTGGTATATGTGAAGAGCCAAATATGCAAGTGTTATCTGAAGGTGTATTAAATGAACTTAGACAGCGTACAGTTGACCCAGAATATATTCCATGTATGATACCAATGAAAGCAACAGCGGAGATGAACTCTAATATGTGGAAATCTTTATGGAAGTCCTTAAATAATAGTAGTTTACTTTTGCTTGAAGATGAGCTTCAAATAACAAAAGAATTTGATGAAGATGTAAGTTCATTAAAAGTTACATCAGAAGAAAGAGTAAGATATTTGTTACCATATGTTCAAACAAGTTTGCTTATCAACGAAGGTATCAACTTATCAGCAACGTGGAAAGATAATGGTATGTTATCATTGTCTCAACCTCGTACTGGGCACAAAGACCGCATGAGTTCGCTCCAATATGCTAATTGGATAGCAGACAAAATAGAAAATAATTATGCAATCTCTCAAAATCAAGAAGAATTTAATCTTGATGATTTTGAGGGAGTATTGATATAAATTTATAAGAAAGGAGGAGATAATTTGAAGGATTCAATTAAAAACGAATTAACCAAAGAACAAGTATTTAGCGTTGTGGAATTTGCACAAGGCTTGATTGATGGTGGTGGATTTTATACACCCGATTTATTAAATTACAACTTAATTGCTTTAATTGGTGATACAAAAGCACCAGATTATAAAAAGGTTCTTGAAGCTCTTAGCAAAGCAAGAGCGCAAGCAAAAGATTTGCAAGAATATTCAGCTTGGGTTGAATATAACAACATGCTTTATGCACGGTTAGTTCGATATTATGCAAATATGCTCTCCTTCGATTTAAAAGTTACTTGTATTAATGCAAGTGGCGAAGATTATAAAAGTCAAGAGTATTTAGATGATAAAAAACGAGTATGGAAGTTCTTTGATAACTTTGATTATAAGCGTGAATTTGCTAAGGTTGTAGATATTTGCGCAAGACAGCAAGTCGATTTCACATGGTTTCGTACAACTCGTGGAACTTTCGACCCAACACCTGAAGATGTAAATAACGAAAAGGTTACTAAATTACCGAAATATACACTACAAGCCATGCCTCAAGATTATTGTAAAATTACAGGATATTTTGAGCAAGGTTTATTGTATGATTTTGATATGATGTATTTCTTAAAGCCGGGAGTTGACATTGAAGCTTTTGACCCTGTATTTAAGAAAAAGGCAAGAGAAATTTTTGATGAAAATAGTTTCATAAATTATGTTCCGACCAATCCGCTTAATCGGCGTGATGGGTCTTTTTCATATTGGGTACAAACATCACCTGACATGGGAGCATGGTGTTTTTGCCTTGACGAATTTAAGTTTGATGCAGTTCCATTCTTGGCACCAACTTTACCAAATATGATTACTGATAGAGAACTTCAAGCGTTGCAGAAGGACAAAGATATTTCTGCTGCTTATGGGTTGCTTATGGGTGAGTTGGAACTTTTAGACAAGCAAAAGTCAGGTAATGTTAAGGATGCATTTGCAATTAATCCTAAAACACTTGGTCGATTAATGGGGCTTGTAAGAAAAGGGCTTGATAAACATATTAAGGTTGGAGGACTGCCAGTTAAAAATCTCGACTTTTATCAATATGAAGACAAAAATCCAGACAGTTATAAGACTCAAGTAGAAACTTCGAGTGCTATTGGTGCAAGTGCAGGAAATATGCTCTTTAGCACAAGTAAATTGAGTCAAGAAGAAGCAAGAAATGCAATTATTAATGATAGTAATATTATCAAACGAATGTATGCTCAATTCAATGCTTTCTTAAATTTCTATGTAAATAAAAAGACAAGAAAATACAAGTTCTCATTTGAATTTGAAGGTATTAACTTTCCATTTGAGCAGGAATACCGACAAAAGAAAGTTATGGAGCTTGCTAATGTTGGTATTGTTCTTCCAAGTGCAATCGGAGCCGCTTATGGTTACAAACCGCAAGATTTTGAACGCATGATGGAAGAGGCGAAGTATAGCGGATTTACTGATAATTTAGTTCAGCTCATGTCAATCCACACATCAAGTGACAAAGGTGGTAGACCAGCACAAAGTGAAGTTAAGACTGAGGCTCGTGAATATGATGATTCAGAAAGTTAAGGAAGGAGGTATAAAATGCTAATCTCTAAAAAGACAAGTGAAGCGTTGGATATTCTATACGGACAATTCTTTAACTTAAATTCGTTGTTGGACAACGCAGTTAGTTATATGCTCAACGAATGGGCTATGGTACAAGCAAGTGAAATTATTCATTTGCGCCTTGCGCATTTAATGGGTGTCATGGCAGATTTTATAAGTGAAATAAAAGATGATTATGATGAACGGTCAATTAGACCTGAAGTTCCAAAACACGATGAAACATATTCGTCTTTAAAAGAAATGTTTGATTATATTTATGATGAGTTTGAAGCAACTTATCGTATGATTGTGCTTACAAATAAAATCGCTCTTGAAGAAGGTGATATTAATGTTCATGCAGGGCTTATGGACTTTATGCGTAAGTTCAATAAAGTAATTGGACAGATTATTACACTTAAAAATAAAGCAGACCAAGGACTTGATTTTGATACATTTGATTTTAGGATTAAGGATTGGGGTATTGTTGGATTGGATGGTGAGGCGTAATGATTTTACGACAAGAGCCACAAAATCCAAGCCTGTATTATATTGTAGACGAACAAACTCATCTAAAATGGTCGGCTTTAGGACTTTTCCCTACTCATTTATGGCAAGGAAAATTTTATTATAGAATAACAAAAGAATTAAATGAAACAATCAAGAAAGGTGGTGATTGCAATTAAAGAGCAAAAGGTAAAATTTTCTATCGAAGATTTAAAATTAGAAGATTACAACGATGACGAATTTGCGATTGCAAATGTTACTTTCCTTTCCACAAGTAAAAATCAACATAAACTTATTATTACAGAAGAGGTGTTAAGAGAAAATGCGAAAAGTGTTCTTGGCAAATGGCTCGTAGGTGAATATGATAAGTTTTATAATGATGTAACAACTCATACAGATAACCAACAAATTTTTGGGTATTTTCCACCAAATCAAGAAGTTGTGTTTATGGAAGATAGAGACATTGTAAAAGCTTCGGCTAATGCAATTATTTCTAAAATTTATTCAAAACAACTTTGTGATTTATTTGCAGATGAGAAAACTCGAAAAGATGTATCTGTAGAAATGTTGGTAAATGGCGATGAACATGATGATGGTAGTACGGATGTTGATAGTTTTAGAATTGTAGGCGTTACAGTTCTTGGAAAAGCTCTTGGACGAGAAGTACATGGTTCATGTCCTGATGCCGAAATGAATATGGTTAGATTCTCAATGGAGGATGCTAATAGATTTTATGAGAGCCACAATAACTCTCTTGCTGAATTACAGCGATTTTCAGAGGAAAGGAGGAAAAATATGGCTGATAAGTACAAAATCAATAAGACAGAATTAAAAGATACTCCATGGGGCGATGTTGATAAAACTGAAATGAGAAATAAAATCATGGAAGCTAGTAACAGAGCTATATTGGTAAATTTTGTATATATGCTTGTTGAGGATGGTTGGAAAGATGCTCCTTCTGAACATTTAAAATATCCAGTTGCACAGCTTGTTGATGATACTTTCTATTATAACCGCTATGGTCTTGCCTCTGCACTCGCTTATGCAAAACAAGAGGGTGAAGATGAAGTGGTTTCTAAAATAGAAAAGATTTATGACAAGTTTAACTTGGATGTTGAAAAGAAGGAGGATATGGCAATGAAAGAGATTGAATTTGCTGCTGTCAACCTTAATGATATGTGGGAAAAGGTTTATACTGCCTTAAATAAGAAAGACGCTTATAGGTTCTATATTGTTGGACTTTATGAAGAAGACAATAAAAAATTCGCTGTTATTAAAGATAGTGATGCTAATATTTATAAAGTAGACTATTCTTATACAGAGGAAGGACTTATTCTTGCGGACGAATATCAAAAGGTTGAGGTTGAATTTGTTCCGACTGATGATATAAAAAAGTTTGCGGAACCCGAAAATGCTGAAAAATATACAAAGTTTGCAGACGATGAAGAGCATGATGATGATAGCGACGATGAAGAAGATGAAGAGATAGAAATGTCTGACACTGAGAAACTTGCAGATGTTATCGCTCAATGTGAAGAACTCAAAAAAGCTTTAGAAGATAAAGAAAATATCATTATGGAACAAACAGCAGAGCTTGAAGAACTTAGAAAATTCAAGACTGAAGCTGAAAATAAAGAAAAAATGACAAAAATTGATGAAGTCATGTGCGATGTAGAAAAATTCTTAACAAATGACCAGTTTAATGAATTCAAGGTTGATGGAATGGCTTGCGAACTTTCTGCTATTAAAAATTGGGAAAATAAAGTTAAAGCTTTTTGTTTCTCATCCGTAGCTAATCAAGATGATAATTTAACACTCAGAATTACTAACCCTATGAATTTAGAAGATAAGAAAAATTCTGTATGGGATAGATTATAATTAAAGAAAGGAAGATTTTATTATGGCAACAAATACACATGGTGTAGTAAATACTACTCATTGCTCCTGTTGGGATAACGACGCTCTTAATTATAGCGGCATTGCGGCAACAGATATTGATAATGGTACATTTGTAGCACTTGGAGATTTACAGAAAACTGATGAATTTATTGATGAATATACTTTTACAGTAACTGCAAATGCTAATGGTGCTGCTTCTGATATTATGTATATCGTAGATACTCCGATTGTTGGTAAGACTATTGATATGCAAATTTATAATGATCCAAGATATTTCTACAATATTGCAGGTCAAGCTATGAGTATCAAACAACTTCAGAAGGGCAACTGTATTGAAGTTAATGCAGAAGCTATGGAAGCAAATGCAACCCCTGTCGATCAACCAACTTATACTCTTGCATCAATTGGTGCAACTGGTAAATTACAAATGGTTCAGCAAGGTGGTTCTTTTAGATACCTCGGTGTAGTTGAAAGAGGTATTGGTCAAGAAGTTGTTCCGCATTATGTATTCCAGCTTATGGCTTAATAATTTTATAGAAAGGAAAAGATGCAATGATTACAAATGAATTAAAGAAATTTGCAGCAGGCAATACCGATTTTTATGTTGCATTTGATGAATATTATGGTTGTATGAATGATTCTAAGAGAACTCCGTCTATTCCGATGATGGAAATGTCTGAAAAGATTCATTCTGGACTTATCAAGGAAATGGAAAGACTGTCTGGCGTTCCACAGGCTACAATGCCAAATGCCTGGACTTCTCATCCGTCAGTCCAATGGTCATATTTTGCAATTCAGAACGAGATTATTAACTCGCTCATTCCGCAGTACATGACTAATTCTCTTAGCCCGTTCGTAGATTTTAGAACAGTTGACTATGGAGATGTTGTTAAGTTTAAGATTACGCCGAAAACTTTATTTATCGTTTCGCGCGGGGGTACGGGCGAAAGAACTAGCTTCCGTCAGAAACAATATGCAGGTGATGCAGTGCTTGCACCGGAAGAACATCTTGTAACAGTATTCTCTGATTGGCTTGCTGTAGTTGCGGGTAAAGAAGATTTTGCTGAAGCAGTAAGACTCGCTGTGGTTTCTATTGAAAGAAGCATGACAGCTGAAGCTGTTCAAGCTCTTAATGATGGACTTAATGTAGCTAATAACTATCCAACTCAGTTCATCGAAACTGGCGCATTCAGCTCTCAAACTGCGATTAAGCTAGCGCAAAAAGTACAAGCTTACAACTTTAGTGCAAAACCTGTATTCTTGGGAACTGCTGCTGCATTATCTAAGGTTCTTCCAGATTACTCCGCAGGCTTTAGAATGAATGTTGCAGGTGCTGATGGTTCTGTAAGAATTATGAAGGACTTCTATGGATTTGACTTAGTTGAACTTCCGCAGATTCCGTCTGGTAAGAATTTCGGTATGATGTTAGATGACGATACTCTGTATGTTGTTCCAACATCTGTTGACAGGGTTGTTAAGGGTGTAATGTGTCCGACTATGACGAACACGAACCAGTTCTTTGATAACGCTGATATTACTACCAACTATACACTTAGAAGATGGTATAATTTCGGTTTCATCTCAGCGGGGTATGCAGGTCTTTATAAGATTACTGCTTAATTAAAGTTAAAATATAATGGAGAGCCATCCATTTGGCTCTCCTATTTTATAAGGAAAGAAAGGAATAAAAGGAAATGGCAAGACCTAAGAAAGAAACTGTTAATGTTACAAATGAAGCTGTTATCGATGAAATAAAAGTAGAAAATACTGATACACAAGCTAAAAAAAATATTAACTTAGAATTTGATTCACAAGATCAGCTTAAAGCACAAGCTGAACAAATTGCAAACTTACAAGCTCAACTTGAACTTATGATGAGAGCGCAAGCAAACACTCAATCCGTTTCAACTCAATTTGAAGCGACCAAGAAGCGTAAAATGATTAAGATTATTAATTTATCAGCAGGTGGTTTGACCCTCCAGGGTTCTCGTGTTATTCGTATTGAGAAGCAATTTGATAGTGTGACAGTTACAGAAAATGAAGCACGCTTGATTATTTCTAATATGCCAAATTCTGCTCGTAGTGGCATATTTTATATTGCTGATGCGGATTTTGTCGAAGAGAATAATTTAGATGACTCATATCAGGCAATGCTTGATGAAAAGCAGTTAAAAACTTTGCTGTCTAAGAATGTTAAAGAAGTTCTTGACATTTATCGTAATGCACCAGATGCTCAAAAGAAAATTATTAACGATATGATTGTTGATGGTAGATTGATGGGTGTTTCGATTGACGCAAATATCTTAGTGGAGCTTGGTAAATTAAGTGGCATTGACTACTTAAACATTGAAGAAATGGAACAGGATGCAACACAGAGTAAGATAGAGAGGTAATGATGGGAACGCTATTTGAAAAAGTTTATGATAGAGCCTTAATAGTTATTGAGGATTACAAACTTAACAAATTGGCTGAACAAGATTATGAAGCCTTTTTGCTTTACTTACAAGGAACTTTGGAACGGTCGATTCCAGATTTCACTTCTTGTAATACCGATTTGTCTTATAATGAAGTTGAGGATGAAAATGGCAATATGGTGATGGCATTTGATAATGAACTTAGTAATAAAGAAATCAATATTTTATCATCTATTATGGTGTATAATTGGTTTAGTCGCAAAGTTCAAGATGTTACACAATTTCAAGGACACCTCAGCAATAAAGAATTTAAAGCCCACTCTGAGGCTAATAATTTAAAAGAAAAGTCTGAATATCTTGATAGACTCAGAGAGAAATACAATCAAGATATTGTAGATTATCAAGTTGAAGCTATGGACTCCTATTTAAACATTATTATATAGGGGTGATAGTAATGAGAAAAACAAAGAAAAAAATTTTAATCGATATGGTTTTTAAAGTTTTGTGTGCATATGAGGGATATGAAGATAAGCGAGATAGTTTAGAATCATATCAATCTTGCATACGAACTGCAATTGTGGCTCTTTCGAGTCAACAAGATTCTGATTCAGTGCTTAATAGCATTATTTTACTCAATGGATTGTTTAATATGGGAGCAAAAGCAAAACACGAAGATGTTAAGCGAGTGGTATTCCATGTTACAAATGAAATTGAGCGAAAGGTTGAGGAGGTGTTGTAATGGCTTTGAAATTTTTTCAAAATTACATGAACACCAATATGGCTCAATCACCAGATGAAGAATATAGAGAACTTTTACAGGCTTGTGTGGATGACCAATGGGATAATACTACACAAGTGGTGCAAGTTTTAGAACAAAGTTGTATTGGTGGCACTTGTTGGAATCAGATAGATGTTCGAGTAGATTATGCAATTGAAATGGGAACAGGGTTTAAACAAGATGATGATTTTAAGGTATTTGCATTTAAAGACCTTAATCGAAAAGTTCCAAAAGGACTTATGTATCAATATGATGATGATTATTGGCTTGTAATAAATGCAGGAGAACTTGGTTCGGTTACAAGTGAGATTACTGTTCGTAGATGCAATAATGTTATGCGTTGGGTTGATAAGTATACAGGTTACATTTATGAATATCCATGCATAATTGAATATGTGCTTGAATCACCACAACAACTTAAAGATAAAGATGTGATTACAGCCAATGGACACATTAGTGTTTTATGTCAAGGCGATGAACTTACAAGATGCTTAGATAAGAATTTGCGGTTTTTATTTAATGGTCAACCATATAAATTGCTCGCTTACCAAAATATGCTCAATGAGGGTGTTAAGGACAATATGGCAAGTAATTTACTCTATCTTGATATGTATTTAGATATGATTGAACCCGATGATTGCTTAGAACGCAATGTGGCTAATTTGAATTCGTATTTATATACAATAGAATTTGTTAATCCACCAACCACAGTTTCAGTTGGGTCAAAAGGTCAATTACATTCAGTTGTAATGTTAAATGGTCAAGTTGTAGAACGTGGTATTGAATTTTGTTGTAATCAAAATATTACAATAGAAGATAATGGGACATTTACAATTATAGGCAACAGTGGTCATAAAGCATATGTTGAGGCTCGAATGGCAGGAAATCCGAATATAAAAGCAAGTGTAAGCATGGATATTGTAGAAGAACAAGAAGATGTATACTCACTTGTATTTTCTCCATTTATTGACTCATTGAGAGTAGATAAAAATATTGAATTTGATGTATTGATTTATAAGAAGGGTGTTAAGTATAGTGATTTTATCGAACTCACATCTGAAGGTTTAGATAGTAATGCTTATACACTTACTCGAATAGGCAAAAGTAATCGGTTCAACTTAGAAGCAAAAGAGATTAGCTCGACACCGCTTATAATAATAGCAAGTTACCACGAGACAACAGCTAAGATGAATATTGTATTTACGAGTATGTTTTAGGAGGTGGAATTATGGCAAGTTTTAACAAATTTACAAGTTTACCATTTGTTCCATATCGAATCGTGGTTAAACTCACAGAGAACGATAACTTCTTTAAATTATTAAAGTATAATACATATGATGCTTTGTCGATGCCTAATTTAACTGAAGATGAAAAACTTGAGTTGATTTGTAAGGATTTTGATGATATGCATAATTTTAATATTTTCCTTACGAATATTGAACCAAATGAACTCGTTAGTTCTAAAACAATTTTAAAACTATATCGTTATGATACATTGCCAGATAATTATGTTATCTCGACAATTTCTTATAAATTCGATATTCTATACGGCACAAAAAATGCTTTAGTAGATTATCAAGGAGTTCCATGTCCAAGAGTTGATGTAATGGAAATGGAACTAATGAAAACATTAAATGGAGCAGATGTTGCAGGAGTTGGTAAATTACAATTCAACCATGACCTATCTCGTCTTTGTCGCTCAACACTTAATATTGGAAACAACTATACTTTTACAGGAACTTCTATAGTTATGGCTACACAACTATCTGATACTGGAGGAGATGGAGTTTGTGGATAATATTGAAACTTATGTTGAGAAATATCGAACATTTGATGAACCCGTTCCATTTAAAGATGTTTTGATTTATCCTGTAAAGGTAAAAGATTATTATAGATTTATGTCAAATATTGACATTTTAAAAATAGATAAAGATAAGATTCCAGATGTCAGAGTAATGCAAATGAGTTATTTAACATTTATACTTGGAATTATAATAGAAAGTGAAGAATATAGAGATATGTTTATTAATATATTAGAGCTTTGTCTGCATATAACGCAAGATGATGAATGTTATAATCAGAAATTCCCTTATAAGGAGATTTTATATGGAACTATTGATAATAAAGAAATTTATTTTATCAATGGTTATGATGTAAATATTGAATTTGATGGGAAAAGTTCCATATTAAATATTGGAACAACTAGGCTCTATGCACAAGATTTAGATGATATTATTGATATTATTTGTTATCAGAATTTTAACGATTATGATAATGATGAAATGTCAGAAGATTTTAAAAAATTACTTGAAGAATATTGTCATTTAAAAAATAAGAATATTAAGCCGCCAACTTTAGAGGAACAGCTTATTGCGATTATGGCGCAAAATGGTATGACTAAGCGTGAATTGATAGATGAAACAATGTATACTGTAAGAGGTATGATTGATTCCATTGTTGGTTGTGTGGATTATCAGATACAGCATAATTATCGTGCTAATGCCATGACTGATAAGAAGTTACCAGATATTGAACATTGGCTTATTAAGTCTAACAAGGGTAAATATGACGATATGTTCTCTGACTTGGATTCGTTTAAGAAAAACTTTGAACTTTAAATAAATTAAGGAGGAAAAGTATGAAAAAGTTTGTTTTAGCGGGCGTTGGAACTGTAACGGGTTTTGACGGTGATGCTTTACTTTTTAATGCAAAGACTTTAACTGAATCTTCGATTTCATTAGAAGTTACGGAAGAAGAAATCCGAGGTGGATTGGCAAATCCTTTAATTGCTAAATATTTCCATGATGCAATTTTGAATGCAACTATTACTGATGCATTATTTGACATGCAATATCTGGCTCTTAATGCAGGTGGCGAAATTACAATCGGTGGAGATTCTATTGTAGATGAACAAGTAACTATTACTACTGAAAATCAGATTACTGTAACGGGAACTCCTGTCGCTTTTGGTAATGCAGGTATTGTTGGTTGGTATAGCAAACCAAATGAAGACAATTGGAGTCCAATTACATTTGTGGGTCAAACTGCACAAGCTACTATTGCTGTTGGCGAGACGGTTTGTGTAAAGTATAATGCAATTGATGATGCTTTGAGTCAATTTATTATTCCATCTAATGTAATTCCGTCTGAAATTAGATTAGAAATGAAATTCCCAGTATTTTCCGCAGGAACGGATAAATTGACCCGTTCATCTCAAGTTGGCGAATTTATTGTATCTATTCCAAGATATATACTTAGTGGCTCATTTGAACTTTCCATGACTTCAACAGGTGCAGCTACATCTGACCTTTCTGGCTCTGCTCTCGTAGCTTATGAAGGAACTGGATGTAATGACTTGGGTCAATTCGCAACTGTAAAGTTAAGAGAATATGGTAAAAAATGGTATGACGGTTTAACGGCTATCGCTGTTTATAATGCAGATATGAGACTTGAAACTGGTAAAACTTTGACATTAAAGCTCCGTGGTCTTTACGACAATGGTTCTGCGATGTCTACAGATTTATTGGATAATACCAAGATGACTTATAGTGTAAATCCGTCAAATATTGCTTCTGTATCGGCAGCAGGTGTAGTTACTGCAAATAATGCAGGTACTGCTGAAATTAAGATTGTGGCAACAGATACCGCAACTCTTGCTGACCCGATTGAGGCATATGCAAGCATCACAGTATCTTAATTAAAATTTAATCGGACAGGCATCTATTTGCCTGTCCATTTTTAGTTAGGAGTGATTTATATGTTTTGTAAATATTGTAATATTGCTGAATATAATAAATTTTGCACTTGTGCAAAAAATGGTGAAATTTGTCCGTTTGTACGAAGATGTACGAATGAAAGGCGTTGGAAACCATTAGATACAATGAGTAAATGTAAATTAGGAAAGGATGAAGTAGTAGTGCCAAAAGGAAAGAATAAGGTACGCTTTGCACTTCATGGAGAACTTTATGTCGAGGATGGAGAATTTGTATATAGTATAAAAAATCCATATGACTATGTTCCTGAATTTGTAGAAATTGTGGACATAGATGGGATTAAATACATTAAGGGTTTTGAACCTCAAATAAAGTCATCTAAAAAGAAGAAGAAAGACGAGGAGGATGCAGAATGTTAGTAAAAGGTAACTGTGGGGGCATGATTCCTGTCGATGATAGTACATTTGGAGTTAATACTAAAGGTGAATTAACTATGAATGTTGGTGAACAAAATGCTGTTCCATTTAAAAATATTGATGTTGAGGGCGATGCTACAATTAATCATCTTGATGTTGTAGATAGTATTGTAGTTCCAGACCCAACTGACCTTAAAGAAGCTACAAATAAAAAATATGTAGATGCTCATTATATTACATCTCCTAATGGAACGCAGTATAAGATTGTAGTAGATGACAATGGTGAATTATCTACCACGAGTGTTTAATAGGAGGTAGCTATGGAAAGTGTAGAAGTTACCTTACAAGGTTTAAAAAAAGATGTCAAGGGTTTAGAATATCGGATGAGTCATGTAGAACAACTTAGTGAAAATGTAAATCGTTTGGCAACTTCTATTGAGGTTATGGCTACCAATATGGAAGCGATGACATATGAACAGCGTAGATTAGCTGACGCTCAAGAAAAAGCAGATGAACGCATTCACACACTTGAAATGCAACCTGTGGAAGCATGGGATAGCGTAAAAAAGACATTGGTTACTTGTATAGTGTCTGCTATTGGTGGGGCAATTATCGGAGGTTTACTTCCAATTCAATGAAAAAGTTCGTCAATCAATGGGGTGTGTATGTTGTGGATTTGGGTAACAAGGACGGGTCTGTGCAAAGTGGGATTCGTCCTTGTGTAATTTTACAAGGGATGATAGGTAATTCATGCAGCCCCACAACGATATGTTTACCTATTACCAGTAAAGTAAAAAAGTCGAATATACCACCCCATTATATGTTACATAAAAAAGATTATCCATTTTTTGATTGCGAAGAGAATGTTGTGCTTTGCGAACAAGTTTGTACTATCGATGTAAATAAACAAGTTCAGAAGTGGCTCGGAACATTAAAAGAAAAGGATAAAAAAGAATTATTTGAGGCTTTTTTAAGCAATTTTCAACTCATAAAGGAGGAATAAAAGGAATGAAGGAATTAAAACGACCAGAGACAATTTATATAGGTGAATATGATATAAATTTAAGACCATATTTAACCCTTCAAGAGCAAGAAGCAATTGTATCCTTAATGTTAAATTCAGATAATTTAGTTGAAAGAGAAGTAAAATTGATTACAGGTGTGGTCGAATTTTGTACCGATATTCCAACTGATAGTGATGTTGATATAAATGATATTATTATTAGTGGCTTATGGGATGAGATTCAAGATAAAATGGGTGATTATATTTGGAATGTTGAACATATGGTATCAAAATATGATTCTATGGATTTTACATTTTCAAAACTTGTTAATCTTCTCGCTGAAAAGTTAGATTCTCTTGCTAATGCGCTCCCTAATGAAAATCAATTGGTAGAGATAGCTAAGGGGTTATTAGAAAAAGATGTTGATAAATAATTCATTAGAATTACAAAATAGAGCAAATCAAGCTTTGATGACTGTGGTAGATAATACTATACAAATTGCACTTGATAAACTTTTGGACATTATTGAACAGACCGTATATTCATATGGTGCTACTTGGACAAATGGTCAAGGTGGTGACTTTGGTCGAACCCATGAGTTCTATGACACATGGGGTAAAACAAAGGCAAGGTTCACAAGTTCATTTTTTGGTTCAGCAGTAGAAGCTTCGATTTTACAAACATTACCATTAAGTTACCACGAACCATTTAGCCATGGTTCTATTGTAAGTGGTGGTGCTATTAGTAAAAATGATTTAAGCAATATTATAAATGAAGGTCTAAGTGAATCAAATCTTAACTTTCCGGCTATTGAGGCTCGATCATTCTGGGATGAATTTGAAAGATGGTGCGACAAAAATTTGATTAATATATTTACATCAGAATGTAAAAGGATGGGATTGAATATTGGAGCGAGTGCAACTTATTCAATCGGATGAAAGGATTAAAGGATGTTTATTTTAGGATTAGATATGAGTACACAGAAAACAGGTTATGCTGTGTTTGAAATATCAGATAACAAAAAGGAACTTATTGATTATGGCTGTTTTGAAATGTTGAGTTCAATTGAAAAAGATTGGAGAGTTCGTATTAAATATATGGCAAATCAACTTGGTGAATTGATGGGTCAATACGAATTTAGCAAGGTTTATATTGAGGATGTTCCACCAATTGTGAACAACTCACAGACGGTCAAGACACTTGGAGCCTTGCAGGGTATTGTGCTTGGGGTTACGGGAGTATACGCTGTACCAACTGAGTTTACCCCAGTTGAAACATGGAAAACCCAATTGAATATCAACCTTTCACATAGCAAGGAATACAATAGGGTTAAAAAGGATTTAAAAGGTGATAAAAAGAGTTTGGAATCTCTTAAAGGTAAAGTTAAGGCTTATGAGAAAAAAATGAGTATAGACCTTGTTAATCGTTATTTTGGGCTTGAGTTAAGGTGGAAAAGCTTTGGGTCTAAACAAAATGACGATGATATTGCAGACGCAATTAATATTGTGGCAAGTAAATTATTTGAAGGTTATAAATATGTTTTAAGAGATTTTGAAGATATTATGAATGAAATAAAATAACCTCTGTAGAAAGGGGGAATATATATGGCTGTTGACCTTTTTCAACTTGATTTAAAGGCTAAAGTTGATGTTGCTGATATAAAAAAGCAATTAAGAGAGGTTAGCAAAACCACTGAAATTAAATTAAATGCCGATAATACACGAAGAGCAACAAAAAATATAACTGAATTTAAAGATGCTACAGGGCAAGCTTATACGGCAACTGAAAAATTCAATAAAGAAGGAAAGCTTTTAAGCACAACATTAAAGACAACTGCGAAAGAATCAGAAACATTAGGAACAAAACTTTCTAATATGGGGTCGAAAATACAATCAATAAATGGTATATTTCAAGCCCTTAAAAATGTTGCCGTTAGTTTTGGTCAAGCATTACAACCATTATTAGAATTTGAAGATTCGTTGACGGAACTGAAGAAAGTTAGTGATTTATCGGGTACATCTTTAGATAATTATACTGATAAGCTTGCTCAAATGGGTCAAGAGGTAGGTAAATCTCGTTCTCAAATGGTAGAAGCGGCAACTGAATTTGTTAAGTCTGGGTTCAGTGAATCTGATTCTGCTGAATTGGCAAGAGTTGCAAATTTATATATGAATATTGCCGACGAAGAATTAAATGCAGGAGATGCGGCTAATTTTATTATTAGCCAAATGAAAGCATTTAATCTTGAGGCTCAAGATGCCGAACATATTATCGACAGTTTAAATAATGTGTCAAATAATACAGCTGTTAGTTCAGCCGACTTAGCAACTAACATTGGAAAAGCATCTGCTGCATTGGCAGTAGGTGGAAACACATATGAAGATGTTCTTAGTTTAATGACGGCAGGCGTTGAGATTACCCGTTCTGGCGCAAAAGTTTCAAGAGCATTGGTATCAGTACAATCTCGTTACAATCAAACTATAGACGAAACATCTTCAACAGGTCAAAAACTTATTGAATGGTATAATAAACATAATATCGCAATTAAAGACCAAGAAGGACAACAAAGAAAGCTTTATGACACATTAAGTGATGTATCAAAGATATGGAATGACCTTAGTAAAGATGAACAACTTTACTATCTTAATATCCAAGCGGGTGAATTGCGCCCCTTCAAGGTGAATTGCTGGAAGCCTTAAAGTTTTATTTACTACAACATAAGCATGAAATAAAGCTAAGTGTGAATGTTATAAAAAACAATAAAAATATATAGGTAATCAGCAGCCAAGCTCCGAACAGGAGAAGGTTCAGAGACTATTCCAATGGCGAGGTAAATGCTCGCAATAGAAGTACGACCACAAAGCTAGTGGTGGGTGAGATTCCCTTAAATGGAAGTGCCTTGACACGAAAGTGAAGATATAGTCCGAACTTATAGGAAACTATAAGGAAGAAAGTTTTATAAATAAAACTTTCTTTGGCTAATGTAGCGAATTAGCTTAACAATTGGCAAATCAAACACAAAATTTGAGTGCCATTCTTCAAAATTTTGACCAAGTTTTAAATGCACATGATTTAGCATTGAATGCATCGGGTTCGGCTGTGACAGAAAATGCTCGTGCAATGGAGAATCTTAACAAAAAGATTGATAACTTAAAAGCGTCTTGGTCTGAAATAGTTCTTGCATTTGTAAATTCTGAGGCGATTGGCAACATTCTTGATAAAGTTAGTTCTGCACTTCGTGATATTGCAAATAATGAAGCAGCAATTAACACAATTGTAACTCTTGTTAAAACTTTACTTCTTTTAGCAGGTTCTAAAGCTATAGTAGACTTTTTTAGTGGAGTAAAAGCATCAGTAGTACAGTTGCTTCCTAAGATTACAGAATTTATCACAAAATTGACCGCAGTGAAGGCTGTTTTGATAGGTGCTGAAACAGCAACAGGTACATTAGGTACAGCATTTTTGGGTTTAGTTACACCTCTTGGGGTAGTTATAGGTTTACTTTCTGTTCTTGCTATAGGTATTGCTGCTTATAACAAGGTTCAAAAAGCACCATCAGAACGCCTTGAAAAAGATAAAAAGACCCTTGAAGATACTAAGGAAAAATATACTGAAATCAAGAAAGAATACGACGAACTTCTTAGCCGTCAAAAGACTCTAAACTCTCAAGGTAAAGACCTTAATGACGCAGAAAAAAAGCGTTTGGAATTACTCGAACAACAAACAAAGGAACTCGAAGAACAAGAAAAGCAACAGATGGCAAATGTTGCCGCAAGTACCGTTGGCACATTACAATATACCCAAACAGGAACTAAGACTGTTAGAAAAGGGCAAGAATTTGCTGTTGTTGATACAGAAGAAGTTTATAAAGGTCAAAAGGCATTTGATGCAATGGCTAATGCGATTGCCGAAGCCACGGAGCAATACGAAAAAGGCGAAATTACACTTAATGATTATAATGGTCGGACAGGCGAATTAAAAGAACAACTTGATACAGTTTATGATTCGTATTTGGAAGTTATTCGTTCGGGTGGCGAGCTTAATGAACAAGACCAACTTAACTATGTCACACTTGTTAATTTAAAGGCGGCATGGGTTGATGCCGAAGGTGCATCAAGCGCTTATGCTCAAGCATTAGCTAAAGTTTCGCCCAATACAAATGAAGCAATACAATTAACTGACTTATATAGTGATTCTTTGGTGCGTGTAGGGAATCAATATTATTTCGTTACACAAGCCGCAAAAGATGCTGCAATAAAGCAGCTCTCAACAGAAATTTCTTTAACAAAGAATGTGCTCGAACAAGTACAAACAAGGATTGCAGCTCGTGCATTAGAATATGATTCGATTGTGCAATTTAATAAAGAGGCTTTAAAACACGCTTCTCCAACTAGTGCGGGGCAATTTTACGAGAGCAATCAAGGGCAAGCAGTTCAAAAATATTATAAATTAAAACGAAACCTTGAAAAGCTGAAAAATATTAAAGTTAAAAGTAACAGTATAGATGACACAAAGTCTCCGAACAAAGATACGACAAAAGGCAGGGGTAGCTCATCGGGTGGCGGTAGTTCCTCATCTGACACTTCTCAAAAATCCCGTGAACTTCTTGAAAAATATAAAAAAGAATTAGAGGAATATCAAGAAGCACAAGAAGATGCTTATAAAAAAGGTGAAATCTCAGCTTCTAAATATTATTCTAATATTCAAAAGAAGGGTAAAGCCCTTTGGCAAGATCTAAAAAAGCGTGGCAAAGATTATGCAGATTCGGCTCAATCTATGTTTGACGCTTATGTGAGTGCTAATTCTAATTCAGTTAAAGAGATTTTCTCCGAGCTAGATTATCGTTACAAAGAAGGCGATCTTACAGGTAGACAATACTACAATAATCTTTGGAAATATGCTAATAAGTTCTACAAGAATGGAAAGCTTTCTTTTGATGAATATAGAGATTATGTATCTAAGGGTTATGACGCTTTATTTGACCAACTTGAAGATGATTATAATGATGGCAAGATTAGTGCCGAACAATATCAAGAACAAGTAAAGAAAGCACAAGAAGATGCCAACAAAGCAATCCAGAACGCAACCAAGAAGGGCTTAATTGATAAATCAGCCGCAAAAGAGATTTATAATCTTTTGGTTAAGCGTGGGGCAGAAGCGGCAAATAGTGTTGCTAAGGCACTTCATGATTCTATGGTTAAGGCTGCAAAAGAGGCTGTTGCGGAAGCTGAAGCTGAACTTGAAAAGGCTCAAAAGAGACAAACTCAAGCCGAAACCTATATTAGTGCTTTGCAATTTTGGTCTGACGAAGAGCAAGAACGAATTGACAAGGTTATTGATGGTTACAATGACGAGATTGATAAACTTCAAGAACAACTTGATTTACTCGATGAACAAAATGATGAGTTAGATAAACAAGCAGAGCGAGTTAAGTTAGTCAATGCACTTGAGGATGCGAAGAAGCAAAAAACCGTAAGGGTGTTTGATGAAAGCTCAGGTTGGGTATGGACTTCTGACCAAAAAGCGGTAAAAGATGCCGAAGAAGCTCTTGAAGAATTCGACAGAGAACAAGCTAAACAAAAAGAAAAAGATGCTATAAACGAGAGAATAAAAGCTCTTGAAGCACTTATTAAGAAAAAGGAAGATGAGAAACAAGCTTATCAAGATGTAATCGACGAACAAGTAAAAGCTCTAAATCGTTACACTATTGAATCTCAACTTGGTGCAACTATTGAAAATGCAATCTTTAAAGATCGTATTCAAAATTTTGATAATTGGAAAAGGTCTTATTTAGATGGAATAAATGAAGTTATTTCAGCTATGGAAGACCTTAATCGTGCGCAAAGCAATCTTGATTCATTGCAAGCAGAACTTGATAGAATTGAATCAACAGAGGCTTCAAGTTCAATTACTTCGTCGTCTTCATCAGGTGGAACATCAAGCGGAAAATCTAGTCAAGATAAGAGAAATGAAGCGGTTCAAAATAACATTAATAAACGAAAAGAGGAAGGTTATGATGTTAAATCTTGGACTGATTCAAGTGGGAATTTACATTATAGTGCTTCTAGCACAAAAAAATCAAAAGAAAATGTCGCTTCTGGAAAGGCAGACCCTTTAAAGAAAGCTAATAGAAAAGCTTTAGGTGATGTATCAATCCCTAAATCGGGTGTTTATAATGTAAATGAACTTGGCGATGAACTTATCGTGCCACCAAAGGGTAATTTTGATTACTTAAAAAAAGGAACAGGGGTAGTTCCTGCTAACTTAACAAGAAATCTTATGGATTGGGGTAAATTTAATCCTAAGAATTTACTTGGTAAACAAATGTCGAATATTACAAATGACCATTCGATTACAATTCAAAATCTCACAGTTCAATCAGATAATGCAAAAGATTTCGTAAGACAATTACGAAATCTTGCAATTTTACAAAAATAAGAGGTCACAATAAAAAGTGACCTCTATCTTTTTTATAAGGAGGTACAAAAATGCTATATCAACCTTCGTATCCATATCCTTATTTGTCAGATATTGATGCGACAGAGGATAATACCTTCTATTGTTGCATAAATGCAGAAGGTGGAACTACTGTTATAGCTTACACCTTAACAATTAACGATTTGTCAGGTAACGAAATCTATACTACAAATAGACAATTTATTTCTATGCCTTTGTATTCTCAAGAAATTTTATTAGTAAATATTCCAAATACGAGCGGAATGATAAATGGGAGAGATTATGTTTGGAATATAGAACTTGTTGAATCTAATGCTGATATATGGAGGGCATTTGGAACAATACAAGAGGGTGAAAATACGACAACACAACTTGTATTGAGAAAAAATTGGCTTGTATCATCAGGGGATTGGGTAGTTATTAATAGCCAAAAGATTAAAATAATAAATTATGATTTTACTACGGGAATTGCAACTTTGGAAACAGAATTAAATGCAGTGCCTATGGTGGGAACTACTTATAATATATATGGAGATAGTGTAAAAAGTAATGATTATTTATTTAATGCGAGAAGTACCCCTGTTTTAAGTATTAATAATATTCCACAAATAGTAACAACAAAATCATATACATTTATTGGTGATTATATTCAAGCACAAGGGGTTAATTATAAATATTTCGTATGGACTCTGTATGATGAATTGCAAAGAATTATAACTACTACAGGAGAAATTTCTACAGGTAATATAGAATATACATTTGATGGTTTTATTAATGGGTCTACTTATGGGATTGGGCTATTGGTTGAAAATCAAGATGGTGTTACAATAGATGTTCCTCCTCGATATTTTAAAGTGGAATATCAGAATCCTGAAATAGCTTCTGCGCCAAGTGCAGAATTAGATTGTGATAAAACGGCTGTTCGTGTTCTTTGGACACCGTTGTTAATAAATAATGGTGAAGCTGAAGGTGTAAGTGATGTAAAATATAATTACATATATAATCAACCTTATGATGGGGCTATAAGCGTAAATATAAATGCAGGATGTAATATTACATGGAATGTTGGTTCAGAAGGATTACCTATATTTTTTAATTATGAAAGCACGACTTATATTCATTGGCATACCCCAAATCCTGATTTTAATGGAATTATTTATAAGCAAGAAGGAGTTCCTATTGATTTAATTGCATTGAGCCTTGTTGCACCAACTATGGCAAAAATGGGTGATAGATATTATAATATAGCAACAGGTTATATTTATACAGCAGTTGAAGATAATACATGGGGGCTATCAGGTGAAGAGCCATCAGTAGACATTTTATACAAAAATATTCAAACGAATCTTTTATATATTTATGATGGTACAACCCTTCAAACTACCACCTATCAGCCACCAACCTACACAATATCTTATGATACAGGTGTATTTTATTATTCTATTTCCAACGGAGATTTTGTAAGAGATGGCGAAGTAAGAGTTTCGGATATTTATAATTTATGGCTATTGCAACCATTAAACGCTGACACACGACAGTCATATGGTTGGTTAGATACATCGAGTTGGAATGATACTTTATATTGGACTGAAAGCTTACAATCTTTTATTGATAAGTTTTGGTTCAAAATAACTTTATTGCCGACAGAGATACAAATCAAAACTCTTGTCTCTAATACAATTACTTTTTATATCCGTGATAAATCGAGTCCATTTTACGCAGATAGGGGAATGACTTGGGATACATGGGTTGAGAGTACATATAGTCAAGCCTATCTGGGAGATATAGAGTTTTCTGTTGATAAGATTAAAAATAAAGTTAGAGCTACAACTCCAACCGACGCTTGGTATATACAATATAATGACAATGATGTTACTCCATCTGATATCATTATTGATAAGGCTTTTTATAGTTAGAACTAAGGAGGTATTTTATGACATTTTCATATAATAAAGCAACTTTATATGGACAGAGTTATGTTGATTACCTCTGGATTAAAAATAAAGTTGATACACAAACAGAAATAGATTCTACATTAGAGCTTACTTATGTTCCCGAATGGGATACAAACACATTTTTATTAGCAAATTTTAATAATACTCTTAATGCAGGTAATATAGTCTCCATAAGTGACCAAATTTTATATTGGCAAGTTTATAAAAGAAAAGAGGGTGACTCTACATTACATTTTATTACAAAAGTACCTGCAAGTCAATATTCTATTTATGATTTTTCTGTTCTCAATAATGAATCGTATCAATATATATTATTTGCTGAAACTGAGGGGTATATTTCTGCTCCGTTACAGCAAAATGGATTTACAGGGGTTAATTTGTGGTCGTGGTCGTTAGTGGGGCTTGTTCCGTCTGATTCATCGAACAATCTTTTTTATGCAAATATGCAAAATGTATGGAGGTTTGATACAGAATTAAGTTCGAGTGCCATGCAACAAAATATGGATAAATATACTCTTGAAAATTTTACCCGTTATCCTAAGATTTCAAGTGGATTGAAGAATTATTTGTCCGGAAATATAACATCCTTTATTAATAATCCGGTAAATGGAAGATATTCAGATACTGTTAAGATGTATAATGATTTTATTGATTTTATTGCCGACGAAAATCCTAAACTTTTGAGAGATAGAAAGGGTAATGGATGGATTGTGGCGACAACAAATAATAGTATGCAATATATAGATGAGAGTGCTGAACAGATTACAAATATATCATTCGATTTTATACAAATTAATGACTTTAATAATATAAATGTTATAGGGGGTTAATATGGCTAATTATAATTTTAACCAATTACCTTCAAGTATATATGTTAATTTAGTTAAATCTCAACAAATTAGACCAAGATTTAGGCTCTCAATATTGTATCAAGATGAAAAATTTAAAGAAGATATAAGTAGTTATATAATTGAAGGGTCTGCGAGATTAAACATTACATATCAACAGGGACAAAGGCGTTCATTAAGTTTTTCTTTAGATAATACAACAGGAAAATTTACTCCAAATGGAATACAAGGTGTTTTATGGCTCGATAGTAAATTTAAACTTGAGCTTGGTATGGAATTTTCCAACGGAGATATTGTGTGGAATAGCGCAGGAATATTTGTTGTAGGACAACCAAATGCTACAAGACAAAGAGGTGAAAAGATTGTTGAGGTTCAATGTTATGATAAATTCGCTTTACTTGATGGAACATTAGGCGGTACATTTGAAAGTACATATCAAGTTAATGTTGATGAGCAAATTTATAAAGTAATGGTAGAATCTTTGCTTCAAGATAATGGAAACGGCTATCCTATTGATTCAAAACCTATTATATTCGATAGTGAATTAATTGATAATAAAACCCAATATACTCTTTCCAAATCACCTAATGAGTCTTTTGGTTCTTTATTAATAGAATTAGCAAATATGATAAGTTGTGATATTTATTATGGGGTAGAAGGCAATTTGATTGTAAGAAGTGGTATTAGAGATATTTCTCAAGTAAATAAGCCTACATTATGGACTTATAGCGATAAAGAATGGGAATATTTATCTAATGTTACTACCTATGATTTTACAAAAGTAAAGAATCGTGTTACAGTTTGTGGAGCAAATATAAATTCTGAAGCCCTTTGTGTTCAGACGGCAGAAAATACAAATCCACAGTCTCCAACAAGAATATCTCTTATAGGAGTTAGACAATACTATTTAGAAGATAGTAATATATATTCCGACGAATTAGCAAAACAAAGAGCAGAATACGAATTAAATAAATTTTCCATATTACAACAAACAATATCAATAGATAGTACATTTATGATACATTTAGATGTAAATAATTGTATTGCTCTTAATGATGGTTTTTTCAATTATTATGATAATAGATTTGTTATTCAGTCCATTGCTATTCCATTGCATCCTAATAGTACAATAACTATCGAATGTACGAATATAGCTTCGTTGCCATATTATCCAAGCTAAGGAGGTGTTTATGTGAAAAACGAAGAATTAAATTCGTTAATAGAGGTGATAAGACAAATATCCACAAATGAATGTCAAAAAATTATTAAAACTTCTAATATCGCCTCTAATCATTTTGCTACTGTATTAAGTATCAATAAAGATAAGACTTGTAATGTAATGATAGTAGGGGGTGAAACTCCTTACACTAATCTTGTGAATAAAACAGGTGAAACTCTTGAGACGGGAGATAATGTTCTTATCGAAGCTCTTAAGGGTAATATAGGTAATGGATATATTAAATTGAAACTGGGGATTAGTGATGTGAGTGGCGCACCAGACTCTGTTGCATGGGCTAAGATTTATGATACTCCAACAACCCTTAACGGTTATGGAATTCAAGATGCTAAAATTGAGAATGGCACTATTACGCTTGGAACTAACTCTATAACTCCCCTTTCAGTAGAAAGTGTCCCTGTTAAGTCTGTAAACAATAAAATAGGTAATGTTATGTTAACATTCTCAGATGTAAACGCTTTACCAAATAGGGCTGCAACCGCTACGACACTTGGGGGAGTTAAAGTGGGTAGTGGATTAACCATTGATGATAGTGGCACTTTAAGTGTAAATGAAAGTGCTGATAGTATAGATTGGAGTACTATCAAAAATATCCCTACGACATTAAATGGTTATGGTATAACTGATGGGGCAACCATTTCTCAGGTCAATGTTTTAAATACAAAAGTAAATACAAATGAGAATAATATAGCATCGGTTGCGAGTGCTGTAGATACGCTTCAAAATAATGTATCTACAGCTCAAAACGAGATAAAGTCATTACAAGATACTTATGTTCCCAAAACTACCACTATCAATAATAAAGCTCTTTATGGTAATATTACCTTAGATTCAAATGATGTAGGAGCTTTACCGAATCGAGCCGCTACATCTACTACATTAGGTGGAATAAAAGTTGGTGCAGGACTTATAATTGATGCAAATGGTGTATTAAATGCTACAGGGGGAGGAGTAGCCGATGCTGTAGATTGGGCTAAGGTTCAAAATAAACCAACTACAATTGAAGGATATGGTATTACAGATGCTGTTACAAGCGTAAATTATAAATCGGGTATTGTTAATCTTACAGCAAGCGATGTTGGTGCTTTAGCAATAACTGGTGGTACATTAACAGGAAATCTTCAAATTGGTAGCACAAGTCTTCGTACAAACGGATATGTTATTGGCACTTGGTTACAAGGAACAGCAAGCAATCATTTGAATTATACAGCGACTAAGTTTGCTGTGCAAGATGCAAGTGGTTGGATATATCATCGTACAGCAAGTGAAGTAAGAACAGATATAGGTGCAGGTAATACTAATCTTTACAAAATTGATAATGTTTCTATACCTACTACAGCATGGGTAAATAATACAAATTCTCAAGCATTGGCTCAAGAAAAAGTTGACTTTCCATTTATGGCGACAATATCTATAACTAATCCTGCTATTACAGAAAATGATATCGCAAGAGTTGTGTTAAATTATGTTGACCAAATTAGTGGAAACTTTGCCCCTGTCTGTTACACAATTGCCAATGGGGTTATTATCGAAGCAGCTGATAAGCCATCTGAAACAATAACTCTTAGTTACATATTAATAGAACGAATTCTATAGAAAGGAGAGGATATTATGGCTTTTAATTGGGTAAATATCAATAATAATGAAATCGCAGGAAGCGTAAGGTCAAAACTTAATTCACTTGGTACAAATTATGCAAGTGATAGCATCAATATTGATAATTTATCTTCTGGTATAAATACAATTAATTCTGAACTTGCAACTATAAATGGAAAGTTACAAACGCTCAATTCTATGGTGGGAATTGCATTAAATGTAAGTTGCCCTTCTTCGCAATGGGTAGAAGATACTGATAAAACTTATACAAATTTTCCATACAAAGTTGATTTGTTTGTCCAAGGAACGACATCTGATATGTCTCCAATTGTAAACTTTGCTCCTGTTGACCAAGAAAGTGGCAATTATATAGGGGCGCAATCATCAACTAATGTTATTACCATTTGGGGCAAAGAAATTCCTGAAACGGATTTTGTGATTCCGAATATCATACTAATACAGGAGGTGTATGTTTAATGCAAGGAATAGTAAATAGTATTAGTGGTGGATTATCACTAACAAATCAAGAAAAAATTACAGTCATAGCCGACGGAGCAATCGAGAAAGGCAGCTATGTATATGGTAAGGCTATGCCAATTACAGATATGGAAACTTTTTTACCTGTCCCTTTAGGAACTTATAATGTTGGTGAAGCACCCTGGATTCCTTTAGGCACATTGGACTATAGATGTACAACAGGTGAGTATAATTCTCGTGATGACGAAACAAGTAGACAGGCTATAATAAAAAAAGACTTATCCTTATTGTATTCTACTGTGAACACATCTAACGAACGACAAGGATTTTTTGTGCCTAACCAAAGTGATACGGAGGGTTTTGTAATGGACATAAGCAATTCGGGCAGTACAGGAGATTGGAGTTTTGAATTAAATGTACAACCTGCAACAGTTAGTTCAACAACAAAACTTACAAGAAGTGGAACAAAAAAGACTTTAACGCTAACAGACCCTTATCATGCTCTTAGAGTTGTTGGGGTCAAAAAACTAAACGCAAATATATTCTTAGTGTTTTTACATGGTTATGTTGCAGACCACGACTATGGACTTTGGGTGATTAAAATTGAATTGTCAGGAACAACTTATACTCCTTCACTACAAGAATACAAGGGTGTTGTTGATGAATATTTTGGTTCAATTATAGATTTTGTATCGTCAGGAGAATACACTCTATTCTATACGAGTGGCGGATATGCTTTTGAAATGAGATTCATTGAAAACACAAAAACTATTGTCTTTGGAGCTATAATCCTTGTGAGCGGAAAAAGTAACATATCTGAGTTAAGTTATGACGCAAATTCAAACAATTACATTATTGAAGCTCAACTTACATATATGGACAATGTTAACAAAAATAGAGACACTTATACTTTTACGAAAATAAAACTGGTCAAAATAATTTGGAACAAAGGCAACTATTCTTCGGACGATATTTCGGAAGAATACAGATTTTTTCCTTTATACTTACGAGGAACGAATGTTGATAAAATTGTTCCTTATACAGTAGAACAAAATTCTAATCCTTATTATAATATTTCTTTATTAGCATACAGAAATTATCTCAATACAAAAATTAAAATGGGATATTTCATTGGAAAAGAGGCATTAGATGGTTTAATATGCGGAATAGGGCTTCCTGAAGTGATATCTGCTTGTAACAGTAGTGAAATACCAACAGATGCAGAGACATACATGTACAGTTACAAATGGATTAAATGGAATAATCGTTTCTTTTCCTATAATGCAGCACTTCCAAAGTACAATCCTGTTGTCTCTCTTGTGTTTCCTACAACTCCTGCCTTTAAAGTTGCAAAATATACTGCAGCTAACAACAGTTGTGAAATACCTATAGGAATTGCGCTAACATCAACAACATCTGCTGAACAAGAAATAAAAATAGCATTAATAGAATAGGGGATGAAAATATGAAAGTTTTATTATTAAAAGATGACAGAAGAATATATCATGTGTCTGAAGAAATATTTGAGAATGACAAATTCTATATTGTATCAGGAACTATCGAACATCCAAATACAATGGTTCCTAAAGTATTTGGATTGATAGTTGAATCCGATACGGTGACAACAGAGGACATTGGAAAATATCTTGCTAATGATGGAACAGTGATAAACCCAGAAACAAGTACAAATCCTTATGGCATTCCAGACAGTCTCCGAGAAGAAATATTGTCAGATTACAGAGAAGACATTGCGAAAGAGGTGAGTGAAAATGGCTATGACGCATAAAGATATAGTGGATATGATTCTTCTGTCAAGACCAGCAGTTTTAGATGAATTTGCTTTAACCACAATTGAGATGTTCCCAAAATGGAAATCAATAATTGGAAAAACCCTAACTCAGGATGATATTGACAAGGGTTATGACCGATACCAACATGATGGAAAATTGTATCAACTTATACAGCCACACACCCCGCAAGAGGGTTGGGAGCCAGATAAAACTCCTGCACTTTGGAAACTGGTTTCTCTTGAAGAATATCCTGAATGGGTTCAACCAACAGGAGCGCAGGACGCATATGCAAAAGGCGACAAGGTTACGCACAACGGCAAAAAGTGGGTATCCACAGCAGACAACAATGTCTGGGAGCCGGGTGTATACGGATGGGATGAGGTAGAATAGGAGGAAAAAATGTCATGCGTGAATTTACTTATTAGCCACAATATAATCATTCAAGGTTCAACCCCAACTCTCTGTCTTCACCTTGATTATGATATATCAGACCCACAGACAGAGGAAGAGGCAGAATATAAAGATTATTATGACACGACCGTAATTATCAAATATAGCCTTACTGATTATCTTTATTATACATCTCAAAACGACCTCACAATTCTGCCCGATGTTATTGATGAAGAATCATGTTCGTGTGAGTGTCAACAAGGATGTACGATTTTTCTTGATTTATCTCAAGAAGATACAATTAAATTCAAGAAGCAAATTTATATACAAGTTATTGCCAAGAATAAAAATAGCGGAGCTGTGTTGGAAACATTTGAAGTTCCGATTAATATATGTAGAAAATTAGATAGGAAGGTGATATAGTGGGAAATTGTAATTGTGGGTCAAATACAACGAATATGTGTATTCCCAATAAGCCTCTAAATGATTCATACAATTATAATAATTTACGAAATAAACCCGAAATCAATGGTGTTTCCCTTATGGGAAAACAGACATCGGTTGATTTAGGGCTTTATGGGGAAGGAAATCCCGAAACATATGCATTTGAACAGAAAGTTGCAAGTGCGCTCTGGCACATTGAACATAATTTGAAAAAGTTTCCAAGTGTAACTGTTGCTGATTCCGCAGGTAATATTGTAGTCGGTGAAGTTATATATATAGATGAGGGAGCTTTAGAGATTGCTTTTAGTGGTGCTTTTAGTGGCATTTGTTATTTAAACTAATTTTTATTTAGGAGGAAACCCTTATGAAATTTTTAACATCTATTAACTTATTACAGAACGAATTACAAAATGCAGTTATTCAACCTTTAGCTGTTGCACCAGAAAACCCAGTTGAGGGTCAAATTTATTATAATTCTACAAAGAAAACTCTCGAACAGTATGATGGAGCTAATTGGAATGTAGTAGGTAAAGAATATACATTACCGACAGCAAGTGCTGACGTTCTTGGTGGTATCAAAGTTGGTGCAGGATTACAGATTTCTGACCAAGGCACTCTTTCCACAACTGGTGGCGGTGTTGCTGATTCCGTTGAATGGACAGGCGTACTTGATACACCGACCGATTTAGCAGGATATGGAATTACTGACGCTAAGATTGAAAATGGTGTAATCACATTAGGTAAAACCACAATTACACCTGTAACAACTGTAAATGGTAAGACTGGCAATACAGTTACACTTACAGCTGCGGATGTTAAGGCACTTGCTGATGATACTACTTATGTGGAATCTGTTGACGGACAAAGTGGAGTAGTTACGACAAATGCTGTTAAGTATACAACTCAAACTTTAACTGATGAACAGAAGCAACAGGCAAGAACAAATATCGGAGCAGGAACTTCGAGCTTTGATGGCGATTATAATAGCTTATCTAACACGCCAACTATCGATACAGCTTTAAGTGCAACTTCTACGAACGCTGTTGAAAACAAAGCTGTGACAGCTGAACTTAACAAGAAATATGATGAAACTAATCAACCACCATATCCTGTAACAAGTGTAGCTGGTAAGACTGGTGCAGTTACGCTTGCTAAAGGCGATGTTGGTTTAGGTAATGTTGCAAATGTTCTCCAATATTCTGCTGATAACGAACCGCCTTATCCTGTAACAAGTGTTGATGGTGAAACGGGTGCGGTTGTACTGAGCGATGTTAAGTATACAGAACAGACTTTAAGTGAAGCTCAGAAGACTCAAGCAAGAACTAATATTGGTGCAGGCACAAGCTCCTTCTCTGGCAGTTATAATGACTTAGATGATAAGCCAACTGTTGATACTGCTATGAGTGCAGACTCCACAAATGCAGTTCAGAACAAGGTTATCAAAGCTTATGTTGATGGTATTGTAGCAGCAAGCCAAGGTATTGTTTATAAGGGAACAATTAATAAGACGGATGATATTCCTACAACTTATAATGTTGGTGACCTCTATATGATTGCAACCGCAGGTACTTATGTAGGACAAGTATGTGAAGTTGGAGATTTAATGATTGCTGTTGTAGAAAGAAAAGGTACAGGTAACCAAAATTCTGACTGGGATGTTATTCAGACGAATATTGATGGTGCGATTACTGAAATTACAGGTGATGCTCCGATTTCTGTAACTGGAACAGGTGCAAACAGAGAAATTGCTCTTGAAAATTCTGGTGTAACAACTGGTGGATATGGTGATACTGCTAATCAAACTCCTGCATTTGGTGCAACATTCAAAGTTCCAAGCTTTACAGTTGACCAATATGGTAGATTGACAGCAGCAGGTGAACACACAGTAACCATTCCGGCAACTGTTGCAACAGATACGGTAGCAGGTATTATGAGTGCCGCAGACCACAAGAAATTAACTGATGGTCTTGCTGATATTGGAACATTAAAAACTGATGTAGAGACACTTAAGGGCAAAGATGTAACTAAATATGTTGTTACTATTCCAACAGGACAAACAACTGCAACTGCTACGATTGCGGAAAGTGTTGATGTTCTTTCTGTGATCGCTACAAATAATACAACAGGTGAAGAAGTAATGATTGATAGTTCTGTAAGTGGCACAACATTTACAGCTTCTATTGCTAAATCTGTTGGTTATGCTGTAAAGGTAGTTGTTACTGTATTATAATATGACTTAAAAAGGAGGGTCTTTGACCATGAAAAATTTAGGGGCAATTTCAGACCCGAAAGACATAATTACAAAAGAATATTTAGATGAGGGTATTGGCAAAACTGTCAATACCCTTGAAGATAATATTGCGATGGCTGAAAGTGATATTGAGTCACTTCAGACTGATGTTGGCACATTACAAACAGATAATACTGCAACAAAGGCAGCTGTTAAAACCTTACAAGATACATATGTGCCGAATACCAGAAAGGTGAATGGTAAGGCACTTGATGTCGATATAGAATTAACTGCTTTCGATGTAGGTACTCAACCCGCTGAATGGGAGTGGAAGGGCGACCGTGCTTATGGCTTGGTTATCGGCACAGGAAGCGGACACGACGTTGAAATAGGTCAAATGACAGTGGAAACGACCGAAGATAGTTATGTTGCTTATTATTATGGTCGTTATGTGGATAATTCTTATATTAAGACATCTTTTGATTCTGCATCAAGTTATCGAGCTGTTGAAGTATCAATCGAGCCGACTACTGATATGGGGATTGTTAATAAAAAGTTTTTAGAAACTCAACTTGCGAATATATCTATTCCAACAAAAACCTCACAGCTCACTAATGATAGTGGGTTCCTTACTTCTGCCCCAGTCACTAGTGTAAACAGTAAGACAGGGGCTGTGAAACTTACGGCTTCTGATGTGGGGGCATTATCGTTAAATGACGGTGGTTCAGTTGGTGGTGGCGTTACCTTCAATGGTAGCGTTATTATAAATGGTGGTGTTAGTCTTAATGGTGTTTTAAAGACAGATATAGATTTGGCAAATGCTCATATGTTAAAAAATGGAACAATAGAAAATGTTACCTTTAAAGAATGTACACTAAGTAGCGATTTTAATACAGGCGGTTATTCCATTGCAGGTCTTCCAACTCCTACATCCAGTTCTGAAGCTACCAATAAAGAATATGTTGATGGTCTTGCTATTCACACAGTTTTATCCACATCCGTTCCGACTACAGCATGGGTAACTAACACTAACTCTCAAGCCACAACTCAAGAAAAAACGGATTTTCCATTTATGGCAACCATATCCATTTCGGGTATGACTACGAATTTTGGTGTTGATGTGTTATTGACTTATGATGACCAAATAAGTGGTAATTTCTGTTCATGTGTATATTCTACATCTGGTGGCGTTATTATTGAGGCTAAGGAAAAACCAACTACTACAATCACAATTCCTGTGATTCGTTATTGGAAATCTTGATAAAAACAACAAAAAAAAGGAGTACATGATTATGATAGGACGGGCTAATATATTAAATAATGTTTCGGGGGGGGGGGGGGTCATTGTTGATATCAAAAAGGATATAGACCTTCCAATCAAAGTTGATTTTATACCAACATTTGTTGGTATAAATGATAAAACATATAGTGGGTAACTCTTTCGAGATTTATATTAGGTTGTAGTGATGTATACATTATAAATACTGATTTACCTCAAAGTATTTTGTCGGAAGATGTTCATATATCTTATAAATTTACTGACGCGTTAGATTATAGAACTAAAATGATTTGGGTGTATTCAACCACATCTCAAATGTTGAATAGGTATATCGATAACGGATCTATATATTCAATATCGCCTATGTCTGATATAGATTTCTTACTTATATGTCAAACGAATTAAATTAATAAAAGGAGGTATTAAATGGCTAAATTTTGCGGAGGCTTCAAGTTTAACCCAACAAGCCTCAAGTTGATAAAGGGGATTCTTTGCCTTTCCGATGCTCAAGATGCCGATATAACAAAAGCCGTGACTGGCTGCGGGCAGATGTGGGATGGAGAGACATTTAAAATTGTAAAAGTCGATGGTTATAAACCATGCATTACATTGAAAACAAATGGTCATCCTGTTCAAAATATACTTATAGGAAATTGCGGTATTAGTTTGGATGGTGAATTCTTTATGAAGGACTCATCCACACAAGCCGTTAGTGTAGTCAACGGTTATATTTTGAAGATTACAGTTATTCCATCATCTGCACAAGTTGTAGTAATGAACGAAGCTCAAGAGGTCATTCAGCCAACAGGCATTAATACATACACTTTGAGTGACATTGATGCAAAATATAGTGTGACTGTCAGTGAAAAAGGATATATTGGACAAAGTAGAACAATTGTGAATAATCAAAACCAGAGTTTGATTTTGATGTTAAGTAATGTTCTGTCACTTTACAATGGTAGCATTGATATTCAAAACAAGGCGACTTATGGCGATGTAGACCAATATGTAGTATCGTTCCCTACTCCAATTGCATTTGAAACAGGTCAACAATATCAAGTAACCTTTGATCATAAAAAATATATTGTGACAGCGCAAAGTGCAGCAAACACTGATGTAACAGGTTCTTATACGCTTGTATATTTAGGTACTACAAATGGTGATATTAAAATTGGTACAGCTGGAACAATTGAGAATCCATCCTTCACTGATTATCCATTTATGTTGAAAACTAAGATAGATGATAAAGGTGAATTAGAATCTACATCGATTTCTGCTACTAAAGCAGGTAATTATGAACTTAAAATTATTCCATGGGAATAAAAAGACAGAGAATCAACTCTGTCTTTTTTCGGATTCATTTAGATTCTATAATTGTTACATCTTTTATAGCATTTTCCTCTTTGGTCTTATGCCCCCATCATGCGATTATTTCGCCCTAATACAATATGGACTATTATCTGCAAAAGCAAATAATGCAACATCTGGTTTACATAAACGGCATGTTTTACATACGCACGCATTGTTATGAATGCTAATGGAGTTTTTTATCTGTTGGCAGTTTGACACCATTAGTACTACCGAATCCCTCATCTTTTCGTTCGCTATCAATCGTCATAATTTCTTCTTCTGTATATTCTTCAATCACTTTTTTTGGATTCGGAATAAGTACCCCTTGTGCAATTGCTTGAGTCAGATCAAGATTATAAGGTTTGTCTGTTGTGTTCTCTAAGCACACAATTATTTCCCCTCTATACCCACTATCAATAACGCCTGCTCTAAGTGCAATACCTTGTGAACCAAGTGAACTACGTTCCTTGAGAATCATGCTATATTCTTTATCCATAGCCATAATAATACCAGTCGACAACTTTGCCACCATATGTGGTTCGAGCGTATATTGTAATTGAGACTGATTAAAATAGTAAAAATCTAATCCTAAATCTTCTTCCCTCCCTGTTGGAATTGTTGCTGTAGGTAAGCACTTAGCGAACTTAATTGTAGTAACATCTCTCATAAAATTCGTTATCCTCCTGTTCTTTCTTTATTTCTCGAATTGTATCAGCGTAAGCTTCGGCTGCATTAATACAAAATCTTACCAAACCATCATTAAATTCATTCCATGTGTAGTCACATATTGTTGTGGTATTCCATGGTTGTAAAATTTTAATAACGGCAAATGGTGGATTTTGCTTTAGCATAAACTTTTCTAGCGTTTCTGGTTTATCATCAATGACGATATCTGCATCAAGCCTCCACTTTTCTTTCATGCAGATAATTTGGCTTGGTTTGATAAACGGAAACAACTCAAAAAAGCGGTTTAATTTAGCTGTAGCCGTTTTATAATGGGTATCCGTACAAATTATTAAGTCGATATTTTTGTGGGCATTGAGTGTATTTAACGCAGTTTTGATGGTTGGTGAAACAGTAATATTCTGCCAAAAGATATCATCAGCTAAAACATCCCAGAATAATTTTTTATTACTCGGATTAAGACGCTCTTCAATATCCCAAGAAGTTACCATTGATTTATTGAGTGACTTATCGTGTTCATCGTCTAAAATAGCGTACTTATAACTTTGTGCCCGTCGTTTTTTATAAGTTGTAATCCAGTTTTCCACTAAATCCCATATACAATCATCAATATCTATCATTATGGTAATTTTGTCATACATTTTTTTTCTCCTTGATAATAATGGTCTAATTCTGCCATGCTCATAAGATGGTAAATTTGAAGCCCGGCCTTTTCAATAGTGTCATTTAAATTGTTAGTAACTGCAAATGTATATTGCAAATTATCAAATTTTTTAACATCGTTTGTAATTCTAGCTCCGATAGTTTCGTCATCATCTCCTCTTATCTCCATACGTGCAGCACGAACATAAACACTTGCATAAAGATATATAGTTAAAAGCTCTTTATTTAACCCATATTTTTCTTTATATTGTTTCAGAGTTTCAATTCCATCAGGGTCAATAATATAAATGTCTGAATTTTCAACTTGTTCTTTTGTTGCACAATATTTATATCCGTCAAATTCTGTATAGGCAACCTTATCCTCGAGAGCCTCAAATTCCTCTTCTGATATAAAAATATGTCCTTTTTCACCCTCAAATCTTGGTGGACGTGTGGTATAAGATTCTAAAACCTTCATATCAAAATTTTGTGCTACAAAGTTTGCAATCGATGTTTTACCACATCCCGATTCTCCGACAAGTAATGTCAATACTTTTTTATCATGATTTCTCATAATAATATTAACCATTTTTTGACTAATCATAATTCCTCCTTAATCTTCCCATTCTTCCACTAAAATTAAGATTGTATTGTATTCATCATCATTTGTAGCAGGGTTAAAATAAATTCCAACAATATCTTTGAAGGTAATTGCTCCTAAAAAATCCCTTTCTTTATTGCATATTGTTATGCCTTCAGTTTTTAAAACAGTTAAATATGATTCAATCATATCTTTATGAATACGAGTGGCGAAATAATACTCTTTAAATTCAACATCATTTGCATTAATATATTTAACTAAATAATAATTATCTACATTCATCATCTTTTCCACCTTCTTTCTTGCGATAATGTTCAAGCCATGCTTTTTCTTGAATCGTGTGTTCCATTCCATAGAAAGCTTTATAATTCAACCAATAATAGTGTTGCAAATCATATTCATCTTGACTTAAAGTAATGAAATTTACATTTCTTTGTGCGCAAAATTCCTCAAAAGTCTTAGCAATCTTAGCTTTGAATTGTTTGTTGTTTTTCTTGCGTTTATTGTGACTGTAGCTCATATTGTACCTCCTTTATTTTGTCACGAATATTAATAATAAACGAGACAATTTGTCAAGGGAAAGATTATTTATCTTTCCCTTTTTTCTTATGCGCTTTACGGACATCTTTAAGTTCAACCCAATGATTCTTGTCGTTGCGATAATCCTTAAGTTCCCAGTCATTGAACAACTTAGCCACTTCATCATTGCTCATGAGCTTCTTCAGTACACAAAACGCCAAGCCTGCATCTGGGTTGTAAAGGGTATCCTTTGGGCATACATTACGAGTTTCTGTACCATCGCTCCAAAAGACGATTGTGGCAGGATTATTGTAAAGAATTCTTTCAATATAAACTTTGTTACCTAATACTCCATATACATCTTTTACATAAATTGGTGATAAAGTGCCTCCATATTCTGCTTTTTCTAATGGTTTAGTGTAAATAATTTCATCCTTCATTTTGTTCTCCTTTCTTCTTATCCCATTTATCATATAACCATGTATTATATATTTTATACCGCTCTTGGATATTTGTCAAGTCAATTTTTACAAATGGCAACCACTTTTCTACCATTTTGCAGCAATTCATCTCACAACATCCACACCGATACACACAATTGGGAATCATCATATCGGCAATCAACGGTTCAATTTTATGCAACTCATACTTAAACTCTTCCCAAAGTTCCCTTGTTTCTTTACTCGCTTGGAAACACAATCTTTTTCTGCTCGTGTCAATTAAGTGTTGCACATTTAACTCACAACGCATAGATACAGGGGAATCTTGGGGTAGAGTATGTCTATCTACCCCTGTCCGATCAGTGCGCTGTGTCTGTACGAACTTTTCCCATTTGTGTCGAACAAGATGTGTCGCTACCCATGTTGGAATATTCTCAAAGTCTACGCGAATGATTAAATCACGAATTGGAGAATGTTCGGCGGTCAAGATTGATTGCTTAAATTTATCACTTGGTTCTTTGGTAAGAGGCGGTTTGCTGACTGTAAATCGACAATCATTAAGTACCTCATTCCATGAGCCTTTTAAGTTAATATTAGTTATTTTCATATCAATACCTCGCCCTTATGTTCAGACTTATCGTTCTTTTCAAAATGTAAGGTAATATCTATACTACCATCATCATTTTTTACAATGTCGTGGTCTGTGATAGTATATAACTTTGACACTCGTTCTGGAATATATTCTTTTGCCCACGAGTAAACTTTAGCAGTACTTGGATTGAGGTCATGGGTTACAAGAACATAGCCAAGAATAAGAGCAAGGATGATGATAATAATTATTAAGATTTTTTTCATTTAGACCTCCTTAATCGCATTTACTATAGCCACATGCTTTGCAAAGATTACATCCGCCCTCGAACACTAATGGTTCGCCACATTCTGGGCATATAGGTTTAAGTGGTTTGATGTGTCCTTCTTCGTTGCCATCAACATATTTATCTTCTTCTTGTGTTACAGGGGAACTAATTGTCAATGGTTTTTCTTCGTATTCTTCTAAATCGAAATCTGCAAAACAGCGTTCTTTAATCTTGTCACATAAGTCCTCTAATGCATATCCAATAGCACTTGGACAACTTGAGCCTTTGCTTGTGTCATGTTTTTTATTAGTACGAGATACATAAGCCGTGCAAGGTTTAATTGATTTACATTGGTCAATAATATCCTCAACAGACACTCCTGCTCTAAGTGCTAATGACATAAGACGAGAAATAAGTTGAAGATTTCTTTCGCATGAGCCGCTAGACCCTACATTGATAAATGTTTCCATTGGCTCACCTGTTAATTCATCAAAATATGTTTCAAAATGAATTGAGCCACAACCTGTTTGCAGCTTACGCTTCGCACCAATAAGGTCATCAGATACAGATAAAATCGTACCACGAGAAAGTTTTGTCTTGGGTTTTTCGTTTTGTTCTGTTTCTTTGTCATCTTGAGTTGTCAAAATCCCAAGTCTCTTACATCCATCTCGAAAAATTGTTACACCTTTTAAGCCACAGCTCCAAGCATACAAGTATAGTTCTTCAATCTCTTCTTGAGTGGTTTCCTTTGGAAGATTTACAGTAGAGCTAATTGCAGTATCAATATGTTTTTGAATAACTGCTTGTGTCTTAATTCTATCTCTCCAATGGATATCAGCACTCGACACAAAATAATCTGGGAGTTCACCCATGTTGCCTGTAATTCTGCGATATTCTTTTACAATATTTGAAGCAATTTTATATGATTCATTCAAATTGTCAGTTCTACGAGTGTAAGATAAAGCGAACTCAGGCTCTATCCCGCCCGAGCCACCGACCATTGTACTAATACTCCCGTTGGGAGCGATAGATAAAAGAGTACAATTCCTAAAATATAATGCACCTCTTTCTTTTAAATTTTGGGGTGCGTGATTCTGAAATATTCTTGAATTTTGAACTAAATAACCATTAAATCTAGGATAGTTACCATTTTTTTCTCCTCTATCATTATTCGATACAATTGCTTCAGCCATCATAAACATGAATAAATCATCTGTAAATCGGATAGCATCCTCACTGCCATATTTTAAACCTAATGCCATGAGCATATGTGCGTAATTAAATACGCCAAGCCCAATATTTCGCCAATCATAAGCATTTGCCTTATACGTATCTAATTCTTTTGGTAATCTTGGAGCATTTTCTTCAATAATGTCATCAAGAGCATTTGAAGCAATATTAATGGCTTTTTTAAACTCTACAAAATCAAAGTAAGCATTAGGTGTAAATTTTTCTTTAACAAATTCATATAGATTCAATGAACCTAAATTACAGCAAGTCTTTGCTTTAAGTGGTTGTTCTCCCAAGTACAACCATAAACTTTAGACTATATCTTATCCCTCAACTTTACTTGCTAGGGCAATCGCACTTATAGAGTTTTGAAACTTCCAATCTTCTTCATTCATCCATTTTGGTCGTTTCTCGTATCCCAGATATAACTTATAAATCATACTTGGAACAATATATGGTTTGATTAAATTTATGAATTTACAATAATCTTTTGTTCTTAATCTGATTCTATAACTATTGTTTCTTTTTATTGGACAAAATTCTATATCAAACTTTCTATGTATTTCCTTACATATCATATTTATATTTTCTAAAGAATATCTATCTGTGCAAATATCAACTCTTCTATTTTTGATATGTCCACTTTGAATACCTACCAAACAAATATATCCATCTGACATATACCAATTCGCTATTCCGTTTGGAGTCAACCAATTTATCGCATTTTTTGTTATTATTCTGTGTTTATAGTCATCATAAAAATTATGATATTTTTTTGCGAAATATGGGTGTGCGCTAATAACAAACTCCCAACTCTCTTTATGGGTGATATTATGCATGTCAGTATAAGATTTATAGTGTTTAATATAGCTATTAAATGTATTACATGAATTAATATCCTCATATAATTTATAAATAAAATCTCTATAAATAGATTTTATCCTAAATGCTCTTTTAGTGACACCAGAATCAATATGTCCATCTCCAATAATCAAACCTGTTAAATATCCTTTTAACTCACTTGTATTCATTTGCGTTATAACCTCCTATAACTTTGCTATTTAAACTCTAACTTAGTCGTTGAACCTTATTCTGTATTTCAACAGAATCTTGGCTGCTGATTAGCTGTCGCTTTCCAGCAATTCACGATTGATTATTTCATAAAATTACTTTTATGCCGTGCAGATTGGTTTACACGGATTGCAAGTTTCTATGCTATATTCGTCATCAAACTCTAAGAAATTATGGTTTCTAAATTCATCAACAAAGATACACCCTGGCTCTCCATAATCCCATACAACTTTCATCATAAGTTTGTATAAGTCAATAGGCACAATATCATATTCTACAATGTGTCCATTGTAATCGTATTTTTTATGGAATGTTTTTACCGTTCCATCATAATAATATTCTTGAACAGCTGTCATAAACTCATCATCAATTTCCATAGAAAGATTCGCTTTTGTGACAGCATCTAAATCTGTTTTAAGCTTGATAAAGCTTTCAGCCTCTTTATGGTTGATGTCTAAGCTAATCATCAATGCACCTTTTCTTGCGCCACCTTGTGAAGTTCCCTTTGTCACAGTATTGAACATTTCAATAAATGGGATAATACCATCAGATTCATAATTATCACCGATTTTAGTTCCTTTTGGTCTAAGTTTCGACATTGAGATGCCTTGCCCGCCTTGATATTTAAAAGTAATGCCAACTTCTTTTAGGACATCCATAATTCCTGCATAGTCATCTGGAACGTATCCTGCACTGAAGCAATTATAAAAATTTCCACTGTTAGGAATGCCACGATTTGCAAGAACTCTTCCTCCAAATAAAAATTTTTTATCCTTGATTAATTGTCTAAGTTTTTCATTGTTACCACTTACCCTATCAAGCCATTTATCGAATGTCTCATTGTTATATTGATATTTTTTATGCCAAATATCTTGTCCAATTTGGTTATCTTCTCCTAGCCATTCTTCTATTCTCATCTACATCCCTCCAATTCTCTCGCCACTACTGGGCGAATTTGTGTTTTAATTTTATATGAAACTGCTTGAACGGATATTCCTTTCATTGCAGCAATTTCAACGCAATTATATCCTTGTCTAAGGAGCTGAAATAATTCTAAGTGAGTGATTTTGCTATTAGAATTATAGACTTTATTGCTTAGCTTCTTTTCGATATTATTAAATGCTTGACTAAGCTCTAACTGATTATATTGTTTTTCTTCTTCACCATATAATTCTTGCAGTTCAAATTCATCTCCACCTTCGTTCCGCAAAAGTTTATCAAAAGACACTATCTGGATGTCTTTAGGAGTGGTTTTACGCTTTTGGCTACGAATATATTTATATTTCCCATTATCAAGAGCCTTGCGAACTAATGTAGATAATGCCCCTCTGTTTGAATCCCATGCACACACAGCATAACAATAATATTCGAGCAAAATATCAAGCCACTCATCTTCATTCAATCCATTATCATATAGATATTTATATACTAATTTTATATTATCTTCTGCAATTTTGCGTTGTTCGTCGGTCATTTTTGTTCGCATTATTTCACCTCCTCTGTCAATAATTCTTTAAGCCAAGTATCTCTAAGTCTTGTTTCATTTACCTTAAGAGCATTGCTAATCGTTGCAACATCACCAATCTCAACCAACATTTCTTTGGCTCTTGTGAGCGACATATAGCATAAATTCTTTGATAGCATCCGCTGATGACTTGGATGAGTTAAGAAAATAACCCCTTTAGCCTCACATCCTTGACTTGCGTGACTGGTACAAGCATATGAAAGAAGTAAATTTTCAAGGTCGGATTTACGATATACAATCATTTCTTCGTCAAATTGCACCCATACGTTACCTTTGTTATCAATATCTCGGATAAAGCCAATATCTCCATTGTAAATTGTTGCTTCTTCAGGCTGTTGATTGTTTAAGGTTATAAGTTTATCTTCTGCTTCTAAGACTCTTTTATCATTAGCACCAAATTCGACTTTAAGTCTATCGATATCACCTTGCATTTGAACCGATGTTATCCAATGTCTAAACCCTTCTTCAGTTAAAGCATGATAGTTGTTCTTTTTGTTAATTACTTTGTCTCCTATATGATAGTTAAGCACCTCCATTGGAACTCCAAGTGACTTTGGCAATTTACGGCTTGCAATATCGTCAATTGGGTCTGCCGGATTATACTTTTTTTGAATCGCTTGATTGATAGCATAAGTACCGAACTCACCTTTGTTATATGGCGTAAGGATTAGAATATCCTTAGCACGATACTTTTTTCTAAGTTTATCATACTCTTCCAAGACTTGTTCAAGTGGGCTATCATTTACTTGAACAAACTTATAATCTTTAATTTTACTTGCATTTTCGCAATTTAACTCGCCTGTACTTGTAAGGTATTCTTTCCCATTCCGAGCATCTGAGCCAACTGTAGCAATACCCCCAACACCATAACGGAATACCTTTGTGAGTTGCGCACATGGCACAATATGTGAATCCATAAGGTCTTGAACTAGATTGCCACATTGAATTGAGGCAAGTTGTGCAGAATCAAATACAAGGATGATTTTACTGCAATCTTCAATATTATTAAGTAGTGTTGAAAATAAGTTTACATCTACCATTGACACCTCATCAATTACAACTACATCTGTATCGATCATTACACCACTTGCTAATTTGCGGTGAATTGTATTTGCTGCTCGACCTGTTGTTTCGCGAAGACGCTTAGCTGCAATCCCACTTGGAGCAAGAAGAGTGTAAGATTTGTCATTATCTTCAAGTAAGTCAATAAGGGCTTTAACAGAACTTGATTTCCCACTACCTGAACTGCCAATCAACATGCTAAAATCATATTTACATATCAGTTCCAAAATACCCATTTGCTCATTAGTAAGTGTAATACTATCATTGGAACGATACTTTTCAATATCAACACTCCAAATTTGAGCATTGTTGTTTCTATTTTTTATCGTCTGTGCAATATTACATTCTGATAAATATGTTGCCATGAGCGACAACTTTTTTGCACCTTCATCATAGTAAATTTTAGCACTTTTTTGCACCAAATCTACAATATATTCATTGAGTTTTGGATTATATTGATTAATTACACTTGCAATATCGGCAGCATCAATTCTTGTGTTACCATCCTCTTCATTACACTCAAGTAGATAACAAGTTAGATACAGACATCTCGCTTCAGAATCTTCCCACTTCTCATCGTGTTCACATATTGCCCTATCTGTATTTTGAAAATCTCGCCCAAGTACATCTATCAGTACCTCGTATGGCTTGTTATCAATCATGTATTGAGCATTTTTAAGCGTTGAATAAGCCGAGCAAAGTTCCCCACATTCCGAAAATGAAAGTGCATAATCGAGGTTATCAAGGTGGAGTTTATAATATTTAAACCGCTCATTGACCTTATTGATATACCCTTTTAATCGAATCTCGGCTACATTATGGATATTCTTGTAGTCAATTTTATCCTGTTCACCCATAAGCACTAAACGAATAAAGTTCGGATATGCCTCATGCACATATTGGGCTTGGCTATTAGTCATAAAAGATTTAAGCATTTCAGCTTCTTGTTCATCGGTCATTTCCTCGATGTCATCTATGTTAAAATCTTCTATCTCTGGGAAGCCTATTAACCAATATTCATAGCCATATGAACCCGTCTTCTCTTCGATTTCAATAGTGTATTCCTCTCCCACCTCAAGCAGGCTCAAATCACCTTTTAACGTAAAATTCCCATACTTATTGAGGTGTATCTTATCCATATCTGTATTAGCTGGCACACACCCATAGATAGAGAATGTACCATCTGCATTTGTAAATACATTGCGTACTACTTTACAACGGATTTTTATTTTCATGTCTACTCCTTTCTCCATCTATGGGTAGTATAACATAGGTCTAAGAGTGTGTCAAGTGTTATTTTTCAAAATCTACTCTTTCTAATGCTTTTTCAAAGGCACCGATTCCACTAAATAAACTTATGACATTCATCCCTGTTATAAAGTCATTAGGATAAGCATCGTGTAAACATTTGTATATCTCTTCAAGCACATTTACGACAATAGAGTTACCTGCTTGTTTGTAGAGCTGTGAATTACTATTAACCTTTTTGGCTCTCTCAAAGTCCTCATCGCTAAATACCATAAGTCTATAACATTCTTTTGGAGTAAGTTTACGGATTCGGAAATCTTTTGGCGTTAATACTTTGGGTTGTCTATTTCCACCTTCCATTGTGTTAAGTGTTGGGGATAAACCATCTGAACCATAAACCCTACGAATCTGCTCATTTCCCTTTATATCTAATAATCCAAGCATTTGAATTTTATTATGCTCATTTTCACATAATTCACTCACACTAAATGCTGACTTATTTGTATCTATCTGTGGTGTATTGATAAAAAACTGGTCTACTTTATCTTGTTTAATGTAGTACCTCTCTTCAACCTCATTTTCAAGAAAATCTCTTAATCTTAATCCATTATCAAAAGGTTTCGGGAATAAACTCGTATCATTTCTATCATAATACTTATTATGTGTGATGTGTCCTGTATAATTTTGGTTATTATCAACATCTTCACGCACAGAAATAGCATAAATACGCTCTCTATTCTGTGGAATATCATAATTTTTCGCATTTAACACTTGATAATAAGTATTATACCCCATATTTTTCATCTCATCAACATAAGCATCAAATACAGGTTTGTGTTTTTTAGATAAGACATTTTTAACGTTCTCCCAAATAACGAATTTTGGTTTACAATGTCTGATAATCTCGACCGAATTCCATAAGAGGCTTGAACGAGTTCCAGAACTCTTTACTCCACCATGCTGCTTACCGGAAATTGAAAAACTTTGACAAGGCGATCCGTGTGTAATCAAGTCAATATTGGTTGGCAGTTTATCAATATCAATCTGTGTAATATCACCAAGATTTAATCTTTCATCTACTCCATGTATAGCACAATAACTCTTTACCGCATACTTATCAAATTCACAAAAATTCACTAAATTATAATTCATTTTATACTCCTTATATTCTTTTTTATTATCTTTGCCATTTGTATGACTATCTTTTAGGAGTACCCCCCCCCCCCCCCCCCGAGCAGCATATCCACCACAGTTTGCTGTAGTTAGTGTAGTACAAATACCATGAGATAAATCAATTAAATCATATGGCGCAAACACACTTGGAATTTTGCCATACTTATCTATCATTTCTTTCATCTTTCTTTCAATCCATATTTATTCTTCCTCCACATCTACATAAGCACTAAGTATATATTCAAACTCCCCACTTAGCACCCATTTGTCATTAACTTTTTTTCTTTTTTCCTTCGGCTTAAACACGCACTTCATAATACCGCCCATCACATATTTGCCGATATTATCTTTTGGTAACGGATGCTCTTCAAAGTATTTCTTATCCATCTTACATTCAATCACACCACCATCATAGAGCCGATAAAGTTTAACAAATGGTGTGCCATACTTATTGACTTCGACCCCTTGTAGCGCAAAATAATTCATCGGTGCGCTAAGTGTAGTGAGCATTGTATATCCCATAATCTCGATTTGGTTTTGGATAAGGGCATATTCACTATCTGGTGGAATGGCATGTTGAGCGAATATCTTGCGACAAAGTGCAAGGTTGTCAAGCTGCGAATATTGTTTTGCGGTTTCTTTATCGAAACAACCTTCAACATCAAAGTCGCATGGCTTCTTGAGCGTCTTCTTTGTACCATAGGTGTTGTAGATTTCCTTAGCTATGGTGAGCTGGTTAATTGTGCCAAATTGGGCAAAGTAGCCGATACGGATAAGTTTGTCAAGTTGTGTTTTGTTAATGCTTAAAGATTTAGCATTAGTCAAGATATCAAAGAAATCTTGCGGTTGTTCATTTTGTGCATACTCGTATAAGTTGTCACCAATTTGAATATTCATGTCTTTAATTGAGCCAATGCCTTTATAAATTGAATTTTCGCTTTTATCCATCCAAAAGTCGCCTTTTGATTTACCAAATACAGGAGGTAAAATCTTGAATCCTTGTTTAATTGCATAATTTGTAATCGCTTGGCTTTTAAGTTTGTCTGTTTGGTAAATATTAAAAGCAACAGTCAAGAACTCCAATGGATGATAATATCTTAACCATCCAACCGCATATCCAATCATCGAGTATGGCAAAGCATGGTTTTCTGAAAATAGATACGAGCTTGCGTCTTCAATAACTTGTATAAAGTTTACAATAAGTCGTTCGGATTCTTCTTTGCTAACGCCATACTTTTCAAGCATCGTTTTTATGAAACCTTCTTTGATTTGTGGAATAAACTTGTCAGTGCCGGTCTTCTTCGCGAAGCCACGTCTGACTACGTCTGCCATACCCATTGTATATCCACAAAATTGATGTAGAAAGTTGATAATTTGCTCTTGGTATACTAAGTACCCAAGTGTAGGTGCAAGCAATTTATTCAATGCTTCATGTCCATTATCTCTATATATTCCTTGTGCCAACTCGTCACGATAACTTGCTCCTGCGGGTCGAATCGCACCATTACCTACCGACATAAGGTCAAGGTATGAAAAGTTTGAGTTAAGTTTTTTAATCTTTTCAACTGTTTCATCAGAAAAGAGCTGTTTTAAGTACGCTTGTGATGAATCACTCTCCCACTGGAATATACAAGTTGTATCTTCTCTAATACTATCCCATACTTTTTTATCATTAAAGTCAATGTTTTCTGGTAACAGTCTATCAATACCAAGCAAATCACATGTTTGATTGATTAAACCCACCGCATCCAATCCCAAACAATCCAGCTTAACATAGTTTAACGAATCAATCTCTTTCATATTAAGCTGCGATACTGGTCGACTATTATTAGCTACCGAACACAACCCCACACTGTCATCGAGTGGTATTGGCGATACAATACAAGCACTTGGGTGAGTACCGATTGATACGATTGTTCCTTGAATAAGATCTACATAACGGAAGATTTCTGGATATTGCTGGCGATATTTTTCTTCATTGATCTCAATGTTATTGGTGATTTCGTTGGCTTCTTGTGGTGTCATATCAAAAGCTCTAGCCACATCTTTGAACGCACCTTTGAGGGCTACGGTATTAAAGGTAATGATTTCTGAACAATACAACCCTTGTTTTGCATAAAGCAAATCTCGAACCTTATCTCTATCAGTGTCAAACCAATCAGTATCAATATCAGCAAGCGAAACTCTTTCCACATTCATAAAACGATCGAAGTTAAGATGCCATTCAATCGGATCTACGTGTGTAATGCCAAGTAAATAACATATCAACGATCCAGAACACGACCCCCTTGAATAACCATACCCAACACCTTGTTTGCGTAATTCACCCTTATACATTTCTTCAAGCAAGAAAAAGTTTTGAGATTTGTTATGTCGAATAGCTTTTAATTCGTATTCGATCTCGTCTTTATACTTTTGTGGGTTCGGCTTAGAGTCTATGCCTCTCCACTTCCACCCTTCAGCAATCTTTTCAAGTAACACTTTATCTGAATCTTCGTACAACTTAGGATACTTAAAGCCTCTATTAAGCTCAAACGATTCAACCATATTTGCTACTTTATTCGTATTTTCTAAGGCTTGCAATACAACTTCTCGTGGTATGACACCTTGTTCCTCAAACATCTTTACAAGTTCATCATAAGTACGCCATACCATATCGAACTCACCTTCGTTATCAAAGAACACCTTTTTTGAGCGTTGTAATAACAATCTAGCGTCCGCATGTTCTTCGTTAAGTGCATGGGTGTCTGTGCCTACAAGCAGTTGTAAGTTATACTTTTGCGACAAATCATAAAGTAATTTGTTATACTCTGTTTGTCTTGGACTTGGATGTTGTGCAATCTCTAAGAAACAGCGTTCTCGATTTGTTATATAAAACTGTAATAATGCAAATTTCAATTCTGGGTCATTCGATGCAAAGATGCCCCCTAAACACCCAGACGAAACAATAACATTGTCACTTGTGTTTGTAAGTTCTGCAAACGTGATTCTTGGAGCGAAGTAATAATGCCCGTCGGTTCGATTAAACGATATACTTGAGAGTTTATTAAGCTCTTTTACACCATCATAGTTTTTAGCAATAAGCAAACAATGGTAGTTGTCTCTAACTTTTTCTTCGAGTGACTTAGTGATATAAAATTCAGCTGCGTGTATATATTTTAATCCTGCTTTTTCGCATGCTTCTTTTTTGTGGAGCCATTCAAAGAACGATCCGTGTTCGCTGAATGCCAATGCTGTCATACCACACTCTTTGGCTTTGTCGATATAATTGGTGTATTTAGTAACAGAATCAATATTAGTTACTCCATTTGACAACATTGTATGACAATGTAATACTGTATAATTTTTACTGCAACCAATCATCATACCATTCTACCTCAACCAATCCTTGATTTAATAAACTCTCTACATATACAAGTGTGTAAATTCGTTGCTTTTCGTGCCAAAATACATTATTTTTTTGAATAACATAAGCATTAAACAAATTATTTATAATAGCATCAATATCACGATTACTTAATGTTGAATGATACTGAATAATACTTCTTAAAATGTCAACAATATCTTCCTCGGTTTCTGTCCATTCGCACACGACAAATTCTTCGTCTTTTGGAATTACTTGACCGCATCTATAATGTGACATACAAGCCAGCTTACTCGTATTAACAAAATCACGGTTTACCTTAACAACGATTCTGGCGTTACGCTTTCCCACGATTCTCCCTCCTCAAGCTCTAAATAATAGAAACAACTGTAATCTCCCACATCAAACTTTATTCTACCGTCTTCTACCCAATATCGAATATAATAAGATGTAAAATGAGGATAATGTTGTTTTATATCTTTTTTAATAGCCCTAAAAATTTCTTTCTCGTCATTAAAGCTCAACCCACTCTTTACATCTCGCCAACCTTTCGACCCTTTAAATCTTAATCGCATACTTCCTCCATAAAATAGATACTATTTTGTGTAGTAATTATTTTTTCGTGAATATTTTTATTAGTATATTCTTCACAAGATACAATTTTACTTGTTACAAACCCCGTATAACCATCATCATTTGCAACAAATATCATACACGAAGCATTTTCACTTATGGTACAAAATTGTAAATATCCTATTTTACCCATACAATTAACGCTACTTTTATCAGTTTTTAATTCACCTGTCAATGTGCGAATAGATGCAATTTTATATTTTGTCATTTCTTCCTCCTATAAATTAAAATTTTCGTTTTTTACAAATTTTGTCTCTTTTTCCGCTTCCATCTTAGCTTTTTCTTCTGCTTGCTTTTTCCTGATTTCTTGTTGAGTAGCCTTCACATTGTCAACATCTATGAATGCTTTGCATATCATTACCAGAAACCAAAATACCATTGTTGCGATTATTACCCATCCATATTCCATTTGACTGATTAAGGCATAATCTAAAAATAATGGAGGTAAAACTAATAAACAAAAATAGCCAATAAACATTTTAATCCTCCTTGTAGTCATTATATATATAAAAATAATGGTCGCCTTTCACTTCGGTTTCTTGTGAAATTTTGTCAAATATATGCTCTTGACCACAAAGTACGAGTAAAGCACATACACTCATTAATAAGCTAAAAATCCACCATACATTTTCTTCTCCAAACACAAAGTAAAATATTGGAAAAATCCATATACAACCGATTAAACCTCCAAATATTTTAGCCATTTTATTTACCTCTCTTTCTTGGTTGTTTTTGTTATAAGTATATTAACACATCATTCCCCATATGTCAATAGGGAAGTTACAAAAAACTCCCCTATTTTTTTATATATCATCTGGATATACATATAAAGTTATTAAGGCTATAATTATCCCACAAGCAAATCCAATGCCGAACATATGAACCTCCTATGAAAAATAGGCTTTTGTATCACTTTGAGTGCAAATTACTCTTGAGGTACGATTATTTTTTTCGAGTTTGACTTTTAGGTCTTTAGCAAACTTAATCTTACCCTCTTGCTCACCATGTACAAGATAAAGCTTGTTATAATTAATTGCGGTATAATATTTAAGTAATTCATTATAGTCACAATGAGAACTTAATGAAGTCCAAACTTTAGGTAAAGCTAAATATTGAATCTTTTTACCATCAATTTTCACCTCTTTAAACCTACCTTGTCTAAGCTGTCCTGCAATAGAGTTTGGTGTAGCATATCCTGTAAAAATAATTGCATTATGAGCATTACCCATACACTCTTTACACCAAAACCTTGCACGACCTCCACTAAGCATACCGCCACCTGCAATTACAATCATTGGCTCTTGGATTTTGCTGAAATGAATACTGTCCTTAAAATCTGTGATAAAATATACATCTTCCCAATTTTTTATTTTTTTCCAAAGCTCAAAGTCTTTTTTAATTAATTTATCCCATATTTGATTAATAGAAATACCTAATGGGGTATCAACTAAAATCTTGACAGGAGCACGACCATCAAAATGTTCATATAACATAGCCAAAACATCTTGTAATCGATTAAGTGAAAAGGTTGGTAAGATAATCTTAGATTTTTTCTCAATAATAAAGCTTAAGGAGCTATCTAATTTATCTAAGTCCTTTTGTCTGCTTGTTGAATAATATTCTCTACTTGAGTTAGCATAAGTACACTCGCCCACTACCATATCACATCGTGGCAGCATATCTAAATCATCGAGCCAATAACGAGATTTATAGTTGCTAATATCACCAGTAAATCCAATTCGATACATACGAACTTTGTCATAATATTCCATGAACACTTGTCTTGCACCCACAATATGCTGGGCGTTGATATAGGTAAAATTAACATTATCATTGAGCCTAATTCTATCATATAGCTCACATTCAACAATGTGCTTCAAAGCCACACCTGCATCATCCTGTGTGTATAATGGTGTCCAACCAAATCGTTCTTGTTCTTGATTGAATATTTTTACACTATCCTGCCACATAAGAGTCAATAAACCTTTTGTTCCCATCGGTATATAGGTCGGACAATCTGCACCTTCGGCATAAAGCTTGGGAATTAACCCACAATGGTCAATGTGACAATGAGTCAGAATAATTCCGTCAAGTTTTTTAGGTTTAATAGACTTATGTCGTTTCATATTAAAAGCGTGATCTTCTTCGTCTTTGCCTGTCTGCCTCATACCATAGTCAATAAGAAAATGATACTGTAAGAATCGAACCAAGTTTGCAGACCCCGTAACTTCTGTAGCATTATAACCACAAAACTCAATATATCCATTTTTTAGGACTTTTGTATCCATAAAAATTCTCCTATTTGTTTTCTGTTAAAATATCCCATAGTTTTTCAAGTGTTAATTCATCGTCGGCTTCACCAAAATCTTTTGACCAACAAAAATATGGGAGCAAATTATCTTTGTCATTAAGCAAATCTGCTAACATTAACAACATATCGGTTGATAAATCACGAAATTGTCTGCCATCGAGCGACACGCCATATTCAGATAACCCTTGTGTTGTCCTCCACATTGCTTCAATATTGCCCATAATGCGTGAAAATTCACTAAATCCAAGCTCTTTTGATGTATTTATATATTCTTTCATGATTACTCCTTTACTTCATTATATAGTGTAAAAATATAATCTTCTTCGTTTTTATTGATAGAAATATATCTACCACTTACATAAATTGTTATGAGGCTATCCGTCATCTCTTCGACACTATAGATATTACCTGTTTTTAATACGGTATCTTGGTCGATAAGAAAATTTTTCAACATAACAATTTTCTTTTGATTAGCGTCTTGTTTAATTAAATCCCATAACTTCTTTGTTGAATCTATTTTATACTTCTTGCCATTTACCTCAACAATATTCAGCCCATCCTTATCTTTTCTACCAAAATCAACTTCCCAACAGTACCAACTAATCCATCCTTCTTTATCGTTTATCAATAAGGCTAACAATTTAACGATTTCATCTGCGATATCTGAAGCTGCGGTATAACAAATATCAATACCATATTCTGACATGGTATCTTCAAAATCAGAAAATTCTTTTATTTTTTCGATAATTCCATCAAATTTTTTAAATGTTACCATATATCTTCCCACCTCTCTTCTACAATTTCAAATTTATCTATTTTAACTTGAAGCTTTTCTTTGCCATTATAGCGATTAACCCCAAGAGAGCCAAGTAAATCTATGATTAACGGCTTTTTAGAGCCGATTGATAGTAATTCCTTATCTCGATTAGAGGCAAAGAATTTTACATATTCCACATCCTTATAAACAAATTTAAGTGTAGTGCCATTGCCAAGAGGCTTAATATCAGAACTGCCGATTCTGATTCGTGGAATATAAAATTTTGGCGACTCGACCCCTGTTCCCCAACAACGAGCATATTCTTCCGTAATCCTAAACAACCATGTTGGAATATGGGATGGATCAAGAGTAGATGCTACGGTAATTTCTTGGCTGTAATTAAGTTCAAGGGACTCCAAGTAATCAACTAATACCTTAGTATCACTTTTCTTCCAACATACACCAAATGCATGTTCATGACCTTGAGCAAATACAATGTGTGGCGACGCTGCTATTTGTTCACGAATTGGAATAGGACTACGGCATGAACCTGTGCACAAGTCTCCATCTGTATGAACAAGTAGCACTGGCTTATTGTAATATTCCATAAGCTTATTAGCGATTAATCCTGTGTATGGAGTATTGTCACAGAAAATAATAACGACTTTCCCGTAGTTATTTCCCGAGTTTGGCTCAAATATGAGCTTTTCATACATTTTCTTACAGGTTTCTCGTTGATAACGGTAACATCGTTCAATAGCCTTAATTACATTATCATAGTCGTCACGTATCTCACAAAATGCTTCAAATACCATTGCTTTAGTTTCTTGATCTTCGGAACGGCACACAGCATTAAGTTTTGGTGCAATATTCCATGCAATATCTTCAGGTGTAATACCATTAGTCTTTTTACAATATTTTTCGCACAAAACTCGTAAGAACGGGTTTGCTACATCTTTCCATAAACCCCATTTATTGAACACAATGTTCTCTAAATTACGCATATCCATGACATCAGCTATATTGGCAAGGGCTACAAGGTCAAGATAGTAAGAATACTCAATATCATCGAAACTCATACACAATGCTTGCCAAAACTTGAACACAACACCTGTCCCACATAAATCTTTATTGGTTCTATTTTCGAGTTGGTTATTAACAATGATAAAGCCCGGAGACCTTTGCAAAATATCTAGCCATAACAAATACCCCTTATTCACTTCATGATGGTCAAGTATAACAACATTGATTTTAATATCAAGAAGAAAACTTATTTGTTTCAAATCGTTACTTCCTGCATCCGGAACAATCACCATAGATATATCATTTCGTGCAACGATTTGTTGCATAATTTCATCTGTTAAGCCATGGGTTTTATCAGAGTGATATAGGAACACAACATCTTCTGGCTGAAACCCAAACCTTTTTAGAATAAAGAAAGTCATGGTTGCAGAACATATTCCGTCAACATCACAATCTTGCACAATAGCTATCTTGGATTGAGTTTCCATTACTTTGTTTAAATACTCTTCAAACAACTTAACCTTTCTCCCGATGGCACTATATTCTTCTACATTCCCAATATATCTACCAATCGGTTGCTTAAACTCCTCAACATCTTTAATCCCACAAGACAGAAAATAATCGTCAACAAATGTATCTTTATTCAGTTGTGGCACTAACTGCTTTACTTTCATGTCCTCTCCCTTCCATCACTTCTTTGTACCATTCGTCAAATTCCCTTACATTTCCATCGTTAAACAATCCATCAAGAATCCGCACTCTATAAGTATGGCATGACTCCATAAACTCGTCAATTTCTTTCTTTACATCTTTACCACTAAGCTCTTCAATCAGTCTATCGACAAAGAACAACCTTTCTTTACATTCTCTGCGTTTCTGTAATACGCCAACCTCGAACTTGTACATTCGACAAATGTTCACCGCTGACATTTTAGGATGTTGCTCCTTGTAATGGTACAAATCTACCATAGCACGAGAAAGAATAACAAGTTGATTATTGAGTAAAACTTTTTCGTTTTCAAGGTTTTTAAGCATACTTTGATGATTGATTGCAGTATCCACTACATCGAATCCAAGCTCTCTCTCCCAATCACATTCCATTAAACGAGTATCTGTTCTTTTTTCAATTGTATCAATCGCAGTTCGCAAGTTTTCTTTAGGGCAATCCCCAACGAATTCAATTATTTTATAATCGCTAATGGGTTTTACAAGACAATTATTGATTACATTTTGCGCCTTTTGCTCCTCGTAACGATTAGCTTTAGACTTACTTGTAGTCCATGTGAATTTACCATTCTGGTCGAGTGTAATAAATTTTGTTTCGTCTAAATTTGATATAATAAACATCATAAAAATCTCCTTTCTACGTGTTTATTATATCAAATTCGATAAACGATGTCAAGAATTATTTATAATTTACACCAATAAAATCTAATACGTGACCGATGCCAAGTCCATCTTTGCTTGGCTGCCATACACCATCTTCGTTATATTCGCCACCGTTAATACAATAATCGTACAATTTTGGGTGGGTTTCTTTTAATCCCTGAAACCTGTTTGGCTCTTTTTCAAGATGGCAACCAAACATACAAAAGACACACCCTGTTCTATTACACCCTGTTGTATAATATTGATTGTTTTCGTCTGATTGAATATCTCCATATACGGGACAAATTTCTATATTATTTTCTTTGATATATTGTAATATATCTTGTTCTGTCCAAAACGACAATGGAGCAGATTTTTTTGTTGTATTAAACGCATTACATCCTGTTCGCATCCATGCTTGTCTTCGTTGAAAAGATTCATCTGCCATGGTTCCAACCATAGGTTTTCTTTTTGTTTGAGTATCATAGTGATGAGCAGGTGCTTTTTTCATATTATAACAACATCTATTACTAATCAAAAAATCCGCATCTAAAAGATATTTATACTTACTACAGTCAAATGCTGATTTATTTTTCTGATCTGTCGGGAGTTTTCGTTTTCCATCGTTTGTCTCAATTCCTAATACTTTGCGCAAACACCCATAATCAAATACATAATCGTTTAATTGTTCTTTTTGTGTAATTGGAGCCAATGCTCTCTTTCTTTCGCACTCTGTCAAAGAGTTAAGATATTTCTTAGCATATTCAATTTTTAATGCAACATCTTTTGATATAACTGGATAACCAACATCTGTTAAAATCTCTTTAAAACTTTTTTTTGGTCTAAGAATTTCCGTTGCATATCGTTTAGCGAATTCTTTAATCTCTGGAAATTCTAGCCCGGTATCAATAAACACAATAGGAACATCTTTTAATCCACATTGATTCCTTACTAAATCCATCAGCACTGTACTGTCTTTTCCACCACTAAAACTTACATATACATCTCCTTCCCAATAATCATACCATTCTTGGATACGCCTACAAGACATTCTGATTTTGATGTCAAGTGGTAAACTCTGCATCTGTTTTAATTCATTTGCTGTGTGTCTTAGCTCTGCCATACAATTCCTCCCATACTTCTTTACCTTTATCGCTTGGCGAATCTTTCCAATCCAGTTCACCAGTATCTTCTACAACAATAACTTCACCATAAGGCTTACACATTTTTACAATTTTATCTATATCCTTTTGCCATCTTGCTTTATCTTCTTCGCTGCCCCACTTATCTAAGCATACCACATATCGTTCAACCTCAAGTTCGATAAGTTGTCGAAGCTGCATTTTACTTAGATTACATCCAAACATAGCAACCGCATTATTTTTCTCAAGTATGTTATCCAGCTGCATCACAGACTTTTCGCCCTCGAATAGCTTCACCTCATGCGTCTCCCGAATCGTATCTTGGTTTTGATACAAGCCATATAGCAAGTTGCCAGTTGGTAGCCTGTATTCTCGTTCTAGCGTCCATATTGGTCGATACTTTCCAAGTTCAATGTCTTCTTCTCTCCAAAACCTGCCCCTTATACCTAACAATTCACCCTCTTTGTCTAAGATTGGGATAGTAGTGCAGTCAAGGAGTGGATAGTAACCAATATGATATTTACGCATTGTATCGACACTTATACCCTCTTTTATCCATGAGTAGGGGTATTTATCCACAAACCGATTTAAGTCGCTTAGGGGGTAGATTTGTGCATGTTTAGCCATAGTTTTAGTGTTGGTGAATAGCCGTAGATCATCTCTCCATGACAAGTTTTTCTTTGGATTGAACTCTGTTTTAGAAATGCCAAGTGTGCCTGTGATGTAATTAACAATTTCACCAAAATAAAACTCGATATCTCGTAAGTTCCAGACTTCTTCAATAAGAGAGTATATATCGGCGTGCATTCCACAGCTATAACAATGAAACATGCTATCATTGATATAATAATACAACTTAGCCTTGTGTTCATCAGCATTTAAGTGGTGACAAATTGATGTAAAAATCAAGTGGTCGTTATGTTCTTCTCGGAGTTCTGCACCTAAAGCCTCAAGCAGGGTTATAATGTCATCTGTATTTAATTGTTCCTTGATGGCTTTTGTGTTCATTGGTTCTCCTTATTAAAATAACAAAATTACACTATCTCCATCGTAATTTTCCGTTCATTCAACGACACAGTCATTTGCACGATAATCAAACCAAATTGATAAATCACCGTCAAATTTTGAGAGTTCTTTAATTGGCTCTTTAACTGTCATAATTAACTACCTCCCATTTATTTCTTTAGTTTTATTACCGAAATTTAACATTTCATCTTTTGCTCTTTGATAAAAGTTGCGATCAATTTCAAATCCGTATGCATTCCGGTTGAGTTCGATTGCCGCCCGAAGTGTTG